>Ga0209190_1002218_pt1 | contig 13209 bp, 14 predicted proteins | sample M_140205_XF_Meta_FD_187315 | JGI IMG/M metagenome (GOLD analysis project Ga0209190, IMG submission 187315) | Freshwater microbial communities from Lake Montjoie, Canada to study carbon cycling - M_140205_XF_MetaG (SPAdes) (version 2) | ecosystem: Environmental > Aquatic > Freshwater > Lake... | reverse complement strand
AACAGCACCAGCAACAACAACAGCAACAGCAACAGCAACAGCAACAGCAACAGCAACAGCAACAGCAACAGCAACAGCAACAGCAACAGCAACAGCAACAGCAACAGCAACAGCGATTGCAACAGCAACAGCAATTACTACAACAGGAACTACTTAAACCCGAATTGCAACCTCAGCAAAGACAAAAGATAGAACAGCAATTAATGATATTACAGAAACAAGATAAGCAGATGCAAGGGCGACCACAGGGACAACCAGCAAATAGAGTATATAATCCAATTGATTATAAATATCAATATAGGGGAGATATGGGACATCGACCAAATGTGTGTTCTTATGGGACTAAGCAAATAGTGCAACCAGTATTCTTAAATTCTTCAACATTATTTCAAGGCACCGATTTGAAAGAGGCTGCTGAAAATACGCAAGTAGGTAGTATAATGCCTAAATTTAAATATTACGAATACGAAGATGTTAAGTAGCGGTAGCAGCGGTAGCAAATATATTATATACTTTGTTAATTTTTGCCAAGACCAATAATTTCAATTTATTAGGCAAATAATTATTTTCTATAAGAAACCCTTTTATTTCTATGCATTTATCGACGATTACATGTATTAGCAAATTAAACTTTGTTTTGATTATATAGTCTTGGATATTCTCTAGATAATCATATATTATATATAATATAGTATATTTATATATTCCTATCATAATATAATTTGCATTATTAGCATTATTTATATTAGCAGTAATATCATTTTCATATCCTATAAGAATTTGCATTGTTTTTATAGGTTCCAATGATTTATGTATTTTCATATTATATAAGACATCATATATATTATCATACCTCTTATATACGATGCAATATATGACATTAAATAGGTCATATAAATTAATATTAGAGTATTCCCAATTATAATTAAAAATACTACCAAATAATTTGCAACATAACCTGATGCGTTTGTTTTTGATTTTATGGATTGCTATATTCTCGTTGCCGCGATAGCTGCTATAATTCTTATTTTTAGTTCTTACAAATATATTGAGCAAATATATCTCGGCAACTTCTTTGCGAACAACCTTGTTTATTACATAATAAGATAGGGTATTAGCGGCTGCATATAGTTCCTTATCATTGTATCTATAATCATACAAGTTTGCATTTATGTTTGCATATGTATTGTCGAATATTACATAATAATATGGTGTCGCAGTATCATATAGCATATACTTGATAATATCCTTATTGTTTTTGAGAATAGCATATTTATGCGAATATATAGATTTATCTAGCAATATAAAACTACGCAAATTATTAATGAACAATGTAGAAGAGATGGATAGTATAATATCCACGCAAAAATTATTAATGTTCATTGAAATATTATAGATATTATTATAATATCTTCATCATTTTTTACAAAATATTATCTTCATATATATTAGAATATTTATAATAATATGGTGTTGACTACTAAACAACTTAATAAAGCAATCGGTAATATGAATAAAACTTTTGCTGCCTCTTTAAAACAAAAGAAGAGAGGAGGACAAGAGCAACAACAACAACGACAACTGCATCAAGAGCAACAAGAACTGCAACAGCAACAGCAACAGCAGGAGCAACAGCAGCAACAAATAGCAGGGAATGTAAAAGTATATACAGGACCCAAACAAGGTAAATTTATAATTAATAAACACGGCAAGAAGGTCTATATTGACCGCAAAACATTAAATAACAATGTTCCCTATATGAAAAAGAAGGCTAAGAAATAAATAACCTATTACTAATTTTTTTAACTTCTATTATAATATTAAGAAGGTGTATTAATAATTTATGAATAATAATAATTCGGAATATAAAATCGACAAGATTATTAAAGAAATAGAGGTTAATAAATTAAAGAACGTATACAATGAATACAATGATGTTATCACTCTAATCTCAAAGTTTATTATTAAAAAGAAACTTATATTATACGGCGGCTTTGTTATAAACGTTATTTTACCAAAAAAACTGAGATTTTACAAAGATTATACCATTAATGATTTTGATTGTTTATCCAAAAATCCGCTTAGTGATTCAATAGAACTTGCTAAAATCATTAAGGAAAAAGGATATACCTACATTAAAATTAAAAAGGCGAAGCATCAAGGAACTTATAGGGTATATGTATATGGTAAGCAGATTTTTGATATTAGTATTATAAAATCCAATATATATGACAATTTATTAAAATATAGCAAGAAGGATAAGAAAAATTTAAAGCATTACAAGGATAAATACAACATAATACCATTGCCCATTATAAAGAAAAACTTGTATTACGAACTTTCGCGTCCAGAACAATCAGGGTATAGATGGGAAAAAATATACGAGCGCCTAAATATATTGAATAAAACATATCCTACGCCAATTTTAAATGCAAAATACGAATGCATTAAAATACCAACAATATATCAGGTATTAACAAAGAATATTTTAGAATATATTAAGGTATCTAAAAATCCCATCATAGATAGTTTTGCGCTTAAAATATATAAGAAGTTGAGCTTAAATTGCTGTGGACGCATCAATGATTATTCTAAATATATTACTATATTATCAACTGATTACGAGAAAACTAAAAATGACATATTAGCGATTATCAAGAATAAGGAGAATAAACTTGCTAATTATGATATCGATATTACTAATCGCGTCGATAAAGACAACCTATTATATACATATTATGATATCAATATAATAAATAAAGAGGATAATACAATATTTAATTTAATAAATATTATAAATGTTAAAAATGAATGCTTCTCTATTAACAATGGGACTAAACGCGATTATAATAATTTTACTATAGGGAGTTTAGATACTATATTATATTTTCTTTATACTACATACATATACAATATAATATATATTAATGATGCTAAAATTGCAAATGAGAAACTACATTATATCAATGAATACGAGAAATATATTATTGATAATATCAACAACAATATATTAAAAAGACTAAAAAGTAAATGCTATGGTATAATCAACTACGATGACGAAATTAAAGAGATATGGAAGAAGAAGCTAACATTAAAGTATATATCTTGAACACGCAGATTACTTTAATTATTTTTTTTATCTGAACTATTATAATGTTCATTAACCTCTTCGGTTTCAAATGCTGCATCGGCTGCTTCGTCGGGATTACTAGGTGATACGTCAGGATTACTAGGTGATACGTCAGGATTACTAGGTGATACGTCAGGATTACTAGGTGATACGTCAGGATTACTAGGTGATACGTCAGGATTACTAGGTGATACGTCAGCATCCTCTTCAGTTGCTACACGTTCTTCATCAGCATCCGCTTCATCATCCTCTTCAGTCGCTACGCGTTCTTCAGCATCCGCCGCGCATATTTTATCATCCTTATCATAATAAATAATGATATAGCCATCATCATCTACAATTAATTTATCTTTGTCGTTAAGTGAATATAGTAGTTGTATCATTCTGTTTTGTTTTATAGATTTCAGATTTAAATTGTTATTAATGATGTTTTTAAAAGAGGTAATCGATAGTGAAATAATCACATCATCGTAATAAGGCACGAAACTATTAAAACATAAATAGAAGTTTGCCAGCGTATTATAGTAAATTGCTCTAAAATTATTATAAATGTTAAGTTTCATAATTATCTTAGTATTTTTATATATATTATGTTAGTATCTTTTATATATATTATATAGATATATTATACCCTATTCTTAATAAAATATATGCATATTGAAAGATTAAAATGTGTTAAAATGGATGTGTCAAATAATTTGAATAATTTGTCTCTAAATTGTATATTCAATCTTCTAAGAATTTGTTCAGGTGGATTTAATACATATACTGAAGGGTCTGTCCAATCAAATGATGTTTGACTATATGAGATGTCTGAATTTTCAGCATATGAATATGGTATTAAATCAAAATATTTAGCGCAATCAAAAATTGTATTCGTTGTAGTTGATGTATTAGCAACTCCATCAATAATAAAATTACTTGTGATAACTTGGGTGCCCTTTATATATGAATTAGACCTGTCATAATCGTTAAGTGTAATATAGATAGGGTCATATTTTTCATATGATAATGGTGTATTTTTCATAGATGTTGTTGATACTATAGATGATTTTAAAATTTTAATGTAAATCACATTCTTAATTGGTTCTACTAAATTAATATAGAAGTTTGTTTCTGCTGCATTAAATATTAAACAATTTGAACTATTTAAATTTAGGATTATTTTATCATATTTAAAAGTATTATTTAAATCTACAACACTCATATATCTTATAATTATAATATATATTAATTATTCTATAATCACAACACAGACACAGACACAGACACAGACACAAAAAATATATAAAGATTTTATAATATATATAACTATAGAAATATATATAAAATAATGGTGAATACTGATGAGATTGCGGCAGGTTTTGATATCGGAACAACAACGAGTTGCGCCGCCGTATGGTTGAATGATAGGGTAGAGATTATTCCCGACGGACAAACAGGCTCGCGTATTATCCCATCATATGTTTCATTTTCAGACGAAGAAAAACTTGTCGGTGATGCTGCTAAAAATCAATCTACTATGAACCCTAAAAATACTATATATGATGCGAAACGTCTCATTGGTCGCAAGTTTAATGATAAGGTTGTGCAGGAAGACATCAAGCTATGGTCTTTTAACGTCACAGGTGATAATAACAATAAGCCTCTAATCAATGTTAAATATAAGAACGAGGACAAGCAGTTTCATCCTGAGGAGATTTCTGCAATGGTTATTCAGAGGCTCAAGGAGACCACCGAATCGTTTCTTGGGCATCCCCTTAAAAAGGTGGTTATCACTGTACCAGCATACTTCAATGATTCGCAAAGACAAGCGACGAAGGACGCTGGTGCAATTGCGGGTCTCGAGGTATTGCGTATTATTAATGAGCCTACTGCAGCGGCTATTGCATATGGTCTCGATAAGACTGGAGACAAGCAAGAGAGGAATATTTTAGTTTTTGATTGCGGTGGTAAAGTTCTGCTACCTTCGGATTATGCCCGACCATTGATTGCTTGTTATTAAAACGACAATAGATGGAAGCTGGTTAATTGCTGGAAACTCCTAAAGCCATTATCTACCACAGCGGAATGCGTGAGCATAAATGCGAAGGTTTGAAAAAGATATGGATGAATATGATTTCTATATTAAAATATTAAAATATTAAAATATTTTTAATATGGAATTTATTAATGAAATGGACAATCAGCAGCCAACATTGTTAGCGATAACAATAAGGTTCAACGACTAGATAAAGTAAGGTAATATTACCAGAAATATCCACGAATGCCAGCGTTTAGATTTGAAAAAAATTGATAATTAGTATAAACACATATCATTATATATAGTATATTGCAACAAACTATATATAATGGATGAAAGGTTGAAAATATTAAATAATATTATTGAAATAACTAAAGATAATACCCCAATAGAAATAAAAAGCATTAAATTAGAATTTTCGTGTAATAAATATTCATCGAAGAAAAATAGCATTTATCACATTACACTGAACGACAAACATCTATCAAAAAGGGATGCGCTTAATATTAAATACAAGTGTATTACTTGCGATGCAGTCCATATTGTAGGAACAACACAATTTTTGAGAAAGATAAATAAGTGTTCTTATAGATGCGATAGTTGTGGTAGCAGTGTTAATAAAGATAAACAAACACCAATACTACCTTTGTCATTAAAAGAACAAAAAGAAGAGAGTGATAGGCTATTTGAGGAATACGACGATGATTTTAAAGATACTTACTATTCATATCATTTAACAAATGAGGATTATAAAAGAATTTCTAAAAATATAATAAGTCTCCAAAATGGAAAATATAAAATAGAAGATTTAGAATACTGGGCTGTTTTTAAAACGAATAACCAGATGCTATTTTCGAGTGTATTTTATGACTATGCGAATAATCTAGTAATTAAAGCGAACCAACCTATATTGCGATGTGATAATTGTAATAATGATTGGCGAGCTAAAACATTAGAAAAATATAAGAATAGTCATAAAATACTATGTTCATCTTGCACACTATGTAATAAAACGTATAAGATAAGAACAACAAAAAATTGCATAAATGATATTATATTATATCAATCTAAATTGGAATTAAATTTTATCAACTGGTGTAATAACAATTCTATAATTGTTAAGAATGGTCCCGTAATATCATATATATTTCAAGATATTAAAAGGAACTACAAAGTTGATTTTATGATAAATGACTTATTGATAGAGATTAAAGATAATCATATTTGGTATCGGAATGATATAAAATTAGGTAAGAATGAAGCAAAAATCAATGCAGTAAAAGAAGCAATACAAAATGGGGATTATAAGGAATATTATTTAATAACACCAGACATATGGGTTAATACATTAAAAATAATAAAGCAAAAGCAACAACAAATCAAATCAAATCTAAATAAGATATAGTCTAAACTCATATGAAAGTATGAGAAATAATGGTTAAATGCTATTATGGTAATAATGTCGTGTTTGGGAACGCACGATGTATCTATTTTAACTCTTGACGGAGGTATTTTTGAGGTGAAAGCGACTGGAGGGGATACGCATTTGGGAGGCTCTGATATCGACAATCTGATTGTAGAATGGTTGTGTGAGGATATCAAGAAGAGGATGAAGAAGGATGTGCGTGAGAATGCACGTGCTCTTAAGCGGCTTAATATTGCTGCAGAGAAAGCAAAGAAGACACTATCGGCATCAACGACTACATCTATTGAAGTTGAATCGCTGCTCGATGGTGTCGATTATAATACTACGCTAACTCGAGCCAAGTTTGAGCAACTTGCAGACAAGGTATTTACGAGAACTATTGAGCCTCTTGATAGGCTTCTTAAAGACGCAAAGATGTCTAAGGGGGATATTCACGAGATTGTTCTAGTTGGTGGAACAACGCGTATCCCGCGAGTTCAAGAGCTTCTATCTAATTATTTCAATGGAAAGCAATTGAATAAATCACTAAATCCCGATGAGGCAGTTGCTTATGGTGCAGCAGTTCAGGCATCTATTCTAACTGGACAAGGGAACTCTAAAACAAGCGAGTTGCTATTGCTTGATGTTGCACCGCTTTCTCTAGGTATTGAAACTGCTGGCGGGGTAATGACTAAAATCATTGAGCGTAATACTACAATCCCTACAAAGAAATCGCAAACATTTTCAACATATGCTGATAATCAGCCAGGTGTCGATATTAAGATTTATGAAGGTGAGCGAGGATTTACGAAGGATAATAATCTGCTAGGAAGTTTTCATTTGGATGGCATTCCTCCAATGCCACGAGGACAGCCGCAAATCGAAGTATCATTTGACGTTGATGCAAATGGTATTATGAATATTACGGCAGAAGAGAAGACCACAAAGAAGACTAATAACATTACTATTACAAACGACAAAGGTCGTCTTACTAAAGAGCAGATTGAAGAGATGATTAAAAAGGCAGATGAATATAAAGAGGAAGATAATAAACTAAAAGAGAAGATTGAAGCAAAGAATGGTCTAGAAAATTATCTGTATAATCTTAAGAATTCTATGACAAAGCGCGAAGGTTCTCCTGCTATTCTCGATGAAGTTAAAGAGGAACTTGACCCAATTATTGAGGAAGGTATCAAATGGCTCGAAGAGAATGATAAACAGGATACTGATGTTTATAAGGAAAAACAAAAAGAACTAGAGGCTAAAGTAAATCCTCTAATGCAAAAACTATATAGTCAAGGGATGCCTCCGCCAAGTGGAGATGCTGCAGATGCAGATGATGCTGCAGATGATGTGAATGATTTAGATTAGGTAATAATAAGTTATTAACGTAGTATTAACGAGCCGTTGATAATGCCAATGGAATAGACATTAGAGCAAATAATATAATTAGGGATATGATTGATGCTAATATTATATTATATATGAAATACACTTCGCGTTTTATATCTTCGCTGCATTCACAATTTATTTCTTTTAGTTTATTAATAAATATTATAGATATTATGATATTTATAAATCCCAGAAAATTTACTAGTCCAGCAAATAACCTATATAAACGGAATAAATCGCTTGTAATATCGCGATACGTCATATTGTTAAAGAATAAGTAGATATTTATTAATAATGATATAGACATTACTGGAATGAGAACGTGCAAGTAATATTTAATATATAACCTCATCCAACTATTACTACATTTGCAATCTATGCTTTCTAACTTGTATATCCAAATAATAGCATATACATTTATTACTAACGCAATGGAACCTATTAATATCGCAAATAATAGCGTAGTTGACTTTATTGATGTTGCGGTAGCATTGTCTATACCGCCAGGACCACCTAGCGAACCCGGAATAGGAGACATTGATTTTAATGTCTTTGATAAAGGTTTTGATTTCGGCGATTTTGAAGATTTCTTAGTTTTAGGAGGCATTAATATGTAATTTTTCTATTCTACTTATAAATAAATATTTTTATTAAATGGTTTGTCTTATATATAAATGTTTATAAATTATATGTAAATATATCTAAATATAAAATGCAAGGAATAGAAAATTTAGGTTCTACCTGTGCTATTAATAGTTTAATACAGGTTATTTCTAGGAATAATATACTTCGTAATATTATTTTGTCCAATGAGTTTGCAGACAATACTATATCATCCCAGCTAAAAGAAATAATCGATTTGATGGTCGTTAAGAATAATTCAATTATTCCTCATAAGTTTTTGAACACTCTCTATAGCGTATTCAAAGACATCTTTTATAAAGGAGAACAAATTGATATAGGAGAACTATGGACATATTTATCTGATAAAATCGCTGAAGACATTGAGCCTCTCCCTCTGAATAAAAATAATAACCTGCTATTGTTAAAAGATTACTTAACAGACGGCGTAGTATATAAAAGTGATACTGAGTTTACGAATGCGATTGTTAATTGCAAATTTTTAAAGAAAAAGTATGACTATTATTATAACAAGTTTAATAGCAAGGTTTCTATTTGGCAAAAAAATACTCAAGGTTTTTATTTAAATACAACTCGATGTTTGCATTGCAATTTGACTTTTTATAATTTTGAACCTTTCACATCTCTTAATATAGATATCCCTAAAGATACTCCAACACCCAATATATCGCTTATGATATCGCAATCATTAAAAGAGGAAATCATAAACGGCGATTGGCTTTGCACTAAATGCAACAAGAATACGTCCTATAAAAAATCTACAAAATTATGGAAGTTGCCTAACGTTTTAGTGATAATTATTAAGCGTTTTATAAATATGCATCTGAAGAATGATACGCCAATATCTATTAATGATTATTTGATGTTTAATAAAGGTAGCATATTGTCAAAGAAGAAGGATGTTAAATATCTCTTTTCATCAACTGCTTTGCATTTTGGGTCATTAAATGGCGGGCATTATTCGGCTATATGCAATACCCCCAATGGTAATATATTGTATGATGATAGAAATGTTATAAATATTGATACTACCAATACATTAAACTTTAAAGAGAAAAATGATAACGCCTATTTGATTGTTTATACAAAGCAAAAGGATACTAGGTAATAATAGGTGATATTATAAATTATTATTTAACTTTGTAGGAAGCCCGTGTCCGAATAAAATCATATAGATTACCAAAACGGCTGCAATAAGTATGCTTCTTGATTCTGCAATTAACGGCTTTTGATTGAATACATAGACCATCAAAGCATACAAGATAAGTCCAATAACAACTGAATGTAAAACCATAATAAGAGCCCTTTCCATATTTAGCAAAATTTATTATACTTCTAATTATCTATTTAGATAAAAATAATAAAAAACTAATACAGATATTATAATAATTACCCACATTATTATATTTTTCCCTGATATACCTTTGTATATTGTATATTTACTCTGAACTTCAGGATATAATTCGCCAGCAAGGGATATCGCATTTGATACCGCGCTTTCGATTGTTGTATAATTTATATAACTTCTCCCGTTATGCGTCCCTAGATTATATAGGTTATTGATACTGCTATTGAATGGTATGTATTTCTCGTTATATACATTGAAATACGCGTTATCTGTGCATTCCCATTTATTTTTATGCACATTATAGTAATTATTGGGATTTACGATAGCCGTATAGTCATCCGATAATTCATTGAAGAGGCTCTCTTTAATTTGCCGATGAACTTCTTTAATTAATTCATCAGCATTGCATTCGTTTGCTTTTTTATAAGTAAATTTGCTAATTTTATCGCAAATACTTACTGCGGCACTTAGAACAACGGAATATCCGCTCTCTACTTTGTCAACATTATCCATAAAATCCGATAAATTAATTAAACCTATCCCCCAATCAGTATCTAGTGATAATCCGTTGATATAAGGTAATTTGAGCTTCTCTTTAAAATGAAAGGTTATTGATATATAATCTATATATTTGGTTTTTTCTACCCACCTCTCAATATCATAATAATTACCAAAAGCATTTCGCAATTGACCTTCATATTTAATGATATTCAAGAGAGCTACTGGAGGGACTGCAAATACTAATTTGCCGCACTTTATTTTTTCGCCATTATTAAGAGCAACAACTTCGACATTATTATTATTAATCTCATAATCAGTGATTTCATTACCTAGTTTGAAATCAACCCCGCGATTACTTAGAAACTTCTTCCAAGTGCTAAATAGCGTTGTATCAAGGGGTGCATTCGGTTGATATATTTTTAGCAATAATGCATTATCTGTTAATTTTAATATTTTGTTTAAACTATATGTATATACATTGCCTCCATCGGTAAAACGACACAACCTATCAAAAACATCTATAACTTTAAGAGAATACCCATAACCTCTTAAATACTCGTATAAACTTGTATCTTTGCCATAATCATCATTAAATATATATATCAAGTATGTTAGGGAGAACATCATTATCTCATAAAAAGTATAGGAAGGCAATATTTTACTTGTCGCTACATCATAAAACGAATACTTATAATTAACAAAAACATCCTCTACTTTTAATCCCAATTCATTCATAAGATTAAAGAAGTTGTAATAAATTGATAAATAAATGCGCGGTCCGTGCTCAGTAAACATCCCATCGCTATTCCTTTTAACACGATGGCATCCGCCAATCTCTAATTCTTTGTCTATTATTAAAATACGCCTATATATCGAACTTGACGTATGCGCTAAAGCCAACCCTGCAGGACCCGCACCTACAATAACCAAATCATAGGATTTCATAATATTCTATTTTATTATTATAGTTTTATTTAGATATAGTATAAATATACTAAATAATTATATCTTATATAAACAAATAATATAATAATATTATAAAAATGGAACACATTAATAACGAACTAGTAGATATCACCTTTGAAGATAATACAATGGTTATCGCATATAATAATGGGCTCATAGAAACCCTAGTGTTAGGCAAGGAAACCTATGAAAAGATGTATAAAGAATGGCTTGTAGAGCAACCGCCCTTCATTTCAGATATATATAAAATAAATATGAATAATATCATTTTGGCATCTATTCACAATAATCAAAAATGTGTGTCCGACTTGAATGGGTTCTTTGTGGTAGATAACAAGGATGAGGCTATTAAGTTTATTAAATATATGAGAGGACGCGACTTAACCCAAGAGAAGCTCAAATGGAACAAGCCATTTGACGCGCTTTATAATAAGGGCAACCCCGAATAAATATAAAAACTGATTTGTTATTATAAGCAAGATAGCAATATGCCAACAACGTATTTAGAGATATTACCAGAAGATATCTTGAGAGCAATATATGCGTATTTATATTCTTCTATTCTATGCGATATGAATAATAGCGACAACTATAAAAATATCAAGCATTTTCATAAGTTGCTTAGAATAACTGAAGACCCCTTCATAGATGATTTAGATTACTTGGGATGTAGCGAATGCATCAACTATAGCCTTTATAATGATTGTAAATATAATTGTAAAAATAAAAAAGAATATGAAGAACTTTACAATGATAATGATATTACCTATAAAAAATCTTATTATACTAGACAATTCGACATTGCATTAGACAACATTGTTATATCCAATGATGCTTTATACTCGCTTTATAAAGCAAATAAAAGATATTATACTGCATTCATTAGCAAATATATGCAGTTTGATAGTGATACCGATGCTACCTTTCCTATACAAATAATTAAAGGAAGATTTATATTGACGGCGAATAAATCTTTTAGTTGCTTTGCTGAATTATTGTATCACGTTATTAATTTTTACGATATTATAAAAAACGAAATATATAAAAACATAGAAGCCCTTGAACTACAAGGAATATTTGAAATTAATGGTCAGATACTAACTGCTCAAATGCGGAAAGACAAGTATATATTAGAAGATATGCGAAATAGGCATATAAATAATAGGTTCCTTGAGAGGCTCAATTATGATAGTCATACTAGAACGGCTATTCCTCGTTTGGGGTTTTTGTAGATATGCATTATTGCATACTAATAATATGTTATATGAAATTTTTATTTTTTATCTTTTTTAGGAGATCTGCTGCTTATTGTAAATCTTGGTTTAGGTTGCTCAGGTGTTCTTACTCTAACCCTTTCAGGTGATTTGCTAATTATCATAAATCTTGGTTTAGGTTGCTCAGGAGTTCTTACTCTAGCAGCAGCTCTTTCAGGTGATTTGCTAGTTATCATAAATCTTGGTTTAGGTTGCTCAGGAGTTCTTACTCTAGCAGCCGCTCTCTCATGTGTTCTTACTCTAGCAGCCGCTCTCTCAGGTGTTCTTACTCTAGTTTCAACCCTAGCAGCCGCTCTCTCAGGTGTTCTTACTCTAGCCCTTTCAGGTGATTTGCTAATTATCATAAATCTTGGTTTAGGTTGCTCAGGTATTTTCTCTTTAACAACCCTAGCAGCCCTTTCAGGTGTTCTTACTCTAGCCCTTTCAGGAGTTCTTACTCTAGCCCTTTCAGGTGATTTGCTAATTATCATAAATCTTGGTTTAGGTTGCTCAGGTATTTTCTCTTTAACAACCCTAGCAGCCCTTTCA
>Ga0209190_1002214_pt1 | contig 13222 bp, 13 predicted proteins | sample M_140205_XF_Meta_FD_187315 | JGI IMG/M metagenome (GOLD analysis project Ga0209190, IMG submission 187315) | Freshwater microbial communities from Lake Montjoie, Canada to study carbon cycling - M_140205_XF_MetaG (SPAdes) (version 2) | ecosystem: Environmental > Aquatic > Freshwater > Lake... | reverse complement strand
CTCCGAGCTCGGTAGCGAGCTGCATCGTCTTTCCCCCAAGGCTCGCCTTGGCGTCACGCGCGAGAAACTCAACCAGCTTGGTCATCGCCTGCGTTCGGCGGGCTTTGAGTCCATTCTTTCTCGTGGGTACTCCATCGTCCGCGACGCGGATGGCTCGGTGATCTCGACGAGCAAGGCCGTGACCAAGGGTCGTAAGTTGCGCCTCAAGTTCAACGACGGCGAAGCCGACGCGACTGGGGGCTGAGGGTAGGGTTGAGCGGCCCGCTCAACCGAGGCTGACCGGGCCGGTCAGCCCTACCTCAAACAGCGGATGCGATGTCATCGCATCCCTACCCATTTCCGCCACCTGCCACCGGGGGCTGCCACCTGCCACCCGAAACGAAGGTTGCAACTAGGGTAGCACGCGGTGCTGCCCCTACCTGTTTGCTAACGAACAAATTCCGCCTCTTAATCCGCTTATGAAAATTGCATTTGTGGGCACGGGAGTGATGGGCAAGAGCATGGTAGCTAATCTGCTCAAGGCCGGCCATGAGGTCACGGTGTACACGCGCACGAAGTCCAAGGCGGAGGACCTATTCGCCCTCGGTGCGAAGTGGGCCGCTTCGCCAGCTGAGGCGGCCAAGGGCGTCGACGCAGTGATCTCGATGGTGGGCTACCCCAACGACGTCGAAGAAGTCTGGCGTGGCCCGCAGGGCTTTATGTCGACCGCCAAGCCTGGCTGTGTGCTCATCGACATGACCACGTCGAGCCCGGCGCTCGCGCGTTCGCTCGCCGTTGAGGCTTCGGCGAAAGGCTTCGGTCCGCTGGATGCTCCGGTGTCGGGCGGCGACCGTGGCGCACGCGAAGGCACGTTGACCATCATGGTCGGCGGCGCGCAGAAGGATTTTGATTTCGCCGCGCCGCTGTTCGCCGCGATGGGTAAGACGGTCGTCTTACAAGGCGGCCCTGGTACTGGTCAGCTCTGTAAGCTCGCGAACCAGATCGGTATCGCCTCCGGCATGATTGCGATGTCCGAAGCCCTGGCGTTTGCGCATGCGACCGGCCTGAATCTCGAGACCACATTGCGTTCAATCTCGGGCGGCGGCGCTTCGAGCTGGGCTTTGCTTAATCTCGCGCCGCGCGTGCTCAAGGGCGACTTCGCCCCGGGTTTCTACGTGAAGCATTTCGTGAAGGATATCGGCCTCTCGCTGGACGTATGCAAAGAGCAGGGTATCAAGCTGCCTGGTCTTGAGTTGGCAGCTAAGCTTTACGGCGAAGTCGTCGCGGCCGGCGAAGGTGATTCCGGTACCCAGGCGCTGGCGCGAAGGTATTTTCAGGTGTGAGAGACATTTCGGGTGACGGGTGACGGGCACGGGAGCCGGGAGTTCAGGCTCCGGCCGTTCGGGTGACGGCCGCCGGGACCCCGAAGCCGAAGCCCTGATGGCTGAAAGGCCGACTCCCGAAAGGCCGATTCCCTGGTGGCCGTCACCCGACACCTGAGAATGGCAGAGACAAGTTGACCAGTTGATCAGTTGGCCAGTGGGCCAGTGGGCCAGAGAGATGCAACATGAGTTGATCCGTTGGCCGGCTGGCCAGTTGACAAGGAATTCAGTGGGTAGGGGTGCGACGGCGTCGCGTCCGTTCGCAAAGATAGCATTGATGTGCTGGGCAAGCTATCGGACCTGAATACGTCTGTTCGCCCACGGACGCCACGCAGTGGCGCCCCTACCTCAAGACAGCGGATGCGATGTCATCGCATCCCTACCCAAGGCAATCCCGTACCTGGCACCCGAACCTGAAGACCTGAACCTGGCACCCGATGGCCGAGACTTGGGACCTGAAGATGAATGCAACTAGGACAGCACGTGGTGCTGTCCCTACCTCGATACACCCGGATGCGATGTCATCGCATCCCTACCTTCACACTTTCGGTGCTTCGTTGGCTGGGACGATACGCAACTGGACGGAATCAATAACGGTCGGACCAAGAATCACATTGGTCACGATGACAAGCATCTGGCCGGGCACGCAGTAGCCTTCGTCGCGCAAGCGGATGAGCGCCAGCGTGATATTATCCTCGGCCTTGGGCTCGAACTTCATCTGGAAGGATTCGACGCCCCAGAGGAGGCTCATCTTCCGGTGGACGTGCTCTTCTTCCATGAACGCATAGATCGGGCAGCCGACCGAGCGGAGAGAAGAAAGGGTGCGAGGCACGTCGCCATTGCGCGTAAACGCGATGATGCCCGTGTGGCCGAGATCCTGGGCGAGGCCGGCGGCCGCGCGCAGGAGCTTGACCTTCGGGGTCTCGTTGGGCTGCTCAGGCGAAAGTATGCGCGGTAATTCGTTCTCGGTCGTCTTGGCAATGCGAGTCATCACTTCGACGCAGCGGATGGGGTGCTTACCCGTGGTGGTCTCGCCGGAAAGCATCACCGAGTCAGCCATCTCGAGGACAGCGTTGGAGACGTCGGTCACTTCGGCGCGGGTCGGGACCGGGTTCTGGATCATCGACTCAAGCATGTGCGTGGCGACAATCACCGGCTTACGGCAGGCGATGGCCATGGCGACCGCGCGGCGTTGAATGAGCGGTAGAGTCTCGTATGGGATCTCAATGCCGAGGTCACCGCGGGCGACCATCAGCGCGTCGGTGGCTTCGAGGATGGAACCGAGGTGTTCGATGGCGGACTGGTCCTCGATTTTTGAGATGATGTGGGCCTTCGATGCATGCTGGGCGAGCAGAGCGCGGAGCGAATCGACGTCGGCGGCTTCGCGGACGAACGAGAGGGCGTAGAAGTCGACGCCGACTTCGCAACCGACGGCCACGTCGGCTCGGTCCTTGTCGGTGAGGGCAGGGAGGTCGACCTTGACGCCGGGGAGGTTGATGTGGCGGCGGCTGCCGAGGGGGCCGGGCTGCTCGACCTTGCAGCGGAGGCGGTCCTTCTTCTGCTCGAGGACGCGGAGCTGGATGAGGCCGTTGTCGACGAGGACCACGCCGCCCACGGGCACGGCGCTAATCATCTTTGGGTAATTGGTGGGGATGACGAGGACCTCGCCGTCGGCCGGGGTGGTGTCGTCGCCCGTGACATCGACGAGCTGGCCGACGGTGAGCTGGGTGGACTCCTTGCGGGCGCCGGTGCGGATTTCCGGGCCTTTGATGTCCATCATCACCGCGAGCTCCTTCTTCATGCGGCGGCTGACTTTGCGGACGCGTTCCACGGTCGCGCGGACCCAAGCATGGTCGGCGTGGGCCATGTTGAGTCGGACCACGTTGGCCCCGGCGTTGATGATCGCTTCCAGCTGGGCCTCTGACTCCGTGGCCGGACCGATGGTGAACGTGATGCGTGTATGGCGGAAGGACTTCACAGCGTTTATGACAACTTATGAAAGGTGGAGATGCAAGGGAAAGAACGCCCTAGCAATCGGCACAAATGGGTGATTTTACGGCACTCTTTCCGCCTCGAGGTCCCGCTTGGCATTCATGCGCTCTTCAAAGAACGTCGTTTGCTCGAACGGCCAGGTGGTTTCCGTCTTAAGGTTCCAGGCGGCGTGTTCGGCGAGGTGCGTGCGCGTCCATTCCGAGTAATCGAGATCGTCGGTGCGGAAGTGCAGGCGCGCGCCGGCGGCGGCGCGCTGGGCGAGGAGATCCAGGCTGGAGGTTTGGATGAAGCGGTGCTTGTGGTGCTTCTTCTTCGGCCACGGATCCGGATAGAGGATGAAGATTTTGCGGAGCACAACGGCGGGTGGGAGTGCTTCGAGGAATTCCGTCGCTTCGGCCTTCAGGAAGATGACGTTGTCGAGCTTGCCCAGCGTCTGCTTGCGGACGGAGCGTTCGACGCGGTGCGTGATCAGATCGATGCCCACGCAAAATTCGTCGGGATGCGCGGCGGCGTAGGCGGCCAGCCAGTGACCGTGGCCGCAACCGAGCTCGAAGGTGATATCCGTCCGGCCAGCCAAGGCGGCGGCTAGGGTCGCGGCCAGGCGGGCCACGTTGGCCTTACGACGGGCGTCCGCCCACTCCTTGCCCATGACTTTAGTATGTTCCGGCACGAGGGGGGTTAAGAGGGAAAGGGGAGGCGGGCGCAATACAGAGGAGGGGTAGGGTAGGGACAGCACCACGTGCTGTCCTAGGTGCAAAGGTGCAAAAGTGGGCTGCAAGCTTCGGGTGGCGGGTGGCGGCCCCAGGTGGCGGGTGGCGGGGGTAGGGATGCGATGACATCGCATCCGGCTGGATCGGGTAGGGCCAACCATCCTTGGTTGGCCGCGGCCTATCAGGGATGCTCGGCCCACCCTAGATACCAGCTCCAAGGGGAGACCGGAAACCGGGAGGATGCTGCGGGAGATACATTTTCGGGTCCCAGGTCTCAGCCCTCAGGTCTCAGGTACGGGTTATCAGGTACAGGTGCGGGTGCGGGGTGATTCATTTCCTAACCGCCAACTGCTTACCGCTTCCACCTATTATGGGTAGGGCCAACCATCCTTGGTTGGCCGCGGCCGAGCAGGGATGCTCGGCCCACCCTAGATACCAGCTCCAAGGGGAGACCGGAAACCGGGAGGATGCGGCGGGAGATACATTTTCGGGTCCCAGGTCTCAGCCCTCAGGTCTCAGGTACGGGTTATCAGGTACAGGTGCGGGTGCGGGGCAAAGTTCAGGTCCTGAACCTGTACCCGAACCTGAAAGCCCGAACCCGGCTCCTGGTTGCCGAGACCTGGGACCTGAAAATACTGGCTTTCCCGTGCTGCGAATAACTCCGGCTTCCCTCGCTGGGGTGGTTGGAGTCTCTTGGGGGTCTATGGCCAAAGTAGACCTCGAAACCGTCCAGAAGATTCTGAAGTCCAGCGGCGTCGATGTGCGACTCGCCGCTGAGATTCTTAACCAGCTACGTGATGTCGTGGCTGAGGAATCCGTCGAGCGCGAGAAGCCGGCCAAGAAGCAGATGCTCGTCTTGGTCAGCGAACCCGAGGAAGGTCTGCCCAAGGATCTCACCGGCTGGGTCGTCCAGCTGCTTGAGGATGATGACCCTAAGGAAGTCTCGGCCAAAATCGTCGAGGTCGCCAAGGCCTTCAATGAATCGCCCAAGGGACAGCGCGTGCCGGTCGAGTCCTTCGGCGACGCGGTGCAGAGCATTTCCGGAAAACTTTTCAAGGAGAGTGATCTCTGGATTAAGACGCGTGAACCCGTGCGCATCATCCCGGTGAAGAATTCGATCGGTCGCCGTCGTCGCGACTAAGCGAGATGGTTTCGCCGTATTTCCAGAATAAGGTTCTGGGAAAAGCGAATTTAGAGGCACTTTTTAGCCACTTTTGAGTGTTTGATTCCTCTCGCCTCAAGGGGGGGAGGGGCTAACTTCACCCCCTACTATGAAGTTCAAAAACTTCCCTATCTATCGCATCGAGTGGGTGACCTCCACCTTCCTGATCGTGACAGCTTTCCTATCGCTAACCCTGGTGCCTTGGTTCCTCTGGACCCAGTTCAACCTGCCGGTTGACGCCGCCAATAAGGTCCAAGGCTGGGGCTTCATTTGGGCCATGTTCGTCTTCTATTACTATGCGACCGGCTTCGGCATCACCCTGGGCTACCACCGCCTGTTTTCCCACATTTCCTTCAAGGCCAAGTGGCCGGTGAAGCTCTTCGTGCTACTCTTCGGCGCCGCTTCTTTCGAAAATTCAGCCCATGATTGGTGCGCCGACCACCGTATCCACCATAAGCACGTGGATGAAGATGATGATCCCTACGATATCTCCAAAGGCTTCTTTTACGCCCATATCGGTTGGCTCCTTTTCCGCTTAAAGCCGCCGGCCCCTATCACTAACGTCAAGGATCTCGAGGCCGACCCCCTCGTCATGTGGCAGCACCGCTACGTCCAGTGGATCGGGGCCTTCGTGGGCTTCGTCTGCCCGGCCGCTCTCGGCTACGGTTACGCCGTGCTCATGGGCTACGCCAACCCAGGCATGACCGCGCTCGCCGCCTTCCTCATCGCCGGCCTCCTTCGCACGGTCATCGTCCAGCAGGGCACCTTCTGCATCAACTCGCTCTGCCACATGATCGGCCGTCGCCCCTACTCCACGGACCATAGCGCCCGCGACAGCGGACTGGTCGCGCTCCTCACCTTCGGCGAGGGCTACCATAACTATCACCACGAGTTCCAGCACGACTACCGCAATGGCGTGAAGCCCTGGCAGTTCGATCCCACCAAGTGGATCATCTGGACGCTTTCCAAGGTCGGCCTCACCCAAGACCTGCGCCGCGTGCCCGACTCCCGCATCATGGCCGCCGAGCTCAAGGAACAGAGCCGCACCCTCGGTCGAGATATCGATTCCCTTGCCGCCCGCCTCGACGAACGCACCCGCGAACTCAAGGCCAAGTCGATCGCCGCCGCCCACGAGCTCGCCAAGGAACTCGCCCTCCGCGCCGAAGCCCTCAAGGAAGCCGCCGCGACCAAGGCCGAAGTGGCTCAGGAAACGATGGTCGAACTGCGTGGCCTGCTCAATCAGGCAGCTTCGCACCTCGAGACCCTGCGTCGCGCTGGCGCCGGTTCGGCGGCCTAAGCGTCTTTCGCTGAGGACCGTAGCTCCTGAATCAGTTCGAGAACTTTCGCCTCGATCTGAGGCAGGGCATCGTCCGGATGGGCGAAGTCGATGTCGTGCACGGCCCAGTATTCGATGCGGTCGGCCCACTCCGGGTGTGACTGGAGCATCATGGCGTGGTGCTCGTCCTTCTTGAGGGCGATGGTCCGATGGGCCCGTTCCAGATCTTCCCGACGGAGCTGGGTGGGCGCCGGGCCGGTCAGGTCGAGGGGGATGCCGAGTTCGCGGAGGCGCCGCTCGGTATCTCGGGAAATGAGGGTGGGTTCATCCGCCACCAGAGAGGTGAGGAGGCCGCGGGAAAAGGCCCGGGCGGGGTGCCCCATGCGGGCGGCATGCCAATTGAAAAGAGCCTCGGCATGGCGGCTACGGTAGAAATTCCCTGTGCAGACGAAGAGGGTGAGGGGGCCAGAATCTGCGCTTGTGCGGTGGGGCATGGCGGGTAGAGTCCCCGCAACCTAACCTCACTGCCATGGTACGCAATCTGTTCGTTCTCTCCCTCCTTTCCTTCGTTGTTGTCGGTTGCATGGGCCCTGCCAAGGGTCCGTCCCCCGTCACCGATGGCGCCGCCTCGGACCTCGTTCCGTTCTCCGCGGGTCCTACCGTCGTGACGCCAGTCCTGACGCCTGAGCCTACACCGGTCGCCGCCAAGAAGCCCGCTCCGACCAAGGCTAAGGGCAAGTTGCCCCTCAACAGCAAGAGCAGCAAGTAAGCCGATCGGCTTACATCAAGGACACTTCGGTGACGAAAGTGTCGACCTGACCGGGCTCCGCAAAACGGAGTCCGTTCTTATGTTCAGGGCTGTTGGGCGGGCCCATCCACGGCTCGACGCAATAATAAGGCGCTTCCGGATCGGGCGTCCACGTGACGACGCTCGCCCAGCTGCCCGGAATCGCTTCTTCGCCGACCTTGATCGTGATGTCCTCTTCGCCCGACTTCGGTCCGAAGCTGAGCGTGGCGGATTTGAGGTTGGTGAAGATGCAGTCCGAGAGATGCGGATTATCGAAGCTGATTGCCTCGGCGCCCTTGAGCTCGGCGAACGGGATCAGTTTACCGTCGGCGGCGTGGCGCCACTGCTTCTTCGAGGGGATCTTCACGATGTAGTCGCGGCGGCTGAGTCCCGGGTGCCACGGTAGCGTGAAGTAGAAGTGATGGCCGGCGCACCACGGCAGCGGGTGATCATCGCGGTTCTCGAACTCGAACGTGATGCGCAGGAAGAGCTCGAGGAAATCGAAGCGGATACGGAAATCGTAGGCGAAGGGATAGCACCCGCGGCCGCGCGCGTCCTGGATCAACCGCACCACCGCGTGTTTAGGGCCGCTCTCGACGATCTCGAAGGCCGAATCGCGCGCGAAACCGTGCTGCGGCATCGGGCGTTTGACGCCGTCGGCGGCCTTCCACGCGAACTTTTCGCCGTCGGCGTAATTGCGACCCATGAACGGGAAGAGGATCGGATTGCCGCCGCGGACGGGGCCAATCTTGTCGAGGTCCATCGGCGCGCCTTCAGGCCAGAAGAGGATCTCGCGATGGCCCGAGGGGACATCGAGTTTCCAGCGGAGGAGGCGCGCGCCGCGCGTCAGGCACGTCTCATAAGTCGAGGCGCCGACCTTCCACCGTTCCATGGGCACGCCGTTCTCTTCGTAGCTCTGCATAAAGCAGAGCAAACGCGGCAGACGCTCCGTGGCAAACGCGGACTTAGCCCGCGCGCTTGGCGAAGCGGTAATGGCAGACCATCCACTCGGCGCCGCCCCGGAAGTTCCAGAGCTCGGCGCAGGCCATGAAGAACACGCGCCAGTTGGCCAGCCAGGCCTTTGCCCGGTCCTCGCCGTAGGTCTGCGCGAAGATGCGGAGGATCTCCTCGCGGTGGCGGTCGGTATTCTGGAGCCAATGCTCGGACGTCTGGCCGTAGTGGCGGCCTTCGACGTCCCACTGCGCCTCGAGCCTGAGATCTTCCTGGAAGCGGCTGGCGAGGCAGTTAGAGGGCATGATGCCGCCGGTGAAGAAGTGGCGCGACATCCAGTCGGTCGAGTCCTTGGCCGCAAAATGGTAGGCGACATCCTTGTGCGTGAAGACGTGGAAGAACAGCTTGCCGCCGGGCTTAAGCCATCCGGCAATGCGGCGCATGAGCTCGCCCCAGTTCTTCATGTGCTCGAACATCTCGACCGACACCACGCGATCGAAGCGCGAAGCCTCGGCGGCGAAGACGTTCATATCGCAGGTGATGACTCGGACGTTTTTGAAGCCGCGCTGGGCGCATTCGAGTTCGATGTGGGCGCGCTGCGAGGCCGAGTTGGATACGGCCGTGATGCGGGCGTTAGGATATTTATCGGCCATCCAGAGCGTGAGTGAACCCCAGCCGCAGCCGAGCTCGAGGATTTCGAGGCCATCCGTGAGTTCCGCGCGCGCGCACGTGCGGGCCAGCATGGTCTCCTCGGCTTCGCCGATGGTTTCATTACCGAGCGCGTAATAGCAGGAGGAGTATTTCAGGCGCGGGCCGAGGCAGAGCTTATAGAACGCCGCAGGCACCTCGTAATGCTGTTCATTTGCCGCCTTCGTCTCGATGGCTACGGGGAGCCTGCGCAGCTCGGCCGCAAAGGCGTCGACCTTGGCGAAGCGCGCCGCCGCGGACTCCGGACGTTCGTCCGCGAGGCGCTGCTTGAGCAGACGGCGGATACCCCAGCGGATAACGCTGTCGGGCAGGATGTCCTTTTCGATGAGGGTATCGATGAGAGGCATGACTATACTTTATACCATGACCCCCTCGCTGGCAATCCGCCGCGGCGGAAAATCAGCGTCGGGGCGGGCGGGGCCAGAAGGCTGGCACACGCGCCTGGTAGTCGGCGTAGGCGGGCCCCTTCGACGTCAGGAGTTGCTGCTCCGTGAGCGGAATGCCAGTAACACGTGTCAGGAAATAGTACATCACGGCGACGCAGAGTAGGCCGGGGATACCGCGATACGTGCTGTTATAACTCATCAGCAGGAAGCCGACCCAGACCAGCCATTCGCCAAAATAGTTCGGGTGGCGGCTCCAGGCCCAGAGCCCGCGTTCGCAGACCTGGCCCTTGTTAGCCGGGTCCTTCTTGAAGGCCGCCAATTGGGCGTCGGCGATCGTTTCGATGAGGAGGGCGAGACCGACCACGCCGAGGCCGACCCAGTGGATACCCTTGGCTGGGCCGGAGGCGCCATTGGGATTTGAGGAGAGCAGCGGCAAGCAGAGGATGGTGAGAACGAGTGCTTGGACAAAATAGAAATACGCCATTTGCGCCGGCATGCGGTCGCCGTGTTCGGCCCGCATCTTGAGGTAGCGGCCGTCTTCTTGGTCGAGGTGTCCCAGCACGCGACCTGCGAGGTGCGTGCCAAGGCGGAGACTCCACCACACCGTCGCGCCGGCCATCAGCACCCCTTGGCCGCCGAGGGGTAGCACCCAGAAGTGGACGGCCAGGATCTGCAGGCCGACGAGCGCGAAGCCGAAGGACCAGGCGACGTCCACGATGGACCAGTTATCGATCTTCTTGGCGATGAGCCAGCAGACGGCGAAGTAGAGGCAGGCCTCGAGGAAGAGGATCAGGAAATCGAGGCTGAGTTGGGCGAGGGGGTTCATGGGACGGAGGGTTGGGGGATTACTTTGCGGAAAGCGGCGCGGAGGAAGAAATGGAGGATCCAGCAGGCCAGCGGGACTGTGATCAACCAGCCAATGAGGCCGTGCAGGCCGGTCAGCCAGAACTTCTCGAGAAAATCGGGGATGGAACGGTTGAACTCACCGATGATCGCCTCTGGGGTGAGGGCGAAATGCCGTGCCCCCGAGAGCGTCTCGCCGAGGCGGACGAACGGCACGATGAGCAGGATCTGCAAGGGGAAGGCGGTGTGGTTGACGATTTGCATCACCACGTGGTTAAGGCGGAAGAGCCGACCCGCCGCCAGGCAGAGCAGGGTCGTCAAGCCGATGAACGGGATGATTGCGATGGCGAAGCTGATCACGACCGCGGCCGAAACGGCCTCTGGGGTCGCGCCTTGGCGCAGTTCCGCGACGAGCGGATCACGCACCCGGCGGCGCAGCCAATCGGAGACGCGTCCCATTCAGGCGACCTTACGCGTGAAGAAGATCTTGCCAAGGTCGGTCTCGCCCTTGGCTTTGAAGAGACAAAGCAAGGCATAGCCAGCGATGGCGAAATTGCCCAAGAGCATCAGTGCTACGAACCAGCCGAGGCGCGAGGCGATGGACTGTTCGCGCCAGGCGACGTAGAGCCAGAAGGCGAGGAAGCCAAAGTAAGCATCGAACATCGTGGCCAGGCCCCAAGGTTCGGAGCAGACCGTCACGTAGCCGCCAGCGACGTTGAGGCCCTTGCCGGCGTATTCGGGCAGGGAAGAGATCGAAGGCGCCGTGCAGGCGTACCAAGACACCCAGGTCATGGCGGTGAGCACGAAGACGAAGTAGACGGTGAGGAGACGGCGGGAGGTCATGATGAGAGTATAGAGTATCGAGTATGGAGTATAGGCCAGGCAGCTGAAAGGGGGATAGGGATAGGGTGGGGGGAAGGAGGGGGAAGGCAAATGGACGGTAGGGCAGAACCAAGTGCTGTCCTAGGTGCAAAGGTGAAAGGCATCCGTTTCGGGTGGCGGGTGGCAGCCCCGGGTGGCAGGTGGCGGGGGTAGGGATGCGATGACATCGCATCCGCTGTCTAAGGTAGGGCCAACCATCCTTGGTTGGCCGCGGCCGAGCAGGGATGCTCGGCCCTACCTGGGGACAGAGGCACAAACTCAAAGGGAAACCGGAGACCGGATGAAAGCTGGGGGAGATTCATTCTCAGGTCCCAGGTCCCGGCCATCGGGTATCAGGTTCAGGTGTTCAGGTTCGGGTGCAGGTTCGGGAAATGTCTCGCCCAACCGCCAACCGCTCACCGCTACCACCTGAGTCGGCTTACTTGCCCTTACCTTTGCCTGATTTCTTAGCGGCAGGAGCGGCCTCGCCGGCGTCGCCCTTATTGGGCGTGGGCATCGGGGCATTAGTCTCCTTCCGCCAAGCGTTCAGGCGCTCGAGCATTTCCTTGGCTTTTTCGGAATTGGTCGTCGCGAGGTTCTTGGTCTCACCGAGATCGTCCTTGAGATTATACAGCTCGAGGTGTCCGTCCTCGAGATACTCCATCAGCTTCCAGTTGCCCATCTGGATAAGGCTCACGGGCGTCGTCCGCCATTTTCCGGCGCCGGAGCCAAGATAGCCCGGGAAGTGCTGGAAGATTGCGTCGCGCTTCAGCGTCGACGACTTGCCGAGTAGCAGCGGCAAGAGGCTTTCGCCGTCGAGGACCTGACGTGGCTTAGCGGCGCCGGAGAGTTCGAGGAGCGTCGGGAAGAGATCGACGTGCGCCGTGGGCGTGCCGAGCGCGGAGCCGGCGGCGACCTTGCCGGGCCAGCGGACGATGAACGGCACGCGGACGCCGCCTTCATAGAGGCTGCCTTTGCCGCTACGCAGCGGAGTGTTATCGGTGATGCCGCCGCCGTCTTCGTCATCGCCGGATTTCGCCTTCTTGCCTGTGCCTTCCTTGCCAGGTTCGCGGATCAGGCCGTCGGGACGGTCGTAGCCGCCGACGCCCCCGTTATCACTCGCGAAGATGAACACCGTGTTATCGGCGAGCTTGAGCTCCTCGAGCTTGGCCATCACGCGGCCCACGCTCTCGTCGACGCTCGCGAGCATCGCGGCGTAAGTCGGGCTGTTATGTCCACCGACGCCGGGCTTAGCCTTGAATTTCGCGATGAGTTCCGACTTGGCTTGGAACGGTGAGTGCACGCCGAAGTGCGGTAGATAGAGCAGGAACGGCTTGGCCTGGTTGCGCTGGATGAAGTCGACGGCCTTGTCGGTGAGGAAGTCGGCGAGGTATTGGCCCTTCGGGTATTCCGTCTTCGGGTTCGTCTTGAAGTCGAAGTGCTGGCCTTCAGATTCGATCGCCTCGTCGAAGCCGCGCTTCGAGGGATGGTATTCAGGCGTGCTGCCCAGGTGCCACTTGCCAAACATCGCGGTGGCGTACCCGGCGGCTTTGAGCTGGTTGGCGAACGTATCACGCTCGAGCGAGAGCTTCGTGACGTTATCGACCGGGCGGAGCGGGCGCGTCTGCCAGTTGAAGCGTTCGATTGAGCCGACGGTGTAGGTACCGGTGCGAGCGCCATATTGGCCCGAGAGTAGGGCGGAACGGGTCGGGGCGCAGTTCTGGCAGTGGTGGTGATTGGTCAGGCGCATGCCTTGCGCGGCCAGCCGATCGATGTTCGGCGTCTCGTAATACTTGCTGCCGAAGCAGGCCAAGTCAGTCCACCCAAGGTCGTCGGCCAGCACGAAGACAATATTCGGCGGGCGATCCGCGGCGATGAGCGGGCCGAAGAGACCGGCGAGCAGCAGGCCGAGGATGGGGAGGACGGGGCGCATGGGTAAAGAAGTAACCCCGACCCTGCGGCTAAGTTGCCGCGGCACGACATAGTTGCATCCGTTTCGGGTGTCAGGTGGCGGGGTAGGGATGCGATGACATCGTATCCGCCTGTCTTGATGTAGGGGCGCCACTGCGTGGCGTCCGTGGGCGGCCGGACGTCTTATGGTCCGATAGCTTGCCCGGCACGTCGATACTGTCTCTGCGAACGGACGCGACGCAGTCGCGCCCCTACCTAATTAATGCCTCTGCCC
>Ga0209190_1002213_pt1 | contig 13223 bp, 12 predicted proteins | sample M_140205_XF_Meta_FD_187315 | JGI IMG/M metagenome (GOLD analysis project Ga0209190, IMG submission 187315) | Freshwater microbial communities from Lake Montjoie, Canada to study carbon cycling - M_140205_XF_MetaG (SPAdes) (version 2) | ecosystem: Environmental > Aquatic > Freshwater > Lake... | reverse complement strand
ATAATTCGATACAGCCAAATCGTTGGGATTATCTATTGTTTCAAATTGTTTCGTAAATTCTTTTAATTCAGAGAATTGCGCTGAAGTTAATTTTTTTTGATCGACTAAATAATCATTGCCATCAATTTCTAAAAATTTCCCATTGTATTTTATTTCATAATAACCATAATATCGACCATCATCTCCAATACTGCCGTATCGACCATCTACAACCATAATATCGCCCCGCAAATGACTTCCAGAATCGACTAGTTGTCCATACCCTTTGTACTGAAAATAAACAAACAAAAGCCCAAAAACAAATGTTAATACAACAAATAACTTTGATAATTTTTGATTATTTTTTTTTGCAAAGGTAATTCCTAACTGAATAAAAATACTACTTAGTACAATAACGGCAGTACTTATCCAAAAAGAAATTGGCAAAGGAAATTTGATCCAAAAAGAATCTCCCATCGAAACAATATAAGCGGATGTTAATCCAGCAAATAACATTACAATACTAAAAATACTTACATAAACGAGATTTTTTTTCATTTTCTCCTTTATCAATGGGTCCATTTCTAGATTGGTCACTTTCTTACTATTTCCTACTTCTTCGGGAGTCTCATTTAAATAGCTCTCTTTGTTCATGGCTTTTTATTTTGGTATGGACACGTCAATTTTATCAAAAACATATAAAAATTGAATAATTGGCAGATAAATAAACGAAGCAAACATCAGTTTACGAGCATCTTTGTCCTCGCAACTCAATAATAACTTGTACGATTGAATAAAAAATAGAGCTCCGAATAGGGTGGCGATAATTAAGGAGGTTATTCCTGTCCAACCCAATACCCAAGGCAGTAAACTAAAAGGAATTAAGATGAAGGAATATAAAGCAATTAAGTAGGCAGAATTTTTCGATTTACCCAATTTCGAAGGAAGTAGAGCAAAACCTCCTGCTTTGTAGTCATCGTAAACTACCCAAGCGATGGCCCAAAAATGAGGAAACTGCCAAATAAATTGAACGAAAAATAAAACACCCGCAACTAAGTCAAATTGCCCAGTGGCGGCAACAGCTCCTAGCATGGGAGGAATAGCTCCAGGGAATGCACCCACAAAAACAGCCCAAGGACTGATTCGCTTTAGGGGTGTGTAAAGAAATACATAAAATAAAAAAGCCAATAAACCTAAAAGCGCTGAGTACAAATTAATTAGATACAACATAGATGTACCAACTACTAAACAAACGATTACGGCAATGTAGGCTTCTTTTAGCGACATTTCATTTTGAGGAAGCGGTCTTTTTTCTGTTCGCTTCATTAAGATATCAAGATCTTTTTCCCAAATTTGATTCGACCCATTTGAAGCAGCCGTCACTAAGAATCCACCTACAACCAGCAGAAAAATAGTATAACCATCGTTTGCATCCGATACATTATCTGCGAAAAGATAACCGGATAATGCTGATATTACCACCAGTGCTGATAAACGAAATTTCGTAAAAGTAATGTATGACTTTATTTTCGCTTTTATTGACATAATAATTGTGCTGTCCTTTTGTAAATTGCCTTGCAAATGTAATCAATTAATTATTGATGAATGTGCTAAGTGATGTTGAATTTTTAATGATTATTGTTTGATTATGACTATTGATCTTGAATTATAGTTACTATTTTTAGTGAAAATTGCATAAAAAAAGAGGTGCCATATCCGACAACCTCTATTTTAATATATTAAATTTCAATCTCAGTATTCGTTTTGATTCTCATCTCAACCCTTTACCTCAGTCTAAATCTTAACCTTATAAAATCAACATTGCGTCTCCATAGGAATAAAATCTATATTTTTCTGTAACGGCTTGTCTGTATGCTTCGACCATTAAATCGTGACCACAGAATGCAGAGATCATCATTAATAACGTCGATAATGGTGTATGAAAATTAGTAATCATGCAATCTGCAATACTAAAATCATACGGAGGGAAAATAAATTTATTTGTCCAACCATCATAAGGGTTCAACAAACCTTCTGTAGAAACAGACGTTTCAATTGCTCTCATACACGTAGTCCCAACAGCACAGACTCTCTTTTTCGCCCGCTTTGCTGTATTAACGATATCGGCACATTCGCGAGAGACCATCATTTGCTCTGAGTCCATTTTGTGCTTCGTTAAGTCTTCTACTTCAACAGGACGAAAAGTTCCAAGACCAATGTGTAACGTTACTTCAGCAAAATTTACCCCTTTTAATTCTAAACGTTTCATCAATTGTCGAGAAAAGTGCAATCCTGCTGTTGGCGCAGCAACTGCGCCCTCTTCTTTAGCAAAAATCGTTTGATATCTTTCTTCGTCAGATGGCTCAACCTCACGTTTGATGTATTTTGGAATAGGAGTTTCTCCTAACTCAGTAATTTTTGCTTTAAATTCTTCGTATGTTCCATCAAAAAGAAAACGTAGAGTTCTGCCGCGTGAAGTTGTATTATCAATCACTTCAGCAACTAATGAATCATCTTCGCCAAAATATAATTTATTTCCGATACGAATTTTCCTCGCGGGATCGACTAATACATCCCACAACAAACTTTCTCTATTCAATTCACGGAGTAAAAACACCTCAATTTTAGCACCCGTTTTTTCTTTATTTCCATACATACGCGCAGGAAATACTTTTGTGTTATTCATTATTAACGTGTCACCTTCCGTGAAGTAATTGATAACGTCTTTAAATAATTTATGTTCGATTTTTCCGGTATCTCGGTGAATGACCATTAATCGCGACTCATCACGATTTTCTGTAGGATATTCTGCAATTAAGTCCTCTGGTAAGTCAAAACTAAACTCTGAAAGTTTCATTTTTGTCATAAAACTGATCTATTATTGGGTAAAAAAAATATTCAAAAAGAGTGTAAAGTTATAAAATATTATTGGATAAATAGCAGCACTAATTAACATCTTTTCATCTTTGTTTAATATACCCAGGTTTCCCTTTTTCAATACCCAATATCCAGGTGTAGAAACCAACAAAATGAGAATTAAAGTATCCTTTTCTTCCATCCAGACTTTTTGGTATAAATATATGATTTACATCTGGCAATCCTGGCACTTGATATTGCGGTGCTATTCCATCTTGTAAACAAGGGGCTTCCGGAAATTTCGAGCTAAAATTACTTCCGAATTGCCAAACTTCTTCCCATTCTAGTTTATTTATTATTCCACTTTTCCCATTTTCAGCTGCAATAATGTAATAACCTCCAAAGTTGATTTTATCTCTTAATACTTCAATCATTCCCTGAGAATAGGCGAATCCCATGCTGTGGGCAACAATAAATAATGTGTCATTTTTTGAAAATTCTGGATTTTCATTGATGACTTGTAATAAGTTTTTTCCTGCAATTCGTCCTTTAGATTTCCTTAGATTGAATCCATTCACATTTGGATGCATTTTCAATTGATTAATTGTTTTTGAATCACTAAAAATAAACTTTAGAAATGTTGGATTATGCATAGTATCACACTTATGCTTCAAGTGATTAGTGCATTTTTTGGGATATGTTGATGAAATATTTGTGAAATTAAGCAACGACCTATAATTAGAAGTTGAAACGGAAAAATGTCCGTCCGCATAATATGTTTCATCTGCATTTAGTCGATTTTGGAAAAGAAGATTAATTTCATTCCAAGGTTGCCAATAATCATAACGATCAAAATTGTAGATAAAATTATTCGTGTTTGGGAATTCTAATCCGTTGTTTTGAATATCACTAAAATTTTCTTCAAAACTTTTACCTAATGAAGTTGGACGGTACCCATTTACTAGCACAAGAATTCTTTTTGCAGGATTTTCGTTTTTAAATGTTGAACTAATTTCTTTGCCAAAATAATTATAGACCTCTTGATTTTCGAGAACACCCTTTTCGTTTTTAAAATTAAGCACGATGTAATGCCCGTTGGCTAATTTGTGATAATTTAAACTATTAAGTTTTATGCTATCGCTATTCCCTATAAATCGAGCATTCGTAATGAATCCTTTGCTTCTTGTTGTTACATCAAAATATAAAACTTTTGCTCTCTTTTTTATAAACCAACTTTTCTTTTTCCGAATTAATATTTCAGAACAAACATTTGAAACTTCTTCATGAAGTAATTGCTTATTTTGTAAAAGTTCTTTCTTTGCTTTGTCATATTTTAAAGTTCCTAGTTCTGCCAATGGTCCTGAAACTTGCTTAAAATAATTAAGAATCTTATTTGTTACCCAATAATTTTCGTATACTTGAAAAGTCGTAAAAGAAAGAATTAGGAAAAAAATTATTCGTCTAACAAAAATATAATTCCATTTTTTTGCCTCCCAAAATTGCTTCATTTTTTTACGAATATACCAGATGGCCAGAACGGTTAAACTAGCAAAAATAAGATCCAAAATGGAAATATAATAATCACCGATTTTATAAAATGGTCTTAAAATAAAATATTTAACTTTAAATCGGTAGGATAAAAAATTATGTTTATAAGGTCTTTTTATGGATTGGAAAAAACTGTGATTCTTAAAAATAATATTCCCTTTTTCATCTTCTTCCCAGAAATAATAGGCGATAGTTCCATTATTAGTTTTAACATTTTCACTATTATCATAGTAAGAGTAGTAATTGGGTGTTACTCGCAAACTGGTCCATTGAAAATGAGTTAAGTGTATTCCGTTTAAAGAATCCATTAAATTTTGAGTCGTTCCTTTTAGAGGGCCATTATTAATCCATGTGTCTTTTAATCCCCCTACGCCATAACCTAATACATGCGCTAATTGATTTGAAAACGCCTGGAGTTTAGGATTGATTTTAAGAAAACAAAGGGACTTATTCCTCGCCATATAGCCGTTTAAAAGTGGATCTTTAAATCCTTGTATTACAAAAACATAATGTGCTTTTTTGTCTGTTTTTGGATTTGCCTCAAAATATAAATCTCTTAGTAATCGCATTTGTCCCGTATATTCAATATGATCATTATTTGGATTACTGAATGCGGTTTCAGATTCAAATACCTTCGATTTAAATGGGTTTGCTACCAACACTTCGAACAGAATATTTGCTTGCTTGTAAATAGTGTTAATATTGCGCTCAATGTCTTTCCCTGAATATTTAAATGGAGTAATCGGTACAATAATAATTTTCTCATGAATTTCCTTGAAAACATGTACAATTAATTTAGCCACTATCTCTTCATTGATTATTGCCTTCACAATAAAATCAGATTCTTGCGCGGGTAATTCAACTGAAAAAGTTGAGTCGTCAAATAGCGAGGCAGGAATTTCTACGGATCCTACTAAAATTTTTAGATTGGAGATTTCCTCTGCTTTTCTTCCTACAACCGAAAACAGCACATTATCGTTCTGCTTATGGCCAACAGACATGTAGGAGACAAAATGAATAGTACCTTTACTTTCCTTGAAAGACGTGTATCCTTCTTTCCACTGGTGGTGCTCTAATTCATCAAACCCTTGTTTTTGAAGCGGGTGTGCTTTGAAATGAAAAGAGGGAATGGTTGGGACCTCGTTTTTTTCAGAAATTTGACTACTCACAAAACTGAAAGGAAACCAAATAATAACTGACAGCAAAAAAAGTCTAACTTGTAATTTCGTCACGTAAAATATTTTAAAATTATATACTATTAATGGTAAATATAACAACAATCATTGAGCCAAAAAATCGAGGGACAATCAAAAATTTTAGGGTAGGTTCAACAACTTAATCCGAGTTGACTTATTATGACAAGAAATCTCGGTCTCGAAATTTGATACTTAACTATGGATAAATTCAATCCACTCATCAACTGATTTTGCTTTTTCAAGACTAAAATCCCCTGATTTAGTTCTTCTTAAAGAAGTCAATACTCCCCCAGAATTTAATGCCTTACCAAGATCGTAGGCAATAGAGCGGATATATGTTCCTTTCGAACAAGAAATTTCAAAATCAATTTCCGGAAAACGATCCATTGATAGTGAAAAGGATGAAATATGAATCGTATTTGATTTTAAAATTACTTCCTTTCCCGCTCGAGCGAGATCATATGCTCTTTTACCATCTACTTGCTTTGCTGAAAAAATAGGTGGTACTTGTTGAATTTCTCCCAAAAATGACTTTCTAACTTCCTCTACTAACTCACTCGTAATATGTTCTACAGGGAATTCTTGATTATATTCTGTCTCTAGGTCATAGGAAGGAGTTGTTTTTCCTAGTAATATTGTACCTGTATATGTTTTTTCACCAACCATAATTTGGTCAATTAGTTTTGTGTTTTTACCAGTACAGATTATTAATAATCCAGTAGCTAATGGGTCTAATGTTCCTGCATGTCCTACTTTGATGTTTTTTATACCTAAAACTTGTTTTAGATTCCAGCGTATTTTATTGACCACATCAAAAGAGGTCCAAGTATAGGGCTTATCCACAACAATTGTGCAACCTTCAAGAAAATCCATTAGTTGAACGTAAAATAAGTCACAAGAATAATTCCTGCAATAATTCTATACCATCCCCAAACTTTAAATCCATATTTTTCAATGAATCCGATAAAGAATTTTATGGCAATGATCGCAATTAAAAAAGCAACCAAATTTCCAACTGCAAAATTGATAATGTTAGCATTGGATGAAAGGATCATCTCGTACCCTTTTTGTTCAATACCTTTATAGGTCCAATCTTTTATTAAGACAGAATACATCGTAACAGCCAGCATGGTTGGCACAGCTAAGAAAAAACTAAATTCTGCTGCCATTCTTCTAGTAAGCCCTTGTTGCATGCCACCTATGATAGAAGCAGCGGATCGACTCGTCCCGGGCATCATAGCTAAACATTGCCAAAAACCAATCGTAACTGCTTTTTTTATGGTAATATCTTCCTCTGTTTTTATAGAGGTATTTTTGAATAACTTATCAATAAATAAAAGTACTATTCCCCCTATAATTAGAGTAATTGCAATCGGAATCGGACTTTCTAAAACTGCTTCAATTTTATCGTCAAAAAGTTTCCCTAAAACTAAAGCTGGAATAACAGCAAATGCCAATTTAATATAAAATTTATATGATTTGAAATCAATAAACTTCTTCCAGTAGAGAACAACAACAGATAGAATTGCGCCAAATTGAATAGAAACCTGAAACATTTTTACAAATTCATCACCTTCTGTGCCAAACATACTGCTCGCAAAGATCATATGAGCTGTTGATGAAATAGGTAAAAACTCCGTTAATCCTTCGATAAACGCAAGAATAATAGCTTGAATAAAATCCATTCGATTAGTTTTGTTCTTGTTTGTTTTTTGGCTTGCGCATGATGGAGTATAAAATCACAAGGTACCCTGCAATAATAAGCATGGGCGATAAAGTGATCCTCACATGACTAAACAATTCATCCGCCTTAAATTCGTTCGGAGTATTTGCCCCTCCACCAATCATTAATATAAAACCAAGAATATTTATCGCTAATCCTATTAGTAAAAGACGATAATTTTCAGGTTGAAATGCAAAAAGTGGTTTAACACTTTTTTTGTGTTCGATGAATTCTTTTTTATTTTCCATACTATTTATTTAATATAAATCATCCAATTTCATGCGCAAAAATTTATTTAATGCAAACCAAGTGGATACAAAAGTAATGACAATTCCACTTGCTAATAAAGAGCTAAAAAGAATTAATAACCCTTTTAAATCGTAACTGATTTCGATAGAATCAAGAACGTTATTTAAGGCATAATATAAAGTCATGACAAGAGCCATCCCAATAACAGCAGAAACAAACCCTTGAAAAACCGATTGGATTAAAAAAGGTCTTCTAATATGTTTATGAGTCGCCCCAACTAATTGCATGGTTTTAATCGTAAATCGCTTCGAATAGAGAGCTAATCGTATTGTGTTATTGATCATTGCAACTGCTACAATTATTAATAAAAAGGCGACTAATCCGAAAAGAAATACAAATTGTTTGAAGCCAAGATTTACCGAATTTACGCTTGATTCTTCATAATTAACTTCATCAATTTCGTCTGGAAAAGCATTTAATAGCTCCTCCTTGATTTTTTTCATCCCTTCTTTTGTGGCATATTCTGCTTTTGGCTTAAATCCGATAGTTGGAGGAAAAGGGTTTTCTCCCTCGTAGATGTCTAAGATTGCAAATTTACTTTGATCATCACCTTTAAACTCGTCTATTGCTCTTTCCTTCGAAACGAAATACACTTCTTTGAATTTTTTCCAAGTTTTCAACTCTTGTTCAATTTGCTTAATATCGGCATCATTTAAATCAGGTTTAAAAAATAAATCGACTTGAAGACTTTCTTTCGCTTGTTTTTGAATGTTTCGCAGCCCGATAATACCACCTATAACTAATCCCATCATAAACAAAACTAACGAAATCCCAATAACAGTTGAAACGTAACTTGTACGAACACCTTGATTATTAAATTTCTCTGCTTTTTGACTCATAGAACACGAAAGTAGAAATAATAGTTTGATGTTTAAAATCAAAAATAAAAAAAGAAGGTATCTCGTTTCGATTGTTAAAAGAAAAACAGCTGATTTTGTACTTTTTTATACACTTTTTAAAACCGTTAGTTTGTTTTTATTTTTTTTGATAAAACATTAAAAATCAATTTTTAACGATTTATTCATGCAAAATAATTTCGTTCTACTAGGAGCGTTCCAATAGCATCAAATCAAAAAAAAAGTTAAATGAGGGTTTGAAATTGTAATTTATTCAAGTAAGCAGCGTTATAGGAAAAAGAAGAAAGATCATTCCCATTTATAAATTTTCATAAGTAGTAGTAGTTTAGGTAAGAAGAAAGAGAAGGATGCCTGTCCTTCTCTTTCTTGATTTATGCAGAATTGAATAAAAAAACGTTCTATTCTCGATTTCTCCCTATTATGCGAAACAGTGGGGTATAAATATCATTTTTTTAGCGTATTTTTGTGCTCCGTTTGATCTTTTTCTAAACGGTTTAACAACAGTTGTTTCAACTATATGAAGAATATTCGTAATTTTTGCATTATTGCACATATTGACCACGGCAAAAGCACTTTAGCTGATCGTTTATTACAAACTACAGGTACAATTTCAGACCGTGACATGAAGGCGCAAGCGCTTGATGACATGGATTTGGAACGTGAAAGAGGCATTACTATTAAGAGCCATGCCATTCAGATGGATTATAAACACGAGGGACAAGCGTACATATTAAATTTAATAGATACTCCCGGCCATGTCGATTTTTCATACGAAGTTTCTCGTTCTATCGCCGCTTGTGAAGGAGCATTGTTGATTGTAGATGCCTCCCAAGGAATTGAAGCGCAAACTATTTCTAATCTATATTTAGCAATAGAACACGATTTGGAGATTATTCCTATCTTAAATAAAATGGATTTGCCTGGAGCAATGCCAGAAGAAGTGTCCGATCAAATAATTGAACTTTTAGGTTGCAAACTGGAGGATATTATTCAAGCTTCTGGAAAAACAGGTTTGGGAGTTGATTTAATATTAGATGCTATTATAAATAGAGTACCTGCTCCGAAAGGAGATGAAGGTGCGCCGCTTCAAGCCATGATTTTTGATTCTGTTTTTAATCCATTTAGAGGAATAATTGCGTATTATAGAATTCGTAATGGGGTGATAAAAAAAGGGGATAAAATTAAATTTTTTAATACGGGTAAAACATACAATGCTGATGAAATCGGTATTTTAAAAATGGGTTTAGCTCCTAAAAATGAGGTCAAGGCAGGAGATGTTGGCTATATTATTTCAGGTATTAAAGCGGCGAATGAAGTAAAAGTGGGCGATACCATTACCTTGTTTGAGAATCCATGTTTAGAATCCATTAAAGGATTTGAAGATGTGAAACCTATGGTATTTGCTGGAGTTTATCCTGTTGATACGGAAGATTATGAGGAACTACGCTATTCGATGGAAAAATTGCAATTGAATGATTCTTCACTCGTTTTTGAACCAGAATCTTCTGCTGCACTTGGTTTCGGTTTTAGGTGTGGATTCTTAGGAATGCTGCACATGGAAATTATTCAAGAACGATTAGAACGGGAATTCAACATGACCGTTATAACAACTGTCCCTAACGTTTCTTATTATGCCTATATGCGAAAAATCCTTCGGTTGCGCTGATTGTAAATAATCCATCCGAACTTCCTGATCCTTCTGGCATGGAGCGAATCGAAGAACCGTATATAAAAGCACAAGTTATTACAAAGTCGGAATATGTTGGTCAAATAATGACCTTATGTATTGAAAAAAGAGGAGAAATTAAAAATCAAGTTTATTTGACGCAAGATCGTGTTGAATTATCATTTGAAATGCCTTTAGCCGAAATTGTATTTGATTTTTATGATCGCTTGAAATCTGTTTCTAGAGGATATGCTTCTTTCGATTATCATCCAATCGGATACCGAGAGTCAGATTTAATTAAAATGGATTTGCTTTTAAATGCTGAACAAATAGATGCTTTATCTGCCTTAGTGCATAGAAGTAATGCCTATGGATTAGGAAAAAAATTATGTCTAAAGTTAAAGGAATTAATTCCAAGGCAACAATTTGAGATTCCTATTCAAGCGGCTATCGGGGCGAAAATAATTGCTCGAGAAACAATAAAAGCGTTGCGAAAAGATGTTACAGCGAAATGTTATGGTGGTGATATTTCACGGAAACGTAAATTATTGGAAAAACAAAAAGAAGGAAAGAAACGAATGCGACAAGTAGGTAGTGTTGAAATTCCTCAAGATGCTTTCATGGCTATTTTGAAATTGAATGATTAAAAAATTTCAGAATAGGTGCTTGTAAGTTGACTGAATAGATTTGTATTATTAAAAAGGCTTCCAAATTTGGAAGCCTTATTAGAACCTATATTAAATTTCAATCTTCATCTTCATCCTCATCCTCGACATCCTCTTCTTTCGAAACGTCGTCATCATCGTCATCGTCGTCCTCTTCCAGGTCATCGGGCTTAACGATTTCATCTTCCAAATCATCGTCGTCGTCATCGTCATCGTCATCCAATGCTTTTGTAATTGTTTTGTTGACTTTAACCAGATAAATTATTTCTTCCGTTTCCCAAATTAAAGCTTCTAGTGTTTCTCCAGCAGGCGTTTTAATCTGTGTGATTGAAGAACCATATCCCTCTGGAAAACTTTTCAATAATTCTTTTTTTTGTTCAGGAGTTAGCTTTTCATAACTAACGATAGCTCGTTTTTTAGACATGCTTATTATTTTATATTTCTAATTTAATAATTCTTCTTATTGGAATAACCACATTTTTCTTCAAAAGAATTGCATTATCCGTAATCGCCCAAATCGTTGTATTAACAATTTTATCACTTTTGTCATCTGCGAAAAAAATTTTTACTTTTAAATGCTCAATGTTTCCCAGTGAAATGGCGCGATCTAACTCTCTTTTGAGTAACTTTTTTTCATCGGAATTTTCCAAAACTTCACTTTCTGGAAAATGATACGATGGCACTAATTCTTTTTCTATTAATTCAAACCTGTTGGTTTCCATATTTTGATTTTAGGACAAAAATATATTAAATGATCAATAATGCAACTATTTAATATCACGAATTTAATGTTAATAATCTCTAATAACATAACAAAAACGCGTAAAAGGTTATACTTGAATAATTTTAAGAGGGTAAACTTTATAGCAATCATACTGTATACTCCTATTCTTTTTTAAAAAACATTCTGATTTTACTTTCTTTTCGAGAAGTCGATAGAGATTTTATCCCTTTCGGTTTTTTAAAGTTAAAATACGGATAAGAGTTGAATATTTTTGCTCCTCTCTCTTAAAAATCCTTACCTTTGTACTCCAAAATTGAAATCAAATGTCCCATAAAGCAGGGTTCGTAAATATTGTCGGCAGTCCAAACGTTGGTAAATCAACGCTAATGAACCGTCTTATGGGCCAAAAATTATCAATAGTAACGCCAAAAGCTCAAACAACAAGACATAGAATCTTGGGAATTGTGAATGAAGACGATTATCAAATAGTGTTTTCTGACACCCCAGGAGTAGTGAATGCTGCCTATAAAATGCACGATGCAATGATGGGTTATGTAAATTCAGCTATTCAAGATGCCGATATTCTCATTTTTATTACTGATATTTTTGAAGATGAAATGAATCATTTAGAAACGTTGGAGAGAATTCAAAAATTAGAGATTCCTGTTATTACGTTGATAAATAAAATTGATTTAGGGACACAAGAAAAAATCATGGAGCGGATTACCTATTGGCAGGAACGTTTGCCAAAATCATATGTTTATTTGATGTCTGCTCTACACGGATTCAACATTGATCTTTTGTGGGAAAGAATATTAAAAATGACACCTGAAAGTCCAGCTTATTATGATAAAGAAGATATTTCTGATCGTCCAATGCGTTTCTTTGTGTCAGAAATAATTAGAGAAAAGATATTTATACATTGCCAAAAAGAAATCCCGTACTCGTGTCATATTGAAATTGAAGAATATATTGAAGAAGCGGGATTAACTCGAATTCGTGCATTAATTATTGTGGAACGTGACTCTCAAAAAGGAATTGTTATCGGAAAAGGGGGTGAAATGTTAAAACGAATTGGTAGGGAAGCGCGCCAAGAGATTGAACCATTCGTGGGTCAAAAAGTATTCCTTGAAACATTTGTGAAGGTAGATAAAGACTGGAGAGGAACGGACAGTAAATTGAAAAAATACGGATATTAACAATGAATTGCAGATTGAAAAATTACAAATTGCAGATTGAAAAATTAAACGTTAATTCATTAAGAATAACAAAAAATTCAAATTTGCTAATCTGTAATTTGCTAGTCTGTAATCTGTAATTTAGAAGAATGAGTAACATTATAGCAATAGTAGGTCGTCCAAACGTAGGTAAATCTACTTTATTTAACCGTTTAACAGAATCGTCTAATGCGATTGTGAAAGAAGTAAGTGGTGTTACTAGAGATCGTTTGTATGGACGCGGGGAATGGAATGGTTTTCAATTCTCTGTCATCGACACGGGTGGTTATGTGCAAGGTTCAGAAGATATTTTTGAGGAAGAAATACGTAAGCAAGTTATTATTGCAATAGAAGAGGCAAATGTCATTCTTTTTATGTTAGATGTAACGACAGGGATTGTGGATTTAGATGAATCAGTTGCTAAATTATTGAGAAAATCTAAGAAAAAAGTTTTCGTCATTGCTAATAAAGTGGACAATACAG
>Ga0209190_1002211_pt1 | contig 13230 bp, 4 predicted proteins | sample M_140205_XF_Meta_FD_187315 | JGI IMG/M metagenome (GOLD analysis project Ga0209190, IMG submission 187315) | Freshwater microbial communities from Lake Montjoie, Canada to study carbon cycling - M_140205_XF_MetaG (SPAdes) (version 2) | ecosystem: Environmental > Aquatic > Freshwater > Lake... | reverse complement strand
GCGACCGCGACGGCCATTGTTGAAACGCGCAAGCGCAGACAAGTTCCAGATATTCTCAAGCCCCTTGTTCCTGACGCGCTTGAAAGGTGGCTTGAAACGCTGGCTGTTCCCGCGCCTCTATCGCCCGATTCACCTGGTCGTGGAAATGCGGAGCCGCAAAATGTTCCGGGTCAAAATATTTCAGCGCCGAATGTTCCCGCTAAAAATATTCCTGCGCAAAATATTTCAGCACCAATTGCGCCAGCTCAAGTCAATACGTCTGTTGATGGAGGCGCAAGCAAGCAATCAACCGCGCCCGCTACGCCAAACCCATAAGCGTTGGCGCGCTCATTGGCATGGCGTGCAGTTGCGTGAACACATCGCGCGTGTTCGCAATTTCGGCGCTTGTGCGCCGCATCCATTGCGCAATTTCAGAATCACCTTCCACGAGTGGCGACAACGGCGCAAGTTCCACATTTTGTACCCCGCGCAACGCGCTTGCGCAGCGGCGTAAATTGTCAGCAAAAACCAGCGCAACTGGAATGGCGTTGGCTGGCATTGGGTCCTCTCCCACTTCAGCCACAAGCGCAAGCAGAGTTTCGTTGCACAGTTTTTCCGCCAACGTCAGCGCGCGCAATTGCAACAGGCAACACACGGCTGGGCAATGCATTTCCAACTGCAAGTTGTTGTGATACGCCAAGTATTTGGAGATATCCTCATCTAAATGAATGCGCGCGTCATCAAATTGTGAAATAGAGAGCGGCTTCACGGCGGCGCTTTCAACAACGCCCGCGATGGATTCAACCGTGGCGGCCAAACACGGAAGCAACTCGTCGCCAGCGCGCACCGGCCACAGCAAGCGATACACAACAAACGTTACGAATACGCCCATCATGACGGCCAGCGAAAAATTCATGGTGGGATACAAACTTATCTCGGGACGAGTTCCTTGCAGTAGCGAGAAATCAAACACAATCATGATTTGCAGCGCGGGCACGCTGACGCGTGGCGAACCGTGCATGACATACCCCATGACAAAAAGAACAATCATGAACATCAACAGAAAACCGGGAATGGTTGTAATGATGGGCATAATAAAAATGACGGCGCAAATTGAAAGCGCAAAGCCCATGACCACTCCCGCCGCGCGCAAGCCGCCAATCAGCAGTGTGCCGCCGAATGTGGCTTGCACCACCAGCATGACCGTCTCCACGCAACCAATGCCCTTGTCCCAATTCATCGCAATGCAGAAAATGGCGCAGATCATGATGGCGCTGGCGCATTTGGTGGCGTGCTTCAGCGCGGGTATGTTGGGCTTTAGCACTGACAGACGGAAAATATTTGGCAAGCACTGCTTTAAGTTGCGCAATGTTTCAGTGCCAAAATCTGGTTGATTCTTCAGCACGGCAAACGTGTTTATGTTGGGCGCCACAACGCCAGCTTCTTCCACAACTCTTTGCATTGACTCAAGCCATTCAGGTGGCGGCGCCATGTGAAGTGGTGGCGCAGAGACGGCGCCATCTGTGGTTGGATGTTCAAGCTGGTCAAGTATGTATTCCAAGCGCTGATCAAGCGCTTGGAAAAGTTCAAACACCTCCGGAGTTGCGTCCGCCGCGTGCCCCGCAACTTGTTCCGCCGCCACAGAAAGACACGCGGCGGCCCTGCTTTCAAAGGCCATCAATGAAATAAAGTTGTGTCGCGTGGCGCCATCAAACGAAAAATCTGTTTGCGCGTTGTCCAACATCATCAACATTTCGGGAGTTTGCATGCGGTAGTACTCAGGCAAAATTGAATGCACATCAAGCGCGCATTCGCCCGCCAAATCCTTGCGAACACGCTCAAGCAACTCGCGCGTGCGCCGTAGGCTTAGAATCATTTTTTCACGCAGATTGTTCAGTGGAACGAGCGGCCACAAGAAAATCATGACCAACGAGGCGCACGCCAATCCCGTAATCACCGACCGATACACAACGGTGGCAACGTGCTCGGCGTTTTCCTTGTCAAACAAAACCATATAGGTGATGACAATGAACGGGTAGCCGCCCACAAACACGGTGCTTCGGTAGCGGCTTGAGACAAGAAAATACATGATCACAATGATGTAGCCCCACATGACCGGCAAATAGAACATGGGTTGCTGTAGAAACAACGCGCTCGCCACCACCGCAAGCCCGGTGCCAAGTGTGGCGGCAATAAAGTTCAACACAAAGCGCGTGACTGTGCTGAAGCCCTTCAATTCCGTGACCACCAACATGACGGTCATGGCTGGATACATGATTTCAAAGTGCAAAATTTGTTGCAGCGCAAGAATTAAACCGCCGCCTAGCGCAAGTTTAGTGGCATGCTTCCAACGATCAGAGTGTGGCGCAAGATCCGCCTTGATCATGTTCCACCACGCGGGCTCCTTGGCGTGTTGGTGCTGGTGCGTGGGTATTGTTGACGCTGAATGATTCATGGACCGCATAAACTGTACGGCATTGGCGCGCGTGAATGCGTGGCGTAAAGTGTGCGGCGCGTTGCGTGTAAAAACCCCCAGAAAGTTGCGATAAATTGCTGTTGTAGAAGGCGCGTGCGGCGCGCCGCATTCCCTTGGTGTTTCAATGTGAATTGACGCGCATTTCATGGCGCGTGCCAACGCGGACAGTTGCACGCAAATTAAATCAGCGTGTCAATATGAATGGGCGCATCAATGTGTTGCTGCAACAAGCGTTGGTACAACCCCGCATCCTTGGTGAATGTCATTTCACCTTGCAGCGGAAAGTGGTTGTATCCCAAGCGACCAAGCCACGTGCGAAGCGCGGCGGCACGCAACAGAATGGGCCACGCAGATTTTTCGAAGTCGCTGTATTTGTTGTCAGGTCGATAGCCGCGCAGTAGCGCCGCAAGTTGGTCGACATCTAAAGTGGCGTCGGGGCGCAAGCACCAATCGTTGGCGGTGACGGCAACGTCTAACAACAGCACGTCGTCACAAGCAAAATAAAAGTCGATCACGCCGCTCGCACTGAAACTGAACTGTTCAAATAAAACATTGTCGCGAAACAAATCGCCATGGATCACGCCGCGCGGCAAGTCTGCGTGCGCGTGTTGCGCCTGAAAATCAATTTCGCTTTCAATCAACCGCAACTCGATGGGCGATACTTTGCGCCGCAGAAGTTGCAAATATGATTTCCACCAATATGGCCCGCGCGGATTCAACATGCGCTGAGTAAACCCCTGCCCCGCAAGATGCAATTGCGCAAGAACCGTACCGACTTGCCCGCACTGCGCCAGCGAAACGCGCACCACTGATTCGCCCGACAAACATGTCACCAACAACGCAGGCTTGCCGTTCAATTCTCCAATGAACTCGCCGTGGCAATTGGCCACGGGCGTTGGACACGTAAAGCCGCGCCCCGCCAAGTGCGCCATGAGTTGCGCGTAATACGGCAACTCCGCCGCGCCCATGTGCTCGAACAACGTCAACACATATTTCCCCTGCGAAGTGGTTACAAAATAATTTGTGTTCTCTATGCCGGACAAAATTCCTTGCATGTGTTGCAGCTCACCCAGCGAATAGTTTTTCAACCACTCGGTCAGCTGCGCGCGCGTGACTGTTGTGTAGACAGACATGAGCGTGCAAAGTATCAGCGCGGGCAAACCCGCGGGTCGCCCACTTCACACCGCCGACCACATTGAATTGCATGAATACCCGTAAAACTCAAAGCATCAGCAACACAACTTGCCCAACGCACAAAATAAAGTACGGCACAAGCGACGCGGCGCCGGCGTAATCCTTGGCAATTCGCTGACCAAAGAACAGCATGACAATATCTAGCGTGGCAAGTTGCGCGCCATACATGGCGAATGTATTTTTGGCAAATAATTGTACAGCATTCATAGCAATTTGCCCAACGCCCACCAGCGCCAGACCGCCGGCCGCCACTTCCGCAATGGTGATGGTGATCAACATTAATTTCACTTGGCCGCGAAACGGAGTCTTTGAAAAGTGCCCCGTGAGCCAGCCCAAGTTGTCCGCGAAATTGAAGACCTTGTCCAAGCCCGACTGCAAGAACAGAATCGCCAAGAACAACGATGTCATGAGTTGCGCGAACGGAATTGGATTGAGCAGATTGTTCAGCATGTCAATGGTTCACTTGTACATCACTTCGGCGTAGCAGAAGGCGCGGCGCCCGCATTCGCGGCATCCTTCGCCGCCGCGGCCGCCTCCTCGGGCGTGGCCTGAACATACAGCGTGGACTTCTCAATCTGCATCTGGTATTGCCGATTCAAATTAAACGCATACGCCTTGGTTGCCTCGGCGTTGGCATCATTAAGTTGCTTTAAAAGTTGATCAAACTGACCCTGCTTGTACGCCTTGTCATTTGTTTCAGTGGCCTTATCAAGCGCATCCTTGGCCGCCACCGCTTGCTGACGCATTTGCTGCAATTTCTGCACGTTGTCTTGAAATGATTGATTGGCCTGCGTGTCATTTAACGAGCACACTTTCAATGTTTTGCTGGGCGCGCTGCCGTCGGTGGGCGCTGGCTGCTTGGCGATTTCCTCTTCGGTCAACACGACTAAAATTTGGCTGACATCAGGCACGCGCACATAGTTGCGCAAGATGGAGTAGCCGTATGTCTTTGACATGGTTTGATTGTCCGCCTCCAACTTTTTCACGGCGGCGTCAAGTTGCGCTTGCGCTTGGTCGCGCGCCGTGCCGGCGTCGGCTTTCTGTAAGGCCTCATTCAAGCGCACAATTTCTTGCCGCTGCGCCTGAACCACCTGCACGTTGCGCGTGAACTCATCGTTGGCAACCACGCCGTCAATGGTGGCCACCTTCACCAACACGGATTTATTTTGCGCTGGATTGCTGGCGGATGTTGAATTTGTTTGCTGCGCAGAAGTCACCGGCGCATTTGAACCCACTGTCGCAGGCGCGGTCTTTGCGGCGGGCGCGTCGCTTTGATTGCAACTTGTGAGTACAGGAAAGAAAGCGAGCACGCACGTGGCGCTGACGAGAACGATAGTTTGAAAGTTCATGTTCTGAATCCTTTGAAGACGTAAATGTAGTTGCCTCTTACAAACACAAATCTAGCAAATATAAATCTAGCGCAAGGCCACTGGCACAGCAGTTCCAATTGCATTCACTGGAACGTCCGTCGCCGTTTTCTCTGTTTGCGAAGGCGTGCTTATGGGTTCAGTCGTTTGATCGTCCGTCACGGGAGCGGCCGCGTCATCTTCTTCATCTTCTTCATTCAATGTATCGGCGTTGCCAAGCAATCCAATCGGCGGCATGGATGACATTGCCTGTGGAATAATCGTGGCGGGATTGATATATGACACGCCACTCACCGCGCTGAGATCAAGCGTCGCACCGCCAGCACCAATCAGCAACGTACTTGTGATGGCGGTTGGATATACGGATTTCGAATATGCGCCAAGCGTTCCAAGCGCGTCCACATTGCCAGTTGGATTGGAAAACACAGCGCGATTGCCGGGATTGCTTCCACCCATAATTGGGGCCACGCTGAAATACACACGCCCACCAACCACGTAATCAAGTTGGGGATCATTCACAACTCCACCAGTGTTGGTGGCAATTGGTCCACCCGCGCGACCAAGCAATGTGATGCTGTTCGCATTCACGCTAAGGTCACCGACTGCGTTGACATCGCCAAATTTCACGGACAGGGAGTTCGGTGCAGTGAATCCACCAATGGTGATATCGCCAAATCCTGTCAACTTGTGGTTCTGACCGAATCGGAAGTCATCCGCACTGAACTCAATGTCACCAAGAGCAACGATCGTTGCCATCGTTGCCGGTGCATTTAAAGTACTGGTGGCATCACCACCCATCACCCTGGCACCGGGGTCGATGCACACGTTACTGCAATTCAGTGCCACAATCTCCGCGGCAACCACTTGACCATTCTGCGTAAAGGTGATTGTGTCTCCGACATCGTTGCCGCTGTCGACTTGGAATTCCATGAGTTTGTGCCCAACGCTGTTGCCAATGTCTCCCCCGAGAGTGATGTCGCCGGTTGCAGCCAAAGACAAACTCTCGCCGCCATTAACGCCAATAATCGCGCCATCGATCGTGATATCGCCAGCAGTCGCAGTAAGGGTGATAAGTGGCGCATCGACTTCAACCGCGTCAACAATATGAATTGCGGCCTGCGTGATATCCGCCGACAATGTTGTTGTGTTTCCTGAACCATTGATCGTCAAACTGCCCGTGCCAGTGATCCCGTGGTCAACATAAACATGACCCGTGCCACCGGGCAGGAAGTTCATGGTGACATTGTTATTGTTTTCCCAATTGGCCGCGACCGTGATCGATCCAGTATTAGTCAACGATCCAAATTGAACATTGGTGGCGCCGTTCTGGATGGTGGTCCACATGGATGAACTAATCTCCAAGCCACCAACGCCAAACAGTGTGATATCACCGTTTGGATCAATGTTCTGCAGGATCATTGTGTCCAGGCCGCTAATGGTTCCACCTAAAACCAAGTTTGAGGCCGCAACATTGAAGGTATCTCCGTGGCCTGTGATAATTCCAAGCGTCAGCGTGCCGTTAATGTTCAACGAAACAGTCCTTAGAAACAAACTGGTCAAAGTAGGAAGTGTGTAGCCGGCGTTGTTATAAGTGATAGTTAAATCGCGCAGGTTGGTGGCGCTATCTAGGTTTACAACCGCGCCCGCAGCCGCATTCATGTTGCGCAACTTGAAGTCACGCACATTACTTGCCGCGCCGCCCGTGTTGTCAATGGTCACCGTACCCGCAAAGTCATTTGGTCCGCCGTTGAGATAAATGTCCGTGTTCGGTGCGTTTGCGGTGATGGTGGTCGCGCCAACAACCGTGATCGTTCCACTTGTTTGATTGATCGTGCCGCCGTTTGAAATCAAAGTGAGATCGCCTGGCGCAGCAACCAATGAATAAATATCCATAATGATCGCGTCATTGTCGCTGCCACCCGTTCCGCCCGTGCCTTCTACTGTCACATCGCCGCTGCCGCCAGCTGTGATTGTGCCTACATAGCTGCTGCCGGGCCATGTGTTGACGACGCCGTAGTTTTCGCCGCCATCACCCGTTCCGCCAATGCCAACCACAGTCACATCACCGCCACCAGATGTGATTGTGCCGCCGTAGTTGTATACGCCGTAGTTGGAGCCACCCAAACCACTTCCAGCCATGCCTGTCACTGTCACACTTCCGTTGCCGTCAGATGTAATTGTTCCGCGAAGGTTTACGACGCCGATATTGACGCCACCAGGACCATTTCCACCAGTGCCCGTTACTGTCACCGCGCCACTGTCACCAGATTTGATGAGTCCGAAACCGTTGATGACGCCGTAGTTGTCGCTTCCACCCGTTCCGCCAATACCCGTCACTGTCACACTGCCGATGCCACCCGATGTGATTATGCCGCCCGTTCCCAAAAAGTTGCCGAAGTTCCACACGCCAATGTTGTACCCGGGAGCATCACTTCCGCCTGTGCCCATCACTACCACATTGCCGGCGCCGCCAGATGTGATTGTGCCATAGTTATATACGCCACCGTTATAGCCACCGACACTTCCGCCCGTGCCCGCGATGTTGAGATCACCATTCGTGGTTTGAATAGTCACGCCGCTGTTCACAGTGACGCCAATATCGCTGCGCAAAGCAGGATCAACATTCGTGTTACCCGTGATATTAATTTCGCCCGTGCCGCCCGCGGTGATATTGCCCGCAACAACAATGCCGCCACCGGCCGTCGCTGTGAAATCATTCTCCACCGTTGATGCGCCCAGTGTGAGCGCGTTGGCATCAGCCAGCGAAACATTGTTCGCGCTTACAACAGTCACCGCGCCGCCAAAGTCGTTGGTTGATTCCGCAAGCGTTACGTCGTTGGTGCCCGCCGTAATAGTTGTTGTGCCCACAACTATAAGTGGGTCAGCACCAGGCTGATAGATCGCGCCGCCAAGAGAAGTTAATTCAAGATTTCTTGGAGCTGTAATAACAGTGTCGACCATGAAATAGATCGCATCGTTATTACTGCCACCACTTCCGCCCGTTCCTGTCAATGCAATATTGCCGCCACCAGATGTGATCGTGCCATAGTTGTATACGCCAAGGTTGTAGCCACCGGCTCCATTTCCACCCGTTCCTATCAATGCAACATTGCCGCCACCAGATGTGATCGTGTCACGGTTGCTGACGCCTTGGTTGTTGCCATTGGCTCCACTTCCGCCAGTGCCTTCTACTGTCACATTGCCAATGCCGCCAGATGTAATTGTGTTGCCGTTGTAGACGCCGTAGCTGTAGCCATCAGATCCACCCGTCGTGCCTTCTACTGTCACATTACCAACGCCGCCTGATGAGATCAGGCCGTAGTTGTCGACGCCGGCGTTGCGGCCATCACCATATCCGGCTGTGCCTGTCACAAACACATCGCCACCGCCGGATGTAATCGTGCCGCTGTTGATCAAGCCTTGTTGGTTGACGCCTGAACCAGAACCGCTCATGCCCGTCACTGTCACGCTGCCCAAGCCACCCGATGAGATAGTGTTGCTTAGGTTGTAAACGCCCGAGCTATTATCACCACCTCCGCCCGTGCCTTGCACCAACACATTGCCCGCGCCGCCAGATGTAATCGTGCCGGAATAGTTATAGATTCCAAATGCGCTGCCGCTTAATCCGCCCATTCCTGTCACCGTCACATCGCCGCCACCAGATATGATTGTGCCGTGGAAATTGTGAACGCCAATATTGAGGTCATCACCTCCACTTCCACCAGTTCCGCCAGTTCCCATCACAATCACATTGCCCGCGCCAATAGATGTGATCGTGCCAGAGTTGGCCACGCCGTAGTTGTTTCCGGAAACACTCGACCCACCAGTTGCTGTGATATTGAGATCGCCGTTAGTGGTGGCAATAGTCACGCTAGCGTTCACGCTTACGCCAACGGTGCTGCGCAAAGCAGGATCAACATTCGTGTTGCCCGTGATATTAATTTCGCCCGTGCCGCCCGCCGTGATATCGCCCGCAACAATAATGCCGCTACCGGCGGTCGCTGTGAAATCATTCGCAACCGTTGATGCGCCTAATGTGAGCGCGTTGATATCAGCCAGCGAAACAATGTTCGCGCTGACAACAGATACCGCGCCGCCAAAGTTGTTGGTTGATTCCGCAAGCGTTACGTCGTTGTCACCCGCTGTAATAATTGTTGTGCCAACAACCGTGATCGTTCCACCAGTTTGATTGATCGTGCCGCCATTTGAAATCAAAGTGAGATTGACTGGCGCAGCGACTAATGAGTCGAGGCCCATCAAAATCGCGTCATTGTCGCTGCCACCACTTCCACCCGTGCCCGTCACTGTCACACTGCCACTGCCACTAGATGTGATTGTGCCGACGTTGTCGACGCCAATGTTGAAGCCGCCAGCATCCGTTCCGCCCGTGCCCGTGATATTGAGATCGCCGTCGGTGGATTGAATGGTCACAAAGGCGTTCACCTTTACGCCAACTGTGCTGCGCAAAGCAGGATCAACATTCGTGTTGCCCGTGATATTAATTTCGCCCGTGCCGCCCGCGGTGATATCACCCGCAACAACAATGCCGCCACTGGCCGTCGCTGTGAAATCATTCTCCACCGTTGATGCGCCCAACGTGAGCGCGTTGGCATCAGCCAGCGAAACATTGTTCGCGCTTACAACAGACACAGCGCCGCCAAAGTCGTTGGTTGATTGCGCAAGCGTGACGTCAAAGAAAGTTGGACTTGTGCCTGCCGTAATAGTTGTTGTGCCAACAACCGTGATCGTTCCACTTGTTTGATTAATCGCGCCGCCGTTTGAAATCAAAGTGAGATCGCCTGGCGCAGCGACTAATGAATAGACGTCAATCAAAATCGCGTCGTTGTTGGTCCCACCCGTTCCACCAGTGCCTTCGACTGTCACAGCTCCGCTACCGCCAGCTGTGATTGTGCCTACATAACTGTCGTAGGGGTAAGTGTTGACGACGCCGTAGTTTTCGCCACCATCACCGGTTCCGCCAATGCCAACCACGGTCACATCACCGCCGCCAGATGTGATTGTGCCGCCGGTGTTGTAGACGCCGTAGTTGGAGCCACCACTCAAACCACTTCCACCCCTGCCTGTCACTGTCACGCTGCCGTTGCCGTCAGATGTGATTGTTCCTTGAAGATTCCAAACGCCAATATTAGTCCCACTAGGACCATAACTACCCGTGCCAGTTACTGTCACCGCACCGCTGCCACCAGATTTGATTAGTCCCCACTGATTCAGAACGCCGCTGTTGTTGCTTCCAACTGTTGCGCCAATGCCCGTCACTGTCACACTGCCGGTGCCAATAGATGTAATTGTGCCGCCGGTTTGTCCAGGGAAGCCAGCGTTGAAGACGCCGTTGCTGTACGAAGAAGCACCACTTCCGCCCGTACCCATCACTACCACATTGCCGCCGCCGCCAGATGTGATTGTGCCTTGGTTGTAGACGCCGTGCTTTTGGCCCGAACCACTTCCGCCAGTACCCGTGATGTTGAGATCGCCGTTGGTGGTGGCAATAGTCACGTTGTTGTTCACGGTTACGCCAACGGTGCTGCGCAAACTTGTATCGGCATTCGTGTTGCCCGTGATATTAATTTCGCCCGTGCCGCCCGCGGTGATATTGCCCGCGATAACAACGCCGCCACCGGCCGTCGCTGTGAAATCATTATCCACCGTTGATGCGCCCAATGTGAGCGCGTTGATATCAGCCAGCGAAACATTGTTCGCGCTTACAACTGTCACCGCGCCGCCAAAGTCGTTGGTTGATTGCGCAAGCGTGACATCAAAGAAAGTTGGACTTGTGCCTGCCGTAATAGTTGTTGTGCCCGTCACCGTGATCGTTCCACCAGTTTGATTGATCGCACCGCGGTTTGAAATCAGCGTCAATACACCTTGTGCGGTGATGAAACCACCATCCATGTAAATCGCTTCGTTACCAATTCCGCCAGTACCTGTCACTATCACACTGCCCGTGCCACCAGATGTGATTGTGGCGCCAAGGTTCCGAACGCCGTAGTTGGTGGGGATCTCATCACCTGTTCCACCAGTGCCTGTCACAAATACATCACCGCCACCAGATGTGATTAAGCCGCTAGTGCCACTATTGAAAACGCCGTAGTTCTCGCCGCCAAGTACACCACTTGCACTACTGCCAGTGCCTGTCACTGTCACACTGCCCATGCCGCCAGATGTGATTGTGCCGCTATCGTTGTAAACGCCGTAGTTGCCGCCTTCATCACTACTTCCGCCCGTGCCTGTCACTGTCACAAGGCCGCTGCCACCAGATTTGATTGTGCCGACGTTAATAACGCCGATGTTGTAATCGCCACCTGTTCCACCAGTACCCATCACTATCACACGGCCCGTGTTACCAGATGTGATTGTGCCAAAGTTGTAAACGCCGTAGTTGTAGCCACCACTTCCGCCCGTGCCTGTCACTGTCACAAGGCCGCTGCCACCAGATGTGATTGTGCTGCTACTGCCACTGTTGTAAACGCCGTAGTTTTGGCCAACATCACCACTTCCGCCCGTGCCCGTCACTATCACATTGCCCCCAGCACCAGATGTGATTGTGCCGTCGTTGTAGACGCCGTAGTTTTGGCCAACATCACCACTTCCGCCCGTGCCCGTCACTATCACATTGCCCCCAGCACCAGATGTGATTGTGTCAAAGTTGTAAACGCCAACGTTCACGCCGCCAACTCCACTTCCGCCTGTTCCCGTCACTGTCACGCTGCCCGCACCGCCAGATGTGATTGTGCCAAAGTTGTCGACGCCTTGGTTCACGCCACCAGCAGCATTACTTCCGCCCGTGCCCGTCACTGTCACGCTGCCCGCGCCGCCAGATGTGATAATTGAATCGTTGTAATTTCGAACACCATGGTTGAATTCGCTTGCGCCGTTACCGCCTCGACCCGTGACAAGAACTGTCCCGCCGCCAGAAGTAATCAACGCGTTATTGTCATTCAACACGCCGTAATTTCGATCGCCGTCAGAATTACCACCGGTGCCGGTCACGCTTACGTTGCCCGCGCCGCCAGATTGAATTGTTCCGCCATTGTTGTAAACGCCGTAGTTGTAGCCACCAACATTTGATCCGCCCGTGCCTGTGATGTTGAGATTGCCGTTGGTGGTTTGAATAGTTACGGCGCCATTCACCGTTACGCCAACGTTGCTGCGCAAAGCTGGATCAACATTCGTGTTGCCCGTGATATTAATTTCGCCCGTGCCGCCCGCGGTGATATTGCCCGCGATAACAACGCCGCCGCCCGCGTTCACGGAAACACTTCCGCCGTTGGTGGTAATCGCGCTGTTGATGGCCACTGTGGTGCCAGCATTCAGTGCCACGCTTAGAGCGCCAACAGTGGAAGTAATGCTGGCGTTGAGCGTGATGGAGCCAACCGCGTTCAGCGTAAGTGTTGCGTCTCCCCCCGTAGTTTTTGCGATGGCGGCTGCAAGCGTAATGTTGCCCACGCCTCCAAGTCCATCACCAACGCTGCCAGTGTTGATGGTGACGCTGGTTCCGCCATTCAATGATGCGTTGACCGTTGCAACATTGGCCGTTGCCGTTGCGGAGTTTGGTGTGAACACATTTGGGGATGCGCTATTAAATGAACCGCCCGCATCAGTGGAATTAGTAATCGTGACATCCGACGGATCCAACAACCACGTACCTGCTTGACCAAGCGCGGACGACGCATCAACGCGTCCAAATGCTTGAAGGTTGTCGCGCGAACTGGTTTCAACAAATCCGCCGTTACCAATGCCCGCGCCGTTGGCTTCAATACTTCCAAAGAAGCCGGTGTATTCATTCGACCACACGATGACGCGTCCACCGTCGCCACTTTGTGTTGCGCTAGCCGTAACGCGCGCGGTGCTATCTATATATGTAGCCGTTGCCTGCGGCGCATTTGCAGCGTTGCTTCCTAGATAGTCGCCACCAATGCGAACGTTGCCGCCGCCGGTTGCGCCGTTTGCATTTACAAGCGCGTTGCCAAACAAGCCCACGCGGTCGCCGAACAGATCAATGGTTCCGCCCTTGTCCGTGCTGCTAGAAGCATCAAGTGTTCCATTTACTGCAACAACGCCGCCGTTGCCGGGCGCATTGCCAGCGCCACCACGGGCTTCAATGCTCTTGCCAATGATTGTTCCAGACAAATCCATGGCCAGCGCGTAGAAGTCGCCGCTTGCCATTGCAACTTTGCCTTTGCCCGCGTTGATTGT
>Ga0209190_1002209_pt1 | contig 13243 bp, 25 predicted proteins | sample M_140205_XF_Meta_FD_187315 | JGI IMG/M metagenome (GOLD analysis project Ga0209190, IMG submission 187315) | Freshwater microbial communities from Lake Montjoie, Canada to study carbon cycling - M_140205_XF_MetaG (SPAdes) (version 2) | ecosystem: Environmental > Aquatic > Freshwater > Lake... | reverse complement strand
ACAGCTTTTGCTGAATGGCGCTGGCGTAATGTAGGATTGATTGTCTACATGGCATATGAATGGGGGCAGCGCTTAGGTGATATGCGTTTGCTTACATGGGATAGCTATGATGTAGAGACAGGGACACTATCCCTTGAGCAGAGCAAGCGTAGGGCTAGGGTATCCATCCCCACATCGGAGTCTCTACAAGAGATGCTGAAGCAGCAGCATGAAGAGTTTGGATGGCAGCAGTACATTGTCCCTACGGACAAGGCTGATGGTGAGGGTGGCCTCAAGCCATACACAAGGGTGGCACTAGCTAAGGCAGGGGCTACCATCATGGAGAGGGCAGGGCTACCATCAGAACTGATGATGATGGATCTACGTAGGACAGCAGTGACTGAGATGATTGAGGCAGGGGTGCCGTTGCCTAACGTGATGTCAATCACAGGGCATGCAACACCACACAGCCTGAGTCCATACATTAAGAACACACTTAAGAGTGCGACAGTGGCACAGAACATGAGAGGATTGATATGAGCAGAGCAGAATACCAAAGGGCTTACAGAGAGAAGCTTAAGAAGACACCACGCTATGTTGCGTTGCGTGAAGACCGCATAATTCAGCAGCGTGAATATAGAGAGAAGCGCAAGGAAGTTATACAAGAACTTGTATATGTAGCAGAGAGGGCTCTGCATTATGCAAAGGAGTATGAGATACCACGGCTAGAGATGATAGCTGAGGCAGCACTACTTACAGTGGGAGATAGATATGTTAAATGATTTGTTCTATAAAGCTGTTGACACACTGGCATGGTTTGGTCTGACAACAACGTGCTATGCACTTACCTTTTGGATGTGGTACAAATGAAATACACAGACCTATTGAAAGACGCTGCTGTAATTGTGCGCGGCAAATTATTATGGAAGCGTTTTATTGATGGCACACCCTTGAGTAACGATTTGCCTTTTTGGATGGCTGACTTTGCTGCCGCAGCAGCAGCGCATGAGCGTGAGGAGTGTGCAAAGTTGTGTGATGACATGGACAGCATTAGCGACTACTACGGGCCACGAGTTGAATTAATTTGTGCAGAAGCAATCAGAGCAAGGAGCAACACATGAACGAACGAATTAGAGAACTTGCTGAACAGGCTGCAAAATATAGTGCCATTATGGCATTGCCAACTGGACAATCAGGTAACGAATTGTTTGTAGAAAAGTTTACTCAATTGATTGTTATGGAATGTGCTGACATTGCTGACAAAGCAGAGCCGTACAAGGCCAATGATTTAATTAAACAACATTTTGGAGTTAAATCATGACAGGCTATCAAAGCAAAAAGGCAGCAGCGCAAGCCAAGCTGGTAGTTACTGACATTGATGGGCATATAGTGCGGGATGTGCGAAAGCCAAAAAAGGCAGCAGCGCGGGAGCCTATAGGTTATGCGGTTCCAACTTTTGATTTTGACAATAGCGTCATTAAAAAAGTTCATTACTCAGGAACAGTGCCTCTTTACACCGCCCCACCACAGCGCCCTTGGGTGGGGCTGACGGATGAGTTGCAAGTAGCTTTATGGGAAGCAAGTCGTGCAGGACTTCCACGATTCCATACATATGCAACACTAATTGAAAAAGAATTGAGGATTTTAAACACATGACTAAAACACAAGAACCTGTGGCGTGGGCTGTTTACGACAAACGTGGAGGAAGTAAGTCTTTGCATTGGCCCGAACAACATTCACCTAACGGAGATGCAACTATGTTTGATGCTATTCCTCTTGTGCCACAGCGCCCTTGGGTAGGGCTGACAGATGAAGAAGCACAGTGGCTTTATGACAACTGCCGAACACCAAGCAATTTAATTGAAATGGTTGAAGCCAAGCTCAAGGAGAAAAATTGTGGATGAATACAATACCTATTTAGGTGATGGTGTGTATGCTAGCTTTGATGGCTATCAAGTCTGGCTTGCAGTAAACCACCACGAGAACAAACAGGTGGCGCTAGAGCCACAAGTCTTTCAAGCACTTTGTGCCTATGTCAAGATGTTGAAGGAGAAGAGCACATGACTTGGATCTTATACATCATCACTGGTCTTTCTGTTCCCAACCTACAACAGATAGCTGTGTATACTGATGAGCAGATCTGTATCAAGGCCACCAAGCAACTAGAGAGTCAGAGAGTTCGTAGCATATGCATACCTAAGGAGAAGAGCGCATGAAAGTAACATTGGAATTTGACATAGAAATAAACAGGCAAGAACTAACAGATGCTTTGCATGCTGGAGAGGCATGGCAAGCACTAGAACAGATTCGATTCTTGTTAAGGCAGCGTGAGAAGCATGGTGTATCTGATGAGATTACATTTGATAGGATTGAAAAAGAACTAGCCACAACGTATGAGCTAAGGGGCTATTGATGAATCCATTTGATTGGCAGAAAAACACTACCCCTACAATCTTTGCAACAGACCCTGCGTTCAAGAGCAAAGACAACACAGGGTACACTTCTAGCCAGCTTATGTCTCAGGTGGTAAAACGTAAACGTGCTGAGGCTGAGGAGGCTGTCAGCATCTACGGCTCAGCCAAGGACAGGGAAGCTGCCATCCTACACACTAGGGTGTACCGCCAAAAAATAAAGGATCTCAATGACATTCATAAAGACACACGTAGGATGTGACGTCTGCGGGAGCAGTGATGGTGCATCTATCAACGATGACATGTCCACCTACTGCTTCGTATGCAACACACGTACACCTGCAAATGGCAAGACTAAAAAGGAATACAACGTGATTGATGTTGATGAAGACAAGCAGCCTGAGTTTCTAAAGAAGTACAACCAAGGAACCTCAGTGTCTGTTAGTGACCGGCGCTTGACCAGCAATACCCTTCAGAAGTTTGGTGTTGTTCGTGCTGACAATAGTTATTACTTTCCATACTATGATAAAGATAGTAAGCTTCTTGCAGCCAAGGTGAGATCTGTACAGGACAAGGTGTTCAGTACAGTGGGGCTATGGAGCAGAGGCATATTGTTTGGACAGAACTTGTTCCCTTCACATGGTAAGTACATCACCATTGTCGAAGGTGAGTTTGATGCACTAGCAGTGTTTCAAATGACAGGCAGTAAGTGGCCTGTTGTTTCCATACGCAATGGTGCTAGTGGTGCGCTGAAGGATTGCAAGGCACAGTATGAATACCTTGACAGTTTTGAGAATATCATTGTCTGTTTTGATAACGATGAACCCGGCATCAAGGCCAGCAAAGAAGTTGCTGAATTGTTTGGTAGCAAGTGCAAGGTGCTTAAGCCTACGCCTGAGTACAAGGACGCATGTGATTGGCTAGCTGACAGCAAAGAAGCTGCCTTCATTGATCGCTGGTGGAAAGCTGAAGGCTACATACCTGATGGTATTGTTAACGGCTCTAGCCTATGGGACGAGGTATCATCACCTATGCCACCAGCAGATTGCTTCTACCCTTGGAGCGGATTGAATGAGCTTACCTATGGCATTCGGTTTGGTGAGCTTGTCACCATCACAGCAGGTAGTGGACTAGGCAAGAGCCAAGTGCTGCGCGAACTAGCATGGCACATCCTTGAGACAACACACGACAACCTTGGGCTGATGTTTTTGGAAGAGAGCATTAAGAAAACAGGGCTGTCGCTGATGAGCGTGGCTGCTAACACACCCTTGCACCTACCCACCTCTGAGTCTGTGTCATCTGCTCAGCGCCGCGATGCATTCGAGCGCACGTTAGGAACAGGGCGGGTGTTCTTGTTTGATCACTTCGGTAGTACCAGTGTAGAGAACATCATTAATCGTGTACGCTACATGGCTAAGGCGCTAAGCTGCAAGTACATTTTCCTTGATCACTTGTCCATCATTGTGTCCGCTCAGGAAAGTGGAGACGAGCGCAAGGCAATTGACGAGATCATGACAAAGCTTCGGATGCTGGTGCAAGAAACTAACATTGCCCTTATAATTGTCAGCCATTTAAAACGTCCTCCAGATAGGGGACATGAAGAAGGTGCAGCCACTAGCCTTGCTCAGCTTAGGGGTAGTGGATCTATTGCACAGCTTAGCGACATGGTGATTGGGCTGGAGAGAAATGGACAGCATGAAGATCCCATAGAAAGAAACACCACCAAGGTTAGGGTATTGAAGAACCGCTTTGCTGGTGTCACTGGCCCTGCTGGTAACTTGTTGTACAACAAAGAGACTGGCAGAATGTTTGAAGTTGATGATGCACCTGAGGATTTACTATGACACCAAATGAAATTAAAGAGATTGAAAGAAAAGCTTATATGGAAGGAGACTCCACTACACAGAAACTGTGCTCGGAACTTTTGAAACACCTTGAAATTGTTAGAGATCTGGAGGACTTTCTAAACAGGAATATGTCCATGCACTTGACTACCTAGACGATGAGTGATGTAGAAAAATTCTGGGAAGCCCTACGTTCAAAGTGGGGCGCTCCTACCAGACCATTCAATCAGCTTGATCCTATGCAACAGATGATGCTGATACAAAGTATCAATCAAATGATTCAATTATTAAACACACCACCATGACAATGAATACTCAGCGGCCCCGAACAATAGCTGATGAGGAATGGGCATCAAGATGGAATGCTATATTCGGCACAGATGTTATCAACAAGTACGAGGACAATCATGATCTTCCTAGACATAGAAACCAACCTAGCCCACAACAAGATATGGCTGTGCGTGACGAGGAAGAACGAAGAGGCACTCCGCTGGCTTAGCCCTGATGGATTGCAGGAATACTTAGGCGACAACATTGTTGTCGGACACAACCTCATTGGCTTTGACAAGCCGGTGCTGGAGAAAGTGTGGAACATACACATCGACAACGACAAGTGTATTGATACTCTTGTGTTATCTCGCTTATATAAACCTGACATTGATGTGGTGTCTATTGAGGGTAGCAGAGCACCAACACCACACAGCCTTGAGGCATGGGGCATTAGGCTAGGTAGCCACAAGATAGCCTTCACTGACTATGACGCTGGCTACAGCGAAGAGATGGCTGTCTACTGTGAACAAGACGTAGCCTTGCTAGAGAAACTCTACAACGAGTTGATGAGCTATCTTAATGGGGCTGGCTTTAGCGAGAAATCTATTCTGCTGGAACATGCTGTTGCCTTCATCTGCAAACAGATGGAAGACAATGGCTTCATGCTGGACATGCAGAAGACTATGGGCTTGCATGCCATGCTGGCTGGTCGTATGTCTGACATTGAGACACAGATGTGTGAGACGTTCAAGCCCACCTACGAGACGCTAAAGACTCCTGAGTATTGGGAAGTAGTTACTCCTGATTGGAAAGAGTTTAAGGCAGAGACTAAAGGTGAGTTGCTACAGAAGATTAAGGAAGCTGGTTACAAGGCTGGCCTAATCAAGGAAGCAATAGCTGGCCCTATGCGTGTGCGTGAGCATCCATTCAATCCCGGAAGCAGACAGCAGATAGCTGAGCGCTTGATAGAACTGGGCGTGAAGTTTAAAAAGAAGACAGAGAAGGGCAACATCATCGTAGATGAGACTGTGTTGGAAGGTATTGATCTGCCTGAGGCTAAGCTGGTGGCAGAATACCTGATGATACAGAAGCGGGTAGCACAGATTGCTAGCTGGCTTGAGCTTGTTAAAGATGATGGTAGGGTGCATGGTAGAGTTACTACCAATGGTGCAGTGACAGGACGTTGTACACACAGTAGTCCCAACATGGGACAGATACCTTCTGTAGGTAACCCCTATGGTGGTGAGTGCAGGGAAGTGTGGACTGTTCCTTCCAAGAAGAAGTTGGTTGGTGTGGATCTGAGCGGCATTGAGTTACGGTGTATGTCTCATTATCTGCAAGACGAGGGGTGGCAGCATGAGCTGCTTAATGGAGATGTTCATTGGAAAAATGCTCAATCATTTGGGTTGATTCCTGATGGAACAGTTAAGGACGATAGCAATCCTGACCACAAGAAAGCTAGAAATCTTTCTAAGACTCTGGTATATGCCGCATCATATGGCGCAGGAGCAGCGAAGATTGGCAGTATTGTTGGTGCTAATAGTTCTCAAGGTAAAAAACTTTTAGATAATTTTATTAACAACACACCCGGACTAGCTGCATTGAAGAAGAAGATATCTAAGTTTGTATCTAGAGGACATCTACCTGCCCTTGATGGTAGGCGTGTATGGATTAGGAGCGAACATGCTGCATTGAATACTCTGCTGCAATCTGCTGGTGCAATAGTTGCCAAGCAGTGGCTGGTGGAATCAACTGCTGCATTGAAGATAGCTAACATAGATGCAAAGCTGGTAGCTTTTGTGCATGATGAAACCCAATGGGAAGTACCTGAGGAGGATGCTCAAAGGGTGGTAGAAATAATTGAAGCGGCTGCTGCCACAGCGGGAACAGTGCTACAATTTAGGTGTCCTGTTGATGCCGAAGGAAAGATTGGTAACAACTGGCGTGAATGTCACTGACGATACTAGTGCTTTTTTATTTAAGGAAATGATATGGCTGATGAAATTAAACGGATTAAGATTAAGTGTGATTTGTATTGGGCTCAGCTTCACAAAGTGAATGACATGAGCGGTAAGTACCAAGTGAATCTGTGCAACCTGTCTGATGCTGCTTGCGTTGCGTTGGAAGAGATGGGCATTGAGGTACGTGTAGGAGAAGGAAAGAAAGAGGAGATGGGTCGCTACATCACCTGTAAGTCTAACAATCCCTATAAGGCTTTTGACGAAGATGGCGAAGAAATCGAATCTCTTGTTGGTAACGGAAGCAAAGCTAAGGCTATGGTGTCTTCTTACTCTTGGACTTACAAGAATAAGAAAGGCATTAGCCCTTCACTGGGTAAGCTTGTTGTCACTAGCTTGGTTGCTTATGCTGCTGAAGGCATGGGCGATGATGACGATATTCTGTAATGTCACATGCCATAGTTGATGCGGATATCATTGCGTATCGCATCAGCTTTGCTTGTAAGGATGAAACTGAGAAGCATGCTAAGTATTCCTTAGACAATTATCTCAATGACATTCTTACAAGTGGTGTTGATACCACCTACCCTGATTGCTTTGTAGATAGTTGGAAGCTCTACCTAACAGGTAAGAATAACTTCAGAGTTGCTTTGGCAACAACAGCGGTCTACAAAGGAAACAGGACAGCACCCAAACCAGAACATCTGCCAGCGTTACGCCAGCATATGGTAAAGGAGTGGGATGCTGAGGTGGTTGATGGACAGGAAGCAGATGACAAGGTTGCTATAGAAGCTACAAGACTTGGCGATAATGGAATCATTGTCACACTTGACAAGGATATCAATCAGGTAAGTGGGTGGCATTACAACTTTGTAAAGAAAGAAGGCTACTACATCACCCCTCAAGAAGGGCTTGTTAATTTCTACAGGCAGATACTGACAGGTGACAGCAGCGACAACATCATAGGCATCAGGGGCGTTGGCCCTGTTAAGGCAGCAAAGATATTAGAGGAATGCGAGGATGCTTTCTCCATGTACCAGTGCTGTGTTGAGGCATATGAAGGCAACGAAGAACGTGTGATAGAGAACGCTAGGCTGCTATGGCTTAGGCGTTACGATGATGAGCCCCTATGGATTCCACCCGAAAGGATTGATGATGACAACACCACATCTAGTAAACAACACACTACGTCCGAATGATGTAGCTGTCATCCTACGCCCTGAGATTGAGGATGGTAGCTGGTCTGGTAACTTTGAAGTTACTATTGGTGGCTTTGGCCCCATCAGTTTAAATGAAAAGGAAATGCAAGACCTAGTAGGGCTGGCTGTTCTTATTGCTTCTTGCATCACCAAGATGGAAGAGGATGTAGAGTTCACCCGCATCCTAATGGAGCACTGCGCCAACAAGCACGGACACCATGTGGAAGTAGCTAGTGAAGTTGCTTATGATCCCAACCATGACAGCTTTAATGATGGTGATATCATGCTGACAGATGACACCAAATGTGTCGGAGGTTTGCAATGATTGATGACACATTGGTAACGAGGGGTACACGCTATGGTGAGTACATTGATCTAGCCACCATCAGTCAAGGCATGAAAGATATCCTAACCACTGGTGCTAGCTATCAGTTATGTGATGCTGACATGCGCGAAAGCTTGGCTATGATCTGTCAGAAGATGGCCCGTATTGTTAATGGTGATCCCTTCTATCGTGATAGCTGGCATGACATTGTTGGCTATGCTCGACTGATTGATACTAAACTGGAGAAGCTATGATCAAAGTGACAATTAATATTGACTTCTTTGTATCAAAGAAAAACCTAGCAACTTCCTTGCTTGATGAGAACACCCTCATTGAGGAAGTGACAGAGCTAATAGGTAATGCTTTGGAGTTTGAGTTTGATGCCAAAGATATCACCATTGATGTAGATGTGGAGGAACGATAATGGAACTAGTTTCTTTACGAGCAGTTGAGAATGGTTTCATTGTTACCTACTACGACTATGATGAGGCGTTGCAGGAAACAATGGAACTAGAGTATGTTGTCCTATCTATTGATGAAGCACTAGCAACAATCAATAGCTTGATGACATTGGCTAAGGAGCAAGTTGACCTTACCCACCTTTCTGACACATCTATTAATGCACAACGGCGGTGAATGGACAGACGCTAGATTCCGTAGCTTCATCACCTCTGCTTTGAGGGCAGCGTCTAGGCGTTGGCCCCCTAAGTACAAGGCATTGAAGGAAGCATTTGTTGGTAGACAGACCAATGAGAAAACTGGTAAGATGGCTATGCACTATAAGTGCTGTGCTTGTGAGAAGATCTTTGTTGCAGCAGATGTACAAGTAGATCATATCGAACCTGTAGTAGATCCCACCACTGGCTTTGTCAGTTGGGATGTGTATATAGCTAGGATGTTCTGTGAAATAGATAAGCTGCAAGTGATGTGTAAGCCGTGTCACAAAGTTAAAACGGCAGAAGAGAAACTTGATAGGAAAAAGAAATGAACTTAACACTGACAGATTTCAATGAAGATGAAGAAGGTACAGTGACTGCTATGATTAAGCTAGACAGAGAAGCCAATGAACACCTGATCAACAAAGCAATTGGAACTATCCTTGAAGAAGCTGTTGTTAAGCCGCAGCCCAACACAATAGTACTGGATGAAGAGCAGGTGGAACCATTGGTTGCAAACTATCTCAAGAATTTGTATCTGGATATGGAACCTTGGTCAGAGGATGCAGAGGATATTAAATCATACGAGGAACGCAAGGCTGCATGCCAAGTCATCCTTCGTTACATCATGATGCCATCTGACATTAACAAATTCTTTGATGGGATTAAATATGGAAACGCTTAATATAGATCTGTATCAATTCAAGGCTATGCAGTATCGGCTGGAATCTGCTGATGCCACCTATGCTTTGCTCAACCTTGGCGCTGAGGCTGGTGAAGTATTGGGCGTGGCTGCTAAGTATCAGCGTGATGGCAGCGACTATCCCACCGTTGTTGATAACATGTCCAAGGAATTGGGTGATGTTATGTGGATGGTGGCTGCTGTGGCTAGCGACTTTGGCTTACGTCTGTCTGACATTTGCGTACAGAACCTGACAAAATTGGAAGATAGGCAAAAAAGAAATGCCATAAAAGGCAGCGGAGATAGCCGGTAGTTTGGTATAACTGCTGTCCTTTTCTGTGGGGCTTCGGCCCCTTTTTAACTTACTGTATGGAAACACATGGAACAAATTAACACCCCTTGGTCAACTGTCGGATACCTGACATATAAGCGCACTTACTCCCGCCGCCTCGTTGAGAACGATATCAATAGCTCAACAGAGGAATTCCCCGACACCATCAAGCGTGTAGTCACAGCAGCTAATGAGCAGCTTGGCTGTGGCTTTACTGAAGAAGAGCAAGCTCGACTAACTAAACACTTCCTTGAGCTTAAAGGCAGCGTTGCTGGCCGTTTCCTGTGGCAATTGGGGACAGCTACAGTGGACAAGCTGGGACTATCCAGCCTACAAAACTGTGCCTTCACTGTGGTGGACAAGCCTGTTGAGCCCTTCACATGGGCTATGGATCTGCTGATGCTGGGTAGTGGCGTAGGCTACAACATCCAGAAAGAGAACGTGGATAAGCTGCCTATTGTTCATGCAGATTTCAAAGCACCTGTTCGCACTGATACTTCTGATGCTGCTTTCATTGTCCCTGATAGCAGAGAAGGCTGGGTTGCCCTGCTTGGCAAGACTTTAAAGGCTGCATTCCTTTCCCACAAGAGTGGCAATCAAACCTTCACCTATTCCACACAGCTTATCCGTAGCAAGGGAGCCCCCATCAAGGGCTTTGGAGGCACCGCCAGCGGCCCTGAGGATCTGGTGTGGGGGATAGGCAAGATCAGTGATGTTTTAGCTCGAAGAGCAGGGAAGAAACTACGCCCCATCGACTGCCTTGACGTAATGAATATCATTGGTGCTGTGGTAGTGGCTGGTAATGTACGCCGCTCTGCACAGATTGCCATTGGTGATGCTGACGATGTGGAGTTTCTGTTGGCTAAGCGCTGGGACATGGGCAACATCCCATCGTGGAGAGCAATGTCCAACAACTCAGTTGTCTGCAATGACCCAAGCGATCTGCATGAATTCTTCTGGGATGGCTATGAAGGAAAGGGTGAGCCCTATGGCTTGATCAATCTAAAGCTTTCCCGTAAGGTGGGTCGCCTTGGTGACACCAACTACCCTGATCCTGAGGTGGCTGGATATAACCCCTGTGCTGAGCAAAGCTTGGCTGATAAGGAGACATGCTGCCTAGCAGAAATCTACCTACCTAACATTACTTCCTATGAGGAATTCCTAGATGTTGCCACTCTACTATATCGTATTAACAAGCATAGCCTTTCACTTCCTTGTCATCTGGAATCTACGCAAACCATTGTTAATAAAAATATGCGTATGGGTATTGGTGTCACTGGAGTTCTTCAAGCTACGGAAGAACAGAAGGGATGGCTGAGTCCTGCCTATGTGTACCTACGCCATATAGATCAGGAATACAGCAAGCTTCATGGGTTTAATACATCCATTAAGCTGACCACTGTTAAGCCATCTGGTACATTGTCGCTGCTGCCCGGTGTTACTCCCGGTGCTCACCCTGCCTATGCTCGTCACATGATTAGACGCATCCGTATCAGTGCTAACCATTCGCTGGTGCAGACCTGCCGTGATCATGGCTACCCTGTTGAGTATCAACAAAACTACGATGGCTCTACAGATCACAGCACAGTGGTGGTGTCGTTCCCCTTCCAGCATCCAGCGCATGCTGTGTTGGCTAAGGACATGACTGCCCTTGACCAACTAGAAACTGTGAAGTGGTTGCAGAGTGTATGGAGTGACAACAGTGTTAGCTGTACAATCTATTACAAGAAGGAAGAGCTTCCTGAGATTCGTAAATACTTAAAGAAGTATTACAAGAACAATCATAAGAGCTTGTCCTTCCTGTTACACTCTGAGCATGGCTTTAAGCAAGCTCCGCTTGAAGAGATTACTGAAGAACAATACAATGAGATGGTGGCTAATACCCGCCTCATCACTGACGTTAGTTCTAACGTAGACTTTGAAGGCGACATGGAGTGCAGCACTGGAGCCTGTCCAATTAAATAAGGATGCTTATGATCGAAGTAGTGATATCTCCCAAGATGCTAGTCTCAGCTAGGGACAAAGCAGCGGATATGGGAAGACTACAGAATAGCATCACCAATGGTGCAGGTAACTTAGCTGGTTTTATCGGTGAACTAATTGCTCTTAAGGTGATGGGTGGTAAGCAAGTTAACACATACGATTATGATATCATCACCCCTGATGGTCATAAGGTGGATGTGAAGACAAAGCGTACCAGCGTCAAGCCTTTACTTAGCTATGATTGTTCTATCGCAGCGCTGAATACCACACAAGACTGTGACTACTATGCCTTTGTAAGGGTCAAGAATGACTTTACAATAGGCTGGTATCTAGGTGTGTATGGTAAGGAAGCGTATATGCAAGACAGCATATTCATGGAGAAGGGAACTACAGATCCCAGCAATGGGTTTGTAGTTAAGAGTGATTGTTATAATTTGCAGATATCTAAACTAAAGGAGAAGATATGAGCGTTAACACTGGTGAAGACAAGACTGAGCGCAGTGCTCCGTTGCGTATTCAATTCGATCAGGGGCGCTATGCCTTTAGTCGAGGTCTGTTATCTAACTACTACGATCCTGACTCCACTGCTGGTAAGGAATGGCAGAGGGGTTTTGATCGGGGCTACTACGAAAACATCTACAGCATTAAGACTACGGGAAAACATCTAGGACGTACAGCAACTGTCCGTAGCTCAGTTGGATAGAGCAACAGCCTTCTAAGCTGTGGGTCACAGGTTCAATTCCTGTCGGATAGACCAAATAAAAAAGGGAGCAATTACGCTCCCTTTTCTTTTACCTAAAGAAGATTACTCTTCTTCTACATCAACCACATACCACTCGCCAGACTCTTCGTCATAGGCCCAGACTGTGCCTTCTTCGTCTTCGACAACTACTTCCAGCTCTTCTTCTTCTTCTTCAGCAAGATACTCAGACCAACCATCAGCCTCTTGCTCTACGATGAAGCCTTGAATAGCAGCCAGCTTCTCAAAGCTGTCGCTCTCCAACACAAAAGTCTCATCCCATCCATTAGAAATTTCCAACTTATATTGCATATTACCTCCTATAAAAATAGCAATAAACTACACACACTTACAAATGCTTCATGCCCAATCCCTTGATAGCCATTGAAGACATCTTAGGATTCCGTATCCTAGTGGATACACCCTTGGTCAACAGACCACCCAAAGAAAACTTAGGAGTTAGTTCCCTTATTGCGTTAACTGTCTCTTTCTGTTTCTTTGCTGGTGCTCTAGAAGCCCCAAACATATTAACATCTAAAGATGACAGTTGTTTACTCAGATTATCTAGCACATCAGCTTTCTGCGTGGAGCCAGAGTTGCGTAATATATTTGATACTTTACCCAGCATTTCAGCAGTATCAATAGTCTGTGGTTTATTAAAGGCTGTAGACCCAGCGACAGGTTCTCTGTAGCTAATACTATAAGCAAGGTTTTCTAAGAAGTTCTGGTATCTTTGACCTAGCCCTGTCTTAGTGGATGTGGCTTCTGCTGTATCCAAAGCTGAGTTCATTAATGTCTTGATCTTTCCATACATCTGATTAGCAGCCACTTTGCTTTGGCTAGATGTTTGAGTTTGATCCATGCTC
>Ga0209190_1002207_pt1 | contig 13249 bp, 11 predicted proteins | sample M_140205_XF_Meta_FD_187315 | JGI IMG/M metagenome (GOLD analysis project Ga0209190, IMG submission 187315) | Freshwater microbial communities from Lake Montjoie, Canada to study carbon cycling - M_140205_XF_MetaG (SPAdes) (version 2) | ecosystem: Environmental > Aquatic > Freshwater > Lake... | reverse complement strand
CAAACCCGCAGGTAGCGCACGAAACACAAACAAACTAAATCTGGCCAGAGAGTATAAGACGAATTGGGGGAAGTAAAAGTTCCCTTAAAATAGGAAAAAATAAAATAATTTGAAATAGTCACCCTGATAAATCTTTAAATAATCATGCTTAAATGGTTGGCGCAATTGATGTTAAGTAATGGGCGGAATTAAATCATTATTTAAGAAGTTATAAATTTATCTAAGCCACCAGATGGCGTTTTTTAGTTCTTTAGTCCTTTAAGGCTTAGTTTTCCACAACGATATTGAAGCAATCGCCTTGCCCTAGGAGAAAGGCTGGTAATGCTATCTAGAGATAAAGCATGCTTGTGCCTGGCCAGAAGCAAAGCAAAGCGATCATCCAAATGTATCAAACCATTTAGGCTAACATCTTCATTATGGCGGGCGATGATTTTCCAAAGCCTTTCTGGAACCGTTTCCAATGTATCAAGATTAAGTGGAAATCCTTTTCGCATTAAAATGTGCGCAGTTGTATAGTCCTGCTGATTGATCTTCGAGAATGAATCAAAAATCAAAGGCGCAACTACAATATCATTCATAAGTGCAAGCAGTCCAGCAACTTCATCGGAAATAGCTACCAGTTTAGGGAATGAAACCTTGTGAGATCTTTGCCAAAGTTTCCGAGCCAATTTAGTGGAACTTAATTCCTCAAGGTCTGGAAGCTTAATAATCCCATCAAACCTGCAAAGGATATCGATTATTTCTTCTGAGATGATTTTTGCACCGGGGCCAGTAAGACTAAGATTAAAGGAAAATCCATCCAATAGGCTCGCAAAAAATTCTTTATCAAGCTGGTTTTCAAGGTAGATTATCAGATCTCCAGTACATGCCCTGAAAGTTTTTAGAATCAAATGTTTTTGAGTATCCTCAAGGTTGTCGAATTCCTTGTCAATGGTCAGTTCAATATGGTGGCTTATTATTTTTGTTAAGTTTGGAAAACTAGGGTGCAAATCTATGGCGAATTTTCTAACCCAATCGATCGAAGTTAGATAATCCCCTAGGTTCAACTCGGTTATTTCATTGCGATCCAGCCATGTTTCCAGATTGCAGGTTGAAGGAGCATGTACTAGAAGCAAGGCGAAAATGTATGCCCCATTTTTTTTGAGACTTCTAAGATTTTCGCCAAGTCTCACCTGCCCTTTACCAAAAATTTTACATCCTTGTAACAAGGCTTCAAAAAACCATTCCTGTTTGGTGTTTTGTATCATTTGAATGACCAGTTTTGGCTGGCCGGTATTTGCAAGATGCAGGACGGCTTTGGTTTTTCGAATTATATCTTCATCTGAAAGGTTTGACTTTAGTGCAATTCTTTGCAAATCTTCAGATGGGATGCATGGTTTAATCATGACCGTATTGCCTCCATTAGTAATAAATTTGATTACAAAGACGCTAGCAATTGATCTGTAAAGGTTGGTGATGTTACGAGTTTTCTTATTTCAAGATTTTGGATCTTCGCCAATTCCAACCTAAAACGATTACGTAAATCTTCAGGCACCGAATCTTCTCCCATAAAACTCAGGATGTTCCTGCGATTAAGTTCAGAAAATCGAAATCCTTTGGTAGATAAATAATTGATTGTGCGATCCAACAGCAGCGATAAACGATCCAATCTCTGTGCATTTCCGTTTCCTGAAATTAGCAACCCGATTTTTTTGCGAACCGTAGAGAAATCCTCTGCGCTCAATAAATCATCGGGCCCCATGAAATGTTCCAGTTCACTCTTTATGTAATTTAAAAAGGGAGCCAGTGTGTTTTCATCAAGTAATGATTCAGCGATACTCATGACCAATTTTAAATTAGCCTTCCAATCACTTATCGGGGCAAGTTGCTTGAACAAGCCAACTAATGTTCTTGGGGTGGTTTTCTTTCCAACTGCAATTTCTGGATAAGAATTCACAAAACCAATTCCTCGCGAATCAACCCCTGCTTTGTCCGCCCAATAACTCCAGCTTTTTAAATCGAAATCCAGCGTAAAATGCATCATCCGTGTCTGCATTGCATCATCCATTGTGGTCACAGAATATTCCGAATTATCAGGATTTGCAGTTGCAACCATGAACCACTTTGCAGGCAGTTTCCAAGAAAACAATTCGCGATTTTGCAGCAGTTGCATAAGTCCACGCAGAATCCGATCATCTGCGCGATTCAAATCGTCAAGTAACAAAATGCCAGGCCCTTCGGTTTCGGGAACCCAATCAGGGCTTGCAAAACAAGTCTTACTCTTCCCCAATTCATTTTTTTCAATGGTTGGAAGCCCTAAAAGATCGCCCATCTCTTCCAGCTGGGCTGGAGCAAGGTAACGGAACTGCCAGCCTTTAGATTTTGCATAACCCTTTATCATTTCGGTCTTGCCTATGCCGTGGTGGCCCCACAGACATAAGGGCATAGCCCTGGTTGGATCTTCGGGGTTGAATAAATGATCCATCAATTTTTGTAATTCAACTGAAGAAACACTGCTGCCTTGGGAACTTTCGCTCATGGGGAACTCCTTGGACTTGTGAATAGGTTAATGGCATTATGTTATTCGGACCTGGCATTGTTTTTTTTCATGAAAACAATGGAACCGAAGGAATTTTTTACCGCTCTATCGGTTCCTCCGGGACTTATCACCCAAAGAACTTTGCATCGTGGAACAATTTTGGGGGTTGGACCACAGCCATCCGTTAGATAAATACAACCATCCACCTTTGGCCCTTTGTTGATGAATTCAAATACCGGATCGAAATCGGTACCACCATAACCCTTGACGTCAGGATTCATTTTTCCTTTGTATTCGTACGATTGCTGAACTGCAGCATCGCACTCAATAACAGTAATCCGGGTCCCCATTTTGTAGATGGAGTTTATTTCCATAAAAAACTGTGATAATAGTTCCTGTCCTATTGATCCTGAAGTATCCAAAGCAACCACCATTTTACGGCAGCGTAGAATTTTAGTTCCGGGTATGGTGCCATAGCGTTTACTTCGTCTCTTTTTGGTCCAACCAAGTTTGGAGGATCCAGATTTTTGAGAAAAGATCTTGAGGGCGCTTTTCCAATTCACCGATTCCTTCTTAGCTTTGGTGAATTTTCCAATACCGCGTCTGGAATTCCCGGGCAACTTACCAAATCCAACTTCTGGGTGTTGCTTTCTTATTTTTTCAATAAATTCTTCTAATGCTTCCTGCAAAATGGTGATTTCAGTTTTGCTGAGTTCTTTGATGCCATCCTCTTCCCATTGATCATTGCGATAATAGTCATCATCATTAAGGAAGCTTTTTAAAGCTTCCATGCTTTCCTTTGCTTCCTTATTTTTTCGTGCTTCGCCCTTGCTAATTTTCATTTCTGGCGAACCTCCCCCGCATGATTGATCCTCGCTATTTTCCATTTTCATTAATTCTTGATAGAGCCCCAAGATCTTTTCATAGTAGTAATCAAGCGATTTATAGGGTTGAAGTTTTAGGTGTAAAAAAGTGTCTAAAGTGATGTGGGCTCCGGGCAATGGCCAGGGTGCGACATATTGATTTACAACCAGATCAGCAGCAATGTTGTGAAGGGTAGGGTGATAATCCTTTTCTTTTTGCTTGATAAGATGGCCTAGTACCACATGTAAAATTTCGTGTTTAAGTAGGCCCACGCGTTGCTGTGAGTTGCAATTCTCCATAAAAAATTTCGGATTGATGCAAAGTTCCACTAGGCAATCTTTACCTAGGCGCACACCCGCAGTAGGTATAACTTCGCTGTAGGATCTGTTCATGTAGCCCAGGAGATGGGAATAGAAGGGTTCTGAAACAAGGAGTTCCTTGGTAGTATCAGAGAACGCCTGATCCAATGGATTTTTCATGGCCGTTTTAACCTCCGTAGTAATTTGAGACCCAGCAAAGTTATTCGCTTGGCCGGAGGAAAAGATTTCAACGAAAACGGTAAAATTTAATTAGAATGGTGAAGATTTACTTAAAAAAGCATACTGCTACCATTTTTAATGTTATTCGTTTTTTCTGGTGCGAGCGGATTTACTTTTATTTTTTACACATGTACGTATTTAAAAAATCGATAATAGTTTTATGTTTTCAAAAGTATTTTGCTATAACTGGGTTTTAAAATCATAGGTTTAAGTTTATCTGCCATTTAAAAATATTTACGTTTGTTGCGTATAAAAATAAGGCATATATTGATACAACCGGTTACTTGCTTGAATGGAGGACAAGTTTTGACATCAAAAGATTCATACCATGTGATGGAAGATTCGTTTTCAATATTTGCAGAAATGTTGATTTCAAAAATATTTGATTATTATCTAAAAGAAAAGATTTTTCCCAAACGAGAAACTGATGGAAAGTTTGACGTTTATATTGACGGTTTTGTGGAAGACGCTATTGAAAAAGATGAGCAGTTTGAGTCGTCAACAATTAGACTCCTTATTGCTATTTTAAAAGTAAACTTGGGTGGTAAAACCGGTGTGAATTATGAAAGCACTATGCACCAAGTTTTTTTTATGGCTCAAAGTAAAAAAAACGAAGATATTTATATTAAAGTTGATGATAGTGCGAATATAGATGTCGGGATTTTCTTTAAAACTGAGGAGGGCAAAATCTTAATTCCATTTGAGGTTAAGACTGGCAACAATTGGATAGGTAAAGATATTACAGAAGTGCCTACGGACCACACCAAAGAACTAAACCGAAATCAATGGACATTTCCTAAAATGAAAGGGTCTGTTCCAGGTATATTAGCCTATACCGAAGATGTAGATTTAAAATTTAAAGGTAGTGATGAATTTGTTACAAAATACTTGCTGTTCGGTCTTAAGAAGAAGCCAGACGGTATTCAAAATAATATAATAATAGATATTGCCGATATAGTAAATACTTTTGAAGGTAATCAATATTTTATTAATAATCAGAATGAAAAGTCTGTTGGATTTATTTGCCGACACAGCAAAAAATTAGACGAAAAGAAATTTCAAAGAATTTCATTAGAAACCTTGTTTTCAGAATTTGCAGAACAATATTTTAAAGATAGATTTGTTGAAGAAGAAATAATATTTGCTAATACACTCAAACACCTGAAAAATAATATTAAGGTTTGTTGGGAGAATTATAAGGGAAACTATATCAAAGTTTGTTTGGATAAAATCTATAAAAATAATAAAACTGGCTATAAGGCGCTTGTTAAAAAGTTTAACGAACTTATTGAAAAGTTTAATAATCATATTGCTAAATTTTTAATTAATAGAAAAATATCTGATTTTTATGAAGAATTTTCGGAATCAGATATTGAAAAATTAAATGCTCATATTCCTGAAGAAAACTTAAAAAATGCAGAAAATGAGTGGGAGAATATCATCGGTATTCAGAGAATTTTTAATGGGGTATTTGAGCTTAGAGAAAAAAGAATAGAAGCTGAATTTAACAATTATGTTCATCATTTTTTAAACACAATAGAAACTGATTTCTATAACAGATGGGTTAAGAAATAATGATGTCTAACCAAATTTATTTTGGTCATTTTTTAAAAGTCAGCATCAGTCGATCCGTTACACCTAAATTTTTCATATGTTTTGTTTGCGAATTTATTTGGTGTTGATATCTATCTCTTTGCCATTTCTAAGATCGCCGACTTTCTTAAGCAGGTTGCGTCTACATTAGAAAACATGACCATTCCGCATTGGGAACTGATCACAAAATGTTTGATGCATATTAAAATAGGCTGTCCTGGAAATTGTGTTTCCGAATACTTTGTTTTGGCTACTGATGTGGTTTTCTATTTTGTCATTACTGGAATAGATGCAATTGCTTGCATGAGTTACTTCCTAATTCCGATTATCCCAATCAATGGCCAGATTGAACACCAAACAATAAACACAGATTTTTAATTCATCACCTATGATTAACTTTTTTTGACCTAGATTCATCGTCATAGCTTTTTAATCCTAAGAAAATGGTTGTTGATTATTGGCAAATTAATTTTTAACTTATTCATCTTTAATTTCATTTTTTTTAATTAAGTTCTCGATGCAAATTGTGAAGGTGTAGTAATATCCCATGAGTTTCTTAAAGGCAGATGGAAGCGTTCTTTTTTCCAGCGCACGGATAACATTCCAATTTGGTAGGTGTCATCCATCCCCACAGTTATTTCAGCAGGGTTTAGGTATATTGCCAACTTCAAGGCTTCCTTTTTGATCAATCCAAGCAGGTTCGATGCTTTATGATTATGCTGTTTAAAACAAAGGTGGCGAAGTCTGGATGCAAGCCTGGCTCGGTTCCAAGCTGATTCGGAAGCTCCTGCCTTGGTATCATTCAAAATCTCTGCAAAAGTAATCTTTTTCATCGAATTTCTCCTGGGTAAAAAATGCTTACAGTAACTATTCGTTTATGAAGATGAATTATTGCTATAAAAGGTTAAAGTTTAACGATTTTAATCATCAGGCCTAATAGTTGATAATACCCGCCTGGAAATTAAACCTGCAATACTTCGAATAAAAGAGTATCTGGTTTAACTTTTATTTGCTTCGTTAAAACAAACGGTAAATTTAAATACCTTTGGCAGTATATTTTATGCCAGTAACCAACCAAGTTAGAAGTCGAACCATTGCCATCGGGGATATTCATGGCCACTTTAAAGCTTTGGTTGGCCTTATCGACCTAATTAATCCCCAACCAGAAGACACACTTGTTTTTTTGGGTGATTACATTAATCGTGGGCCAGACAGTAAAGGGGTTTTGCAATTCATAATCGACCTAAAAAAAAGGTGCAATGTTGTTTCTATTATGGGTAACCATGAAGAAATGATGATTAATGCTTACTCAGATCCTTCGACCATGGGTTGGTTTCTGGAAAATGGTGGGCATGAAACCTTGCAATCCTATGGCCCTGCCAAAAATCTAAGCTTAGTTCCCCAGGCGCATAAAGATTTTCTTGTGGGTTTGCCTCTTTACCATGAAACAGACCAGCACTTTTTCATTCATGCAAATTACGATTATAATATGGATTTATTAGATATGGATTCGAGCACCGCGCTTTGGCGTTCGTTGGATGATCGGCCTAGGAAGCACATTTCTAGAAAGACTGCTATTCTCGGACATACACCACAGATGAATAGTGAAATCTTGGATTTGGAATATTTGATATGCATTGATACAGGTTGTGGCTTTGGTGGAAAACTCACAGCATTGGAAGTTATTTCTAGGCGGGTTACAGGAAAATGTTGGCAGGTAGATGAGTTAGGACGAGTTGCGAATTGATGTTATTGCAGAGTAACTGTTCAATTTTAAATATGCTTATAAGGTAGTTATTTGCCCGTTGTTGTTTTGATAATAAGGAGGCCGATGATTAACCCAGCCACAAATATGAAAACATCTCTGATGGTGAATAAAGCTTTTTCGCTTTCGCATACCACATCAATTTCAATAGGCTCGGCGTTGGGTTTGTAAGTTTCATGCGCTTCCGGAATTGCGGGTATTATAATTGCTGACTCTGTGTCTTTCTGATCTGAAAGATAATTTACAGGTTGTTGATTTTGAATGGTTTGGGTCGGTAAAAACAAGGTAGATATTTTTTTGCATCTGGGGCAGAAAAAACTTTCGAAAACCTTGCTTTTATAACTGCGCACACCTGTCTGCTTACAGCCATTGCAAAGATATAGCTTCTTTTCTTTGATCATTTTACGAGTTATCCAAATTGGATTACATTTTCACTTGTTATTATATTCGCTTAACGAACGATAAAATTATTAAAAATACAGCAATCTTTGAATAATATCTTCGGATAACAATAAATATTCGAAAATTATTTGAAATTAATACCGCCTTAAAGCGAAGAATTTAAGGTGATCAAAATTTAATGATTATTTCTCTCAAGTGAGGTGAACAATGACCAAGAAAAAGCTTTTTATGAGATTCCTCCGAGAAGACGGTTTCCGCCCTAAAATCGATGAGGATGATGACATTGTCTTTAAGTTTGAAGGTAAAACCCATTACATAGAAACTAACGAATTGGATGAATCTTATTTCCGCTTGATTCTTCCTAATTTTTGGCAGATCGACACACCCGAAGAAGAATCCCATGCCTTAGTCGTGATGAGCGAGGTCAATGCCGAGATCAAAGTGGCGAAAATTTACCAGCGAAAGGATAGTATTCATGCCACCGTTGAAATGTTTATCGATCCCATGGAGGGGTTTAAACAAGTGTTCCCTAGGTGCTTGGGTTGCATTCAAGCTGCAGTTGATGCTTTCAGAAAAAAAATGAAAGCTTATTTCCAATCTGAAATTCCCAGATGTGATCCTTTTCCAAAGCTTTTGGAAGAACAAGCAGATGAGCAAAACGATGAAGATTAGTGTGAGTGCTTAAACCAATATCATTTGTAAAGAATTTGAATACGACAATTAAAATCGAAGATATTATTGTGTTTGCTTGTTTGGAAAATGGAAACAACAACTAACGGGGCATTTTTGGTCTTAAATTGTTTTTCTAATTACAAGAATATTCTTAAGCCTTCAGAAAATTATTGCGTTGGGTAATCGAACTATATTTAGGTTCGGTTCATTAAATTATTTTGTGTGAGCAGTATTATGGCGAAGCATAAAAGCTATACGGTAACAGAGGGCCCAATGGGATTTTCGGTTCAAGGTGGTTCTGACCGCGTGAAAATTATCGTTTCGCTTCGGGACGCCCATTGGCTTTTGGTAGATGAACTCGGTATGCACCAAGAAAAATTTGGCTTCTTTGAAGTAACCAAGTTGGCAAAAGAAGCAGCTAAGATTGCTCTCGAATATGAAGTCGATAAAGTGATGGATCCTGATATCAAACACATTGATAAACATAGATCCACTTTCCTCTTGTCAAAATTCTTATGCAAGATAGTCTCGACTCAATTAAAACGGTTGAAAATAAAAATTGATCCAATTATCCTCGATGTGCAACGTGCCATTTTTACAAGTTCAATGGGCTGTGGCAAAGTTGCGATGGATCCAAAATTTTACACCACTGCAAGCAAATACCTTTTGAGTGATATTTCAAAATATAGACCAGCAGCAGTTGCAACCAGATACATCGGTGCGAGGTTGGCTCTTGATTGTTTTTCTGTTGAAGACTCAGATTTAGATCTTGTTGATGTTGAAAAAGGCTATCACAAGTTTTTTGTAGAGGCTTGTGGCGGAGCTAATTATCAAAACGATTTTGATCGCAAGCAATGGCGAAACTTTTATCAATGTGTTCCTTATGAGCAAAGAATCCCACTACCATTTGGGCGCTGTGTGGAGTTATTGGAAAATTGGAAATTGCTTTATTCCAGTGATCGCACGTCTTACACTGCTTTAAATAAAACGCTTATGAATTGCCCCGCAGTTCCTTCTCGTTTGTTACTTAAGTTGCGCCGAGGTTTTCTATCAAGGCCTATATTTAACCGTATTGAACTTATGTTGAACATAGAATGTGCCACTCTTTTAATTCACAAGAAAGTGCTTTCCCAAAGCACGGAAACGGAAATTCGTAAAGCCCTTATGATTTTAAGATGTGCCACCCATAATGCACTTTCCACCCGAAGCGCAAATAGCATTGGTTATTTGGTGGGGTACATCAATGATTACAGAGCTGATTTTCAAGGAAGATTGGTGGAATTAGTCAGGCGTTCTGTTCGTTGGCATCGGGAGCAAGCCTTGACTAAAAAAGAAGATGTGATTGAATTGCATGGAGATAGGCCTGCTGCAATTCCGCCAATTCCACTTCCTGAATCTAACGAAAAACTTAAAGTTCGATTCTTAGATACTGTTGCCGCCATTGCCTCTGAAGGCCAAGAAATGAAACATTGTATTGCGACATACATTAACAAGGCCTTATCTGGCGATTCCTATTTATTTCACATCGATCATTTGGAGACAGGTCAGGTTGCGAGCGTGGAGGTAGATAGGTTTGGTAGGGTTATCCAATCGCGGGGCCCCGAGAATTTTATCAATACCGCAGCTAAGCAGGGAGAATCTTTATTGAAGGAGTGGGGCCAAAAAATAATTGACAACCACCCCAGCGATATTTATGACCTTCCATTCTAGGGTTTTGTGAAACCTTATTCTTGCATTTTTTGCTACGTTGGCAGGGCGAAATATCAACCTTAGCCAAGTGTGCATTAAAGATTCCAAGTTTAATAAGGACTTAATTTAGTTCTTCAAAACTTAAAACGGTCTATCCATTACCCCGCCTAGGCTCTTTTTAATCGTCTTGTGCTGGCTTCTAGCATATACTCACTTGAAGTTAGTTGTTGTGATATCGCAAAAAAGCAAGCAAGGGATAATACAATGAAAAAGTTGTTCTTCAGTTTGGCGCTATCGCTGATAGTTTTATCTGTGAATATATCTGCGCAAGTATTGGATAAGGACACTGAAGCAGCAACGAAAAAGCTGTTCCATCCAGACTTGATCGGTGTCGAACTGAAGTTGCAGGGTGAATATGTCGGTAAGGACGGAGAGAAACAAGTTGGGGTTCAAGTGGTCGCAAGGGGCGGCAAATCGTTTCATGCGCTGGTCTTGGATGGTGGCTTGCCTGGAGCTGGATGGGATGGCAGCAAATATAGCCTTTTGGAAAGTGGCCCATTGGCAGATGGCCGTGTGGATTTTCGTTCCCCGAATGATGATGGAACAAGTGCAGTTCTCGATGACAACGGCCTGACGCTAAAACGCAATAATCAGAAGACCTTATTGAAGCGGGTGGAGCGTAAGAGCGAAACTTTAAGTCAGCTACCTCCTGCTGGTGCCGTCGTTATCTTCGGTGGGTCGAAGCCTAGTGTGAATGCGTTTGAGCAACGTAAAGACATCGAGGGAATGACCGAGCCGATGATGTTTGAAGGAAGCATGATGGCGGGAGCAGTGACAAAGCAGAAGTTCAGAGACTACACCTTGCATGTGGAATTCATGACCGGCTGGGAACCGCAAAACATCCCTTGGCGCAGGGCAGATGCTGGCATCTACATGCTCTCCCGTTATGAGGTGGCGATCGGCGATAGCTTTGGTTTTGATTATGATCTTTCTGGCGCAACCAGCCCGTTCCGGCCTAAGTTGGCCGATGATAAGAGCAAGACTTCGAAGTTCCCGTTTCCAAAGAATTATAATGCGCCACGAGTTTGTGGAAGTGTGTTCACCTATCCAAGTAAGGTACCGAACGCATGTCTTCCCCCGCTGGTTTGGCAGACGCTTGACATTGAATTTAAGGCGCCTCGTTTTGATGATAAAGGAAAAAAGACATCGAAGGCGGTCATGTCAGTTAAGTTAAACGGGCACCAGACTGTGGACAAGTTAGAGGTAAACGGCCCAACGCCACACGGCTTCAAGGGTCCAGAAGCTGCGGATGGCCCAATCTGGTTTGAAGCTTTTGGTCGACGCGTGCTTTACCGTAACATTTGGGTTGTGGAACGCCCGTAAGAATGCGCACAGGGCAGGGGTGAAATTACAAAACTCAAATTTTATAAATCCCCTTCCGGTATACTCTTTAAATATAGGAGCATTAACCAGTAAAGCAGCTAAGCCCTAATTACGGATTCTTTGCCAAGCGAAAACTACTGCGTTCGGAGCGATTGGTCTGAACGGTGGTGACGTTCCGATGAGAAGAGCGAGCAAACGAATCAGCATTGTTGAAAGACCCACCCCGCAACACACGGTTAGTGCCAGTTGCTGGCCCTTTAGGATCTATCACTGCTTCTGCTAAATAATCTGATTTAAAATCCTCACACCATTCCCAAACATTCCCATGCATGTCAAAAAGACCAAAAGCATTTGCCTTATAATTCCCCACTACTTTTATGCTTTCTGGCACCTGCGCCGCCCCCCAATTTGCGTCACCTTTGGTAATATTTTCTCCAAATGAATACACTGTCGTGGTGCCAGCCCTGCATGCATATTCCCACTCTGCTTCTGTAGGCAACCTATATCCACCAGTAGTCTTTTCATTCAACTTCTTAATAAATTCCTGGCAATCCAACCATGAAACATTTGTTACCGGCAACTTCACCTTTTTAATAACACTAGGATTATTTCCCATCACCGCTTCCCATTGCTCCTGGGTTACTTCATATTTTCCCATGTAATAAGGCTTCGTAAGTGTTACTTCATGCTGCTTTTCGTTTTCATTCCGGCCTTTTTCAGATGTTGGCGATCCCATTGTAAACTTCCCCGCCGGAATTAACACCATTTCAAGCTTGGTGCCCGCGCCTAAATTAGCTTTCTCTTCCACTTCCGTTTGCAATCTTTTTGCAATTTCTTTTTGCATTTCCCTAGCTTTTGCTTCAGTGAAAGGCGACACCAATAAGTCTTCCGTTGCAGGTTTTACCACCGTAGGATCTGGCTTAGGTACTGTAGGTAGCGCACCAGTTTTAATATCGATTGTCCTCGCCAAGCGAAAACCATTGAGCCTGTAGCCCTGCTTACCGACGACAGCTGCCCGAAAAGAAGAACGAGCCCTAGATACATAACTGCTGAAGAAAGACCCGCCACGCGATATACGGCTTGTTCCTGTTCCCGGCCCCTCCGGGTTTGTTACTGATCCCGCAGGGTAAGCGTCTTTCCAATCCTCACACCACTCATAAACATTGCCATGCATATCATATAGCCCAAAGGCATTTGGACTGTAACTCCCTATTACTTTTATGATGCCACCACCAATATTTGCATCACTTTTGGTTAGGCTATCGCCAACCGAATACGCAGTTGTTGTTCCTGCCCTGCAGGCATATTCCCACTCTGCTTCCGTTGGCAATCTATATCCTCCCGCTGTTTTTGCATTTAACTTCTTGATAAACTCTTGACAATCTTCCCATGATATATGCGTTACTGGTAATTTTGCTCGCTTAGTTTCACTTGGATTATTGCCCATCACCGCTTCCCATTGTTCCTGCGTAACCTCATACTTACCCATGTAATACGGCTTGGTAAGTATTACTTCATGCTGTGTTTCGTCTTCATCCCGGCCTTTTTCAGATGTTGGCGAGCCCATCATAAATTTCCCCGCTGGGATTAACACCATATCAAGGTTGATACTTTTTCCTAAATCAGCTTTATCTTCCACTTCTTTCTGCAAACTCTTCGCTACCTTTTTTTGCATTTCCTTAGCTTTGGATTCTGTGAATGGCGATACCAGCAAAAGTGAAATATCAAATTCACTTTTTGGTTTTAAAGCGTCTATTCTAGGTCCACCATTATTTTTATTTGCTTCAACTGAAATCACATTAGAGTTTGTGCCTAAACCAAAAT
>Ga0209190_1002206_pt1 | contig 13254 bp, 11 predicted proteins | sample M_140205_XF_Meta_FD_187315 | JGI IMG/M metagenome (GOLD analysis project Ga0209190, IMG submission 187315) | Freshwater microbial communities from Lake Montjoie, Canada to study carbon cycling - M_140205_XF_MetaG (SPAdes) (version 2) | ecosystem: Environmental > Aquatic > Freshwater > Lake... | reverse complement strand
AGTTCCTTAAAAATTTTAGGATCGGTTGGTGAACCAATCAATGAAGAAGCTTGGCACTGGTACGATAATCATGTTGGAAAGAAAAAATGTCCAATTGTAGATACTTGGTGGCAAACAGAAACTGGCGGAATACTAATTTCACCTTTAGCAGGAATTACACCTACGAAACCAACCTATGCCACACTTCCAATTCCTGGAGTTCAACCACTATTAATGGATGACAAAGGAAATGAAATTGAAGGAGAACAAGTAACTGGCAATTTGTGCATTAACTTTCCTTGGCCCGGAATTGCAAGAACAATTTGGGGAGATCATGAACGGTACATCGAAACGTATTTCAAAGCTTATCCTGGGAAATATTTCACTGGTGACGGTGCTTTTAGAGATGAAGTTGGTTATTACCGTATTACTGGCAGAGTTGACGATGTTGTAATTGTTTCTGGTCACAATCTTGGAACTGCACCAATTGAAGATGCTATTAATGAACATCCAGCAGTTGCGGAATCAGCATTAGTAGGTTTTCCTCATGATATAAAAGGAAATGCACTTTACGGTTTTATTATTCTGAAAGAATCGGGTGAAAATCGCGATCATAACAACCTGCGTCAAGAAATAAACAAATTAATTTCGGATAACATTGGACCAATCGCTAAATTGGATAAAATTCAATTCGTTGATGGTTTGCCTAAAACGCGCTCAGGAAAAATAATGAGAAGAATTCTAAGAAAAATAAGTGAAGGAGACTTTTCGAATTTTGGTGATACTTCTACGTTGTTGAATCCTGAAATTGTGGATGAGATTGTGAAAGGGAAGGTTTGATATTAGATTTGGAGGTTAGAGCTGGAGTTTAGAACTGATAGTTTAAAGTTTATAGTGTTGAACCTTGAGTGAGGACTGAGGAGTGATATACAGATGCCAAGCGATAGTCGAGGGGGAGTTTAGAACTGATAGATTAAAGTTAATTTTAGGTATTCTTTGTGCCACTTCGACCCTTCGATAAACTCAGGGGAGTCCAACTCAGTGCATCGCTATGTGGTAAAAAGTGATAAGTTTAAAGTTCCCTATTCTTCAATACCAACTTCTCCAATTTGTGAAAATACGGATTTGATAAATGTTCTTCAAGAATCATCAGGTGTTGCATTCTGTGGCAATCAGAGCCGACAAAATCTACAAGGTTTGCATCAATTAGTTTTTCTGCTTGCTTGCGCACTTGAGGACCATAATGCCCAGTCAATGAATTGAGGTTGACTTGGATATTTACACCTTTATCACGAAATTCTCTTGCCTTATCCAAAGAATCATGGAAATAAGGGTAGCGTTCGAAATGAGCAAGTACTGGTTTGTATTTGGCCATTTGCATTTCAAAAAACAATTGGTCTTCAAAAATTGGGGGTGTAAGAAATGAGAATTCAACAAGAACATAATTTTCACCGAATGACAAAATATCATTATTTTTAATCAACTCAATCAAATGATCATCAAAATAATATTCTGCCGCTACTTCAATTTCAATAGTTAATCCAAGAGATTTAGCTGTTTCTTGAACTTGATTTAATCCTTGATTAATAATTTCAGAAGTATTAGGATACACTTCTTGCATGATATGTGGAGTCGTAATAATCTTTTTATAACCCAAAGATTCGAATTTTGCCAACATCGCTATTGTTTCATCCATGCTGCGAGAACCATCATCTATTCCTGGAATTAAATGACTGTGCATATCAATTCCAATTTTAGAAAGATCAAATAATTCTAATGGTGCTTTTTTCTTAAAAAGAGTTGAAAAAAAGCTCATTTATTGACGGTTGGCATACATTTCTTTGTAATATGACTGGTAGTCGCCAGAAGTAACTTTCTCAATCCATTCTTGATTGTTCAAATACCAATCAACTGTTTTTTCCAAGCCTTCTTCAAATGTAATTGACGGTTTCCATCCTAATTCGTTTTCCAGTTTTGCAGCATCGATAGCATAACGCATATCATGTCCTTTACGATCTGAAACATAGGTTATCAATTTCTCTGATTCTCCTTTTTCACGCTTCAATTTATCATCCATCATTCTGCATAAAAAACGCACAAGATCAATATTTGTCCATTCATTCAAACCACCAATATTGTATGATTCTCCAATCGTTCCTTTATGAAATATCGTATCAATTGCTTTTGCATGATCTTCCACCCACAACCAATCGCGAATATTTTCTCCTTTACCGTAAACAGGTAAGGGTTTATTGTTTTGAATGTTCAAAATCATCAATGGAATTAACTTCTCCGGAAAATGATGACTGCCGTAATTATTGGAACAATTTGACATTTTTATAGGCAAGCCATACGTATGATAAAACGCTGAAACAAAATGATCAGAAGATGCTTTTGATGCTGAATAAGGACTTCTTGGGTCGAACGGCGTTTCCTCTGTAAAAAATCCTTCTTCTCCTAAACTACCGTATACCTCATCTGTAGAAACGTGGTGAAATACATGTTCTCCTTCCTTCCAATATTCTTTTGCCGCTTGTAACAAATTTACAGTCCCTACTACATTCGTCATGACAAAATCCATCGGACCTTCAATTGAACGATCAACGTGTGATTCAGCGGCTAAATGAATGACATCAGTAATAGCATATTTAGCAAAAACTTCTTGAACATCATTTACTGATACAATATCTCCTTTTACAAATACATAATTAGGAGCATCGTCAACATCTTTTAAGTTTTCAAGATTCCCTGCATACGTTAATTTATCAAAGTTGATGATTTGATAATTCGGGTATTTGTTGACAAACAAACGTACTAAATGAGAACCGATAAATCCAGCTCCTCCAGTAACTAATATTCTTTTTAAAAATGGCATATATAATGTGTTTTGGTTATTTGTAGGTCGAATGGAATTCGACCTACAATGACCAATATTCTAAATCCTTGATTTTATTCTTAAATATCCCTTTAATATCAACGAAAAGACCTTTGCCATCCTTTAATAAACCTTTAAAATCATTTTCTGAAATAGATTTATATTCTTGATGATTAACAGCAACAATGATTGCATCGTAATCGTTTGCAGGTTTCTCAATTAAACCAATTCCATACTCATGAAACATCTCATCTGATGAAGCATGTGGATCAACTAAATCAACATGAACTAAAAATGATTTTAATTCATTCACAACATCAATTACTTTTGAATTACGAATATCACTAACATCTTCTTTAAAAGTAGCACCCATAACAAGCACTCGTGCATCTTGAATATGTTTTCCTTGAGCAATTATTTTCTTGACAGCCTGATCAGCAATATAAGCTCCCATTGAATCATTCACATACCTACCACTTGTAATTACTTTTGAATGGTATCCAGCTTGTTGTGCTTTGTGTGTTAAGTAGTATGGATCAACACCTATACAGTGACCACCAACTAAGCCTGGTGAAAACTTTAAAAAGTTCCATTTAGTTCCTGCTGCTTCTAACACATCGAATGTGTTTATTTTCAACTTATTAAAAATAATAGACAATTCATTCATCAATGCAATGTTCAAATCGCGTTGTGTATTTTCTATGATTTTTGCAGCTTCAGCAACTTTAATAGTTGTAGCTCTATGAACTCCAGCAGCAACTACCAATTCATACGTTTTTGCTATTTCTTCCAATGATTCATCACAACATCCTGATACAACTTTTACAACATTTTGCAATGTATGTTCTTTATCTCCTGGATTAATTCGTTCTGGTGAGTATCCAACTTTAAAATCTTCTTTGAATTTCAATCCAGATTCAGCTTCTAAAATTGGAATACAATCTTCCTCCGTACACCCAGGATAAACGGTTGATTCAAAAACCACATAATCTCCTTTTTTCAAGACTTTGCCCACAGTACCTGAAGCACCTAATAACGGTCTCAAATTTGGCAAATTTGCATCGTCGATTGGTGTTGGAACTGCAACAATGAAAAATTGTACGTCTTTCAAGTCGTTAATATCTGCTGAAAAGTGTATATCACAGCCATCAAAAGCCGAAGCATCTAATTCATTACTTGGATCAATTTGCTTTTGCATCAAGTCGACTCTATCTTGATTGATATCAAAACCAACAACTTTGATTTTTCGCGCAAATTCTAAGGCAATTGGTAAACCAACATAACCCAAACCAATAACGGCAAGTTTTGCGTCTTTTTTAAGTAATTTATTATAAATTGAATTGCTCATTTCTTACTTTATAAATTCTTTCAATTATTTCAACAACCTTCATCCCTTCTAGTGCATTAGTTGTTGCTGATGTTCTTCCTTTTATCGTATCAATCACATTTCTAATAACATAATTATGATTTGCTGCAGAACCTTTGTACGCGCCATAATCATTTCCTGGATTTGTTGGCGCTAATATAGGCATTTCATAATCTTGAATGTTACAAACTTCAACCTCATTCATATATTGACCACCAATTTTCACACTTCCTTTTTCTCCGATTATGGTAATTGAACTTTCAAGATTTTGATTGGCTACAGCTGTTGAATAGTTAATACATCCCATTCCACCATCAACAAAATCAAAACTCACAAAACCAGAATCTTCAAAATCTGTTGAATTTTTATGTGTGAAATCGGCAAATTTTCCTTGAATGTTATCAATATCTCCAAATAACCAATACATAATATCAATGAAATGTGAAAACTGAGTAAACAGCGTTCCCCCATCCAAATCTTGTGTTCCTTTCCAACCACCTTTTTTATAGTATCTGTCATCACGATTCCAATAACAATTCAATTGAACCATGAATGTTTTTCCCATTGTTCCGTTTTCGATCAATGATTTAATCCATTCAGAAGGTGGAGAATATCTATTTTGCATGACACAAAAAACTTGTCTTGAAACTTGAAGCGATTTAAAAATCATTTTTTCACATGCGTCTTTTGTTAAGCCCATCGGTTTTTCGCAAACGACATGTTTTTTCGCTTCTAATGCTTTCAAACTCTGTTCAGCATGCAATCCGTTTGGCGTGCACACATTCACAACATCAAACTCTAATCCTGATGCCATTAATTCTTCAACCGTCGAGAAAAATGGAACGGTGAAATCTTGTGCACCACATTCTTCTTTCGTTCTGCTATCAACTAATGCTACTAATTCAGCCTCTGATTCACGGCTAATCATTTCAGCGTGTCGCTTTCCAATATGGCCAGCACCAATAACCGCGAATCTTATTTTTTGATCTTCTTTGATCATATTTATTTTTTTAAAGTAAAAAATAAAGTAAAAAGGTAAAAGTAATTACACCCTTTTCCTTTTTCCTTCTTCCTTTTTATTTAATTCTAGTAACCAATCCTTTTTCCAAACTATATTCCTGATTGCTCTCGGTACAAATTGCTTTGCTCATCTCATCAAATTCTAAACGGTGTCCAAATTCACTCATCCACCCAATTTGACGAGCTGGATTACCAACAACAAGTGCAAAGGGAAGAACTGTTTTTGTAACCACTGCTCCTGCACCGATGAAGGCATATTCGCCAATATCGTGACCGCATACGATTGTAGCGTTTGCACCAATACTCGCCCCTTTCCGAACGATTGTTTTTGAATATTGATCTCTTCTATTTACTCCGCTGCGTGGGTTTGTCACATTTGTAAAAACCATAGAAGGACCTAAAAAAACGTCATCTTCACATTCAACGCCCGTATAAAGAGAAACGTTGTTTTGAATCTTTACATTATTCCCCAATTTAACACCTGGTGATACAACAACATTTTGCCCAATGTTACAACCTTCTCCGATTGTACAATCAGACATAATATGTGAAAAATGCCATATTTTGGTTCCTTCACCAATAGCACAACCTTCATCAATCACTGCCGTTTCGTGTGAAAAATATCCCATTATCGTATTATATATTTATCAAAATCATTGTGATCAGTTTGCATTAACTCTTCTTTGGAAAGGCTTTTAAAATAATCATACGTAATTTTCAACCCTTCTGCTCTTCCAACTTTTGCCTCCCAATTTAACAATGCTTTTGCTCGGGTAGTATCTGGTTGACGTTGCTTTGGGTCATCAACAGGTAAATCTGTGTAAATTACTTTTTGAGTAGTTCCAGTTAATTTAATAATTTCTTCAGCGAAATCTTTAATAGAAATTTCAGATGGATTTCCAATATTCACCGGATAAGCATAATCACTGTTTAATAATCGAACAATTCCTTCAACTAAATCATCTACATAACAGAATGAGCGTGTTTGAGAACCATCTCCGAAAATTGTTAAATCTTCTCCACGCAATGCTTGACCAATAAATGCAGGTAAGACACGACCATCATTTAGCCGCATTCGTGGACCATATGTATTGAAAATTCGAACAATACGAGTTTCTAATCCATGGAAATTATGGTAAGCCATCGTAATTGCTTCTTGAAAACGTTTTGCTTCATCATATACACCACGAGGACCAACTGGATTTACATTCCCCCAATAATCTTCGGGCTGTGGATGAACTGTAGGATCACCATACACTTCCGAAGTCGAAGCAATCATCAAACGTGCGCCTTTTTGCTTTGCTAAACCCAAACAATTATGAATTCCTAAAGAACCAACTTTTAGTGTTTGAATTGGGATTTTTAAATAATCTATCGGACTAGCAGGTGATGCAAAATGAAGGATATAATCCAATTTTCCTGGGACATGAATAAATTTTGAAACATCGTGGTGATAAAACTCAAAATTCTCCAAATTGAATAAATGCTCAATGTTTTTCAATCGACCAGTAATCAAATTATCCATTGCAATAACGTGAAATCCGTCTTTTACGAATCGGTCACACAAGTGAGATCCTAAAAACCCTGCCGCTCCTGTTATTAATATGCGTTTACGTTCTCCCATTTTTTTGTTTAATCAACAACATTCGTAATTCGTAATTCGTAATTCGTAATTCGTAATTCGTAACTCATTTAACTGTTTTGCGCCCGATTGAATTATAATAAAACCCTTTTTCGTTCATTTCTTCTGAGTCGAATAAATTTCGACCATCAAAAATCACTTTATCTTTCAACAATGTTCCAATTCGATCAAAATCCGGATTTCTAAAAACTCCCCATTCCGTACAAATGACAAGTGCATCAGCATTTATTAATGCTTCATACTCATCCTTTGCATAAATTACTTTATCACCAATTTCTCTTTCAACATTTTTCATTGCTTCCGGATCATACGCGCAAATTGTAGCTCCTTCTTTTGTTAAAGCGTCAATCATATACAACGCTGGAGCTTCACGAATATCATCAGTGTCTGGTTTAAAAGCTAATCCCCAAAGCGCAATCTTTTTGCCTTCCAAATTTCCTCTAAAGTAGTTTTTGATTTTCGGCAAAAGAATCGTTTTTTGACTTTCATTCACATTCATTACAGCTTTCAAAATTTCAAATGAAAAAGCATTTTCATTTCCAGAATTTACGAGAGCTTGAACGTCTTTCGGGAAGCATGAACCTCCATAACCAATTCCTGGAAAAAGAAAACGTTTTCCAATACGATCGTCTGAACCAATTCCGATGCGCACTTTATCAACATCCGCTCCAACCAACTCACAGAAATTGGCAATTTCATTCATGAACGTAATTTTGGTCGCCAAAAACGAATTCGCAGCATATTTTGTCAATTCTGCCGACTTTTCATCCATAAATAATATCGGATTTCCTTGTCTCACAAATGGCTTATACAATTGTTCCATTATTTTCTGTGCTTTTTCAGATGAACTTCCAATAACCACTCTATCTGGCTTCATAAAATCATCAACAGCAAAACCTTCTCTTAAAAATTCCGGATTGGAAACGACATCAAAATCAACTGACGCATTTTTCGCAATCATATTGTGCACTTTTTCTGCAGTACCAACTGGAACCGTACTCTTATCTACAATAACTTTATAATCAGTCATTATCTTTCCAAGTTGTTCAGCAACCCCTAAAATATAGGATAAATCTGCAGAACCATCTTCACCTGGAGGTGTTGGCAATGCTAAAAATATTATTTCAGAATCCTTAATCCCTTCAACTAAATCAGTCGTAAAGTTCAATCGATTCGCTTTTATATTTCGTTCAAATAAAACAGAAAGATTGGGCTCATAAATGGGTATTTCACCCTTCAGCATCTTGTCAACCTTATTTTTGTCAATATCAATACAAACAACATGATTTCCTGTTTCAGCGAAACATGTCCCTGTAACTAATCCAACATAACCTGTGCCAACAACTGCAATTTTTTTCATACTCTCAATTTGAAATTATTGATGATTTATAAATTCTGCAACGGAAGAACAAATAAGATTCAATTGCTCTTCTTCCATTTCTGTATGAATTGGCAAAGAAATCACTCTTTCTGTTAACCAGTCTGTAATTGGAAGAATCGTATTTTCACTACCAAATGCCGAGAACATTTTTTGTCTATGTGCAGGAACCGGATAATAAATCATTGATGGAACATCTTTTGTTGCTAAAAAAACATTCAATCCATCGCGATCTAATCCTTCTAATTTCAGTGTATATTGATGAAAAACATGGTTCGATTCTTTTCCTCTAATTGGAGTATTAATTTGATTAAACGCAGAAAAGAATGCATCGTAATAATCTGCGACTTTCCTTCTTGCTATAATGTATGAATCTAACTCTCTTAATTTAATTCTTAAAACAGCTGCTTGAATGCTATCCAAACGTGAATTACATCCAACGACATCATGGTAGTAACGTTTACTTTGACCATGATTGGCAATCATTCTCATTTTAGCAGCTAATTCATCATTATTCGTGCAAATTGCACCACCGTCGCCATAACAACCAAGATTTTTTGAAGGAAAGAATGACGTACAACCAATGTCGCTGATTGTGCCTGTTTTAGAAACCGATCCATCTTCATGATAATAATCGCTCCCGATTGCTTGCGCATTATCTTCAACCACGAACAAATTATGTTTTTTAGCAATTTTATTGATTGCATCCATATTTGCTGCTTGACCATATAAATGAACAGGGACAATTGCCTTTGTTTTAGAGGTAATTGCTGCTTCAATAACTGTTGGGTCAATACAGAAAGTATCTTTATCTACTTCAACAAAAACTGGCTTCAATCCGAGCAACGCCATTACTTCAGTTGTAGCAATATAAGTGAAAGAAGGAGTAATAATTTCATCACCCGGTTTTAAATCAAGTGCCATTAACGCAATTTGCAAAGCATCAGTTCCATTTGCACAAGGAATTACATGTTTCACGCCAAGGTAGGATTCCAATTCGCTTTGGAAAGAACTTACTTCGGGACCATTAATGAATTGAGCATTTTCAATAACGTTCATAATTGCTGAATCAATCGCAGGCTTTAGCTTCTGATACTGCGATATTAAATCAACCATTTGTATTTTTTTCATCTACGGATGGTGTTAACGAATTTAAGAGGGTAAAGATAATTTATAATTATGAATATCCGTTTTAAGACAAAAGAATTTTGAATGGTTGTGAAAGGATATTTCTTGTTTCAAGTTCATTCGTTCAATAATTTATACATTTTACATTTTTTAGCAATAAAACCAATAAAATGCGTTTAAATTTGACACATGAAAAATAGTATTCTAACGCTCTCTTTTTTTCTTTTTGGCATTTTCACCTTTGGGCAGAGAAATGTGAAGGATTCAATTATTGGTACACCTTGGGTTGGCGTACATTATGGTGGTAATTGGACCTCAGGCGACTTAGCTGATAATTACGGTTATATGAGTCATGTAGGATTTTTGGCTGGTTATAAAACAAACAAAAATTGGTTTTTAGGATTCGATGCTAATTTTATGTTCGGAAATCAAGTTCGGGTTACAGGGTTATTTGATGATTTAGTAGATTCATATGGTAACATAACAGATATCAATGGTGATATAGCAAAAGTACTTGTTTATGCGCGTGGATTTAATGCCAACTTCGCCGTAGGGAAAGTATTTCCGATTTTAAGTCCGAATAAAAACTCAGGTATTTTCGTGCACGCAGGAATGGGTTATTTACTTCACCGCATTCGTATTGAAACACAAGATCAAGTAGTTCCACAGATTGAATTAGATTATAAGAAAGGATATGATCGCTTAACAATTGGACCAAATATTCATGAGTTTGTTGGATATTCATTCATGTCTAATGGTGGATATTTGAATTTTTATGGAGGTTTTTATTTTCAGCAAGGATTTACAAAAAATCAACGTACCATCAACTTTGATCAACCAGAAATTCCAGTATCAACAGCCACAAAATTGGATCTTCAATACGGTTTTAAATTCGGTTGGTTCATACCATTCTACAAACGTTTGCCAAAAGATTATTATTTCGATTGATGCATTTTCTCTATAATTTTGGCATTAAACTTTATGAAGCAGCACTTCATATTGCGGCAAATTTTAATCCAAAGGCTAAAGCTTGGGTAAAAGGACGCGAAGATTATTTTAAGCATCTTCCAATGGTTCCAGACAAAAAAGTTTTTTGGTTTCATTGCGCTTCATTAGGCGAATTTGATATGGCCTTGCCAGTAATGACTAATCTGAAAGAAAAACATCCTTCTCTTTTTATTTTGGTCAGTTTCTTTTCTCCATCGGGAATGGAACACTATCACAAACGTATTCATAAGGTTGACTTAGCTGTTTATTTGCCGAGCGATAGTCCGAAAAATGCGAAACAATTCATTGCTCATTTCAAACCTGAAAAAGTGTTTTTTGTGAAATATGAATTTTGGTCAAATTATATTTTCGAAGCCAAAAAACAACATGTTCAAGTATTCTCCTTGTGCGCCATATTTAGAGATGACCATCGCTTCTTTAAATGGTACGGCGGTTTTTTCAGAGATACATTAAGACAAATTGACTTCTTTTATACTCAAAATGAGCGTTCATCCTTGTTACTTGCGGATATTGGAATTACCAACTTCACTACTACTGGTGATACCCGTTTTGATCGCGTTATTGAAAATAAAAAACAGCTCGTTCCAAATGATAAAATTGAATCGTTTTTAAAAGGCGAAAAAGCAATTGTATTGGGAAGTACATGGCCAAAAGATGAAGAAATACTAATTCCTTTCATTTTAAAGAATCCTAATCAAAAATTCATTCTTGCCCCCCATACTATTGATGAAGCGCATATTATTTCGATTGAAAAACAGTTAACTGGAAAGACACAAAGATATTCTGACGAATCGCATTCATATTCACAAGTTTTAATTCTAAATACAATAGGCAATCTCTCAAATGCCTATTCATATGGAAAAATCGCTTATATCGGAGGTGGATTTTCTGGAAGTTTGCACAACATCTTAGAACCTGCTGTATTTGGATTACCTGTTATTTTTGGGCCTAAATTTAAACGCTTTCCCGAGGCAAGTATGTTTATCCATACTGGAATTGGTTTTACAGTTAACAATTCATCAGATTTCAACAGTAGAATGATCGAAATTGAACAAAATCTTGCTGAACTTTCTCAAAAAACGGCAGCAACAGTTTTAAAAAACAAAGGTGCTTCGGTCAGAATTATTTCACATTTGGAAAGCAATTTTGGTATATAGTTGCTGCTAACCATTCCAATTCAAAACTGTCATTTTTAAATCGTCCCTTTCCTTGTTATAATTCACTTGAACTTCACGAATTAGCGCATCTAATGAATTCCATTTTAGTGATTTATTTGGTGAAATAGCAATAATTTCTCTCGCCGGAACAGCTTCACCTGAGTCATCCCTTGTTTTTATTGACCTTAATTGTTTCCTCTGTTGCTCAGTTAAATGATAATTTTTAGGAACCAAGGTATAACCTCCATTCTGCTCAACCATTTTCATTAATAGTTCAATATTGCCGCCTTCATAATTCCAAGAATCTGATTCATTATCCTCTTTAATTTCACAAAATTGGATCATTTGGGTTCGCAAACAATTCCCTTTACTCAACAACCAGGGATGCAAATCAATTAAGTCATTCGATAAGATTGTTTTATTTTTTATACTTGGGCAATAAGCTAGAATTTCTTCTTTAAAGAGTGGTATTGTTCTCATTTTTGAATCATTAAATGGTCCCGCCAAAATAACCATATCCAATTCTTTTCGTTCCAATGAAACTAATAACTCCTCTGTCTTTTGTTCAAGAATGATTAATTGTATTCCTTTCAGTTTTTCTTGCCAGAGAGCAAACATGTCTGCAACTAAATAACTTGCAATCGTTGGAATGATTCCTATTCTTACTTGTTCTTTGTAAATTCCTTTGAATTTTTTCGTTAGCACTTCAATTTTACCAGTTTCATTCAGTACGTCCCGAATCAAAGGAATTAATCTCATGCCATAAATAGTTAATTCTATTGGATTTTTTGATCTGTCAAAAATTACATAACCCAAATTCTCTTCCGCTTTTTTAACTTGCATGGACAAGGTTGGTTGTGTTACAAAACAAAGTTCGCTTGCTCGTTGAAATTGCTTTTGTTCACTCAAGACCAAAATGTATTGCATTTGTTGAATTGAAATCATATAGATTAAATTTATGTAAATATAATATTAATCGATAAAAACAATAGAATTTCGATAGTATCTTTGTTCAAAGATTGAGCGTAAATTTTACTATTTAATTTTAAAAAGAAGTAAATTTACATCAACGAAAATCAACATTAAAAACAAAAATAAAATGAGCGTTTTAGTAGGAAAAAAAGCACCATCTTTCAAGGCTGCTGCCGTTGTAAACGGAATAGAGATCGTTAAAGATTTTTCATTGGATCAATATTTAGGTAAAAATCACGTGTTGTTCTTCTTTTATCCAAAAGATTTCACGTTTGTTTGCCCTTCAGAATTACATGCTTTTCAAGCAAGACTTACAGATTTCGAAGCAAGAGGTGTGAAAGTTGTAGCATGTTCAACAGATACAGAAGAATCTCATTGGGGATGGTTACAAATGCCAAAAAACCATGGTGGCATAGAAGGAGTAAAATATCCAATCGTCGCAGATACTACAAAAACTATTTCTGAAGCATTTGGAGTTTTAGCCGGTGAATACGAATATGATATGGAAGGAAAACTTACCGCTTCTGGACCGATGACTGCATATAGAGGTTTATTTCTAATTGACAAGTCTGGAACTGTTGTGCACCAAATAGTGAATATCAACCCGCTTGGTAGAAACGTTGAAGAGGCCTTACGAATGGTAGATGCCTTACAATTTGTAGAAGAGAATGGTGAAGTTTGTCCTGCAAACTGGCACAAAGGTGATGAAGGAATGAAAGACACCTTTAA
>Ga0209190_1002205_pt1 | contig 13257 bp, 10 predicted proteins | sample M_140205_XF_Meta_FD_187315 | JGI IMG/M metagenome (GOLD analysis project Ga0209190, IMG submission 187315) | Freshwater microbial communities from Lake Montjoie, Canada to study carbon cycling - M_140205_XF_MetaG (SPAdes) (version 2) | ecosystem: Environmental > Aquatic > Freshwater > Lake... | reverse complement strand
TTAGCTAGTAAAAGAATATAATTATGTACGAAAAAATTGAAGGTGGAACTATTATAGACATCCAAGGATTAAAGTGTAATCTTCCTCCAGATGGGTTTGTTTATAATATAATTACCAAGCAATTGGAGTTTAGAGGGATTTATGAAAGAGATAAAAATATAAGTGAACAATATTGGAAAAGAATACCGATGCCAAGTTGGTATATGGACACAATGAAGAAATGGGATGAGTTTGATAAAAAGAAAAAAGACGATGAGCTTGAATTTTATGATGAGAAATTAGAGGAGTTTAAAAGACAAGAATGGGATAGGAGATTGAATGGGTTTTGGTATATGAATAATGGCAAACCAACCTATTTGACCGGTCTGCATTATTTATACTTACAATGGTGGTCAATTGATATTGGTTATCCTAAATTTAGAATACCAGATTTAGAAAAGTTCTATTTTATGGAATATTGCATTCAAGATCCACTTTGTATGGGGATGCTTGAAGTAACAAAAAGAAGGTTTGGTAAGTCATTTGTAGCTGGATTATTTGTAACCGAATATACTACAAGGACAAAGATGACAAATGGTGGTATTCAGTCTAAAACAGGCTCTGATGCTAAAAAATTCTTTGCTAAGACAGTAGTGAATCCATTCAGAAGGCTTCCTAAATTTTTTAGACCAGAGTATGATATGTCTTTGGGGGTAAATCCAAAGTCTGAGATGAGATTTCAAAAGACGAATGTAAGAGGTAAGAAAGCGGAAGAAAATGTAGATAAGGATGAATTAGGTTCAGTTATTGACCATCAGTCAGCAGATACAGTTGCCTATGATGGACAAAAGCTTCATAGATATGTAGCAGACGAGTGCGGTAAAACCACAGAAGTTAATGTGTATGACAGACACGAGGTTGTACGTTATTGTTTGCTAGATGACGAAGGACAAATTATTGGCAAAGCATTATATACCACTACAGTAGAGAAACTTACTACTGAAAAAGATGGTGTTCAAGATGCTTTCAAATTATTATGGGAAGAAAGTAATCAAGAAAAACGACAAGATAATGGAACTACTTCTAGCGGTCTTTATCGATTCTTCATGTCTGCAAAGCGTACAAGAAATTTTGATGATTTTGGGCATCCAGACGAAGAGAAAACTTTGGCTCAAATTTTAGCCGACAGGGACACAGTAAAAAACAATCAAAGAGCATTATCTGCTCGTATTAGAAAAGAGCCTCTTACAATAGACGAAGCCTTCAGTACGGATTCAGACAAATGTATTTTTAATGTAATGAACATTGGAGCAAGGGAGGCTTATTTAAAAGAACATCCCGTATTGAAGCGACACATTATTTTTTATAGAGATATTGACCAAGTGGTAAGATGGAGGGCAATAAATGATAAGGAAGAAGATTTCCATTGGGTTATTACGCAATTTCCGCCAGTAGGAGAAGAAAACAAATTTACCACAGATTTAAAATTAAAAAAACCAGCTCGCGCGCATGATGGAGCAATAGCAATTGATGGTTATAGTAATAGTCAAGGTGGAAAATATGGTTCAAAAGCATCAGCTTGGATTGGCAGAAGGTATGATTTATTGAATCCAGAGCATACTGGTAAGGCTATAGGTCATCTTTATGGCAGACCGCAGATAAAAGAAACATTGCACGAGCAAGTCCTTTTAGCAGCTGAATTTTATGGTTATCAAGCTTGGTACGAGCATAATAGTGATGATTATTTATCTTATTTTAGAGAAAGAGGTAGAGTTTTGTATCTTGGCTCTTATCCATTAAGTGCGATGGACCCAAATAAAAGAGATGCTGACAGGCATAAAGGTTTTCCAACTACGCCATTTAGTTTAACAAAACAAACAGATGTTGGAATAATGTATTTTGAAAGTCATATTGACTCTATTGATTTTGAAAATCTTTTGGAAGATGCAAAAAAGTTTGACCCAAATAATAGAACAGAGTATGATATTACCGTATCATTTTTGATGTTAATTGTATGTTTAATGGAATCAGTACAAAGGCAAATTAAAAAAGAGCCATTGGTGAAAAGTTACACTCCTGTACTAAATTAATTAAATATTTTACTAAATTCTTAATATTTAGTATATTTGACAACAAAATACACTCAAATTGGCAGATAGTCCCTTATACATATCAGCGGCAAATAGTAGTGGGCAGTCTTTAAAAGATTTCCAAATTACTACTGATATACCATCTAAATCAGATTATTTATATGGTACTAGAGTCGCACAAAGTATTTATTCTACAATTTATGGTAACCAAACTTATTTTTGGTTAAGAAATAATAGATTCAGAAAAAATAGACAGATAGCAAATGGTAAGATTGACATGAGTGTTTTTCTTGACCGATTAGAAATGAATGGCAAAGCTAACTTTGTAAATATAAATTGGAAATCAATTATTATTGGTAATACAATTGTTGCAAGATTAGTTGGTTCATGGATGAGTAGAAAAGAAAAAGTTACTGTAACAGCTACTGATGAAGCTTCTGCAATGTTGAAAAAAAATGCAGCAGATGAAGCAGATTTTATTTATCAAAATAAAGAAGTCCTTGCACAATTACAACAAGAATCTGGAATTCCAATTGTTCCACAAGACCAATTTGTTGCCGAAGATAAAGATGATTTAGATAGATGGATTTCTGAATTTAATCATTTGCCAGAAGAGATTCAGTATAGTATTGGATGCAATAACGTATTAGAAGCAAATGGTTGGAATGATGTTTTGAAACAAAGATTATTACACGATTCAGCTGAAGTTGGATTAGTGGCAACTTATACTTGGATGGATGAAGAAGGTGAGGTTCATGTTCAATGGATTCGTCCTGAAAACGCAATTTATTCATATTCTGATTTCCCTGATTTTAGAGATACAACTTATCGTGGACATATTTTGTCTATGAAAATAAGTGAGATAAGAGCAAGATACGGAAAGAAAAATGGCGGAATTTTATCTGAAGAAGATATATTTCAATTAGCTCAATCTTGTAAAGAATACCAATTAACCGATAAGATTAAGTGGATGCAAGATTGGAATGTTTCTTGGTTAAGACCATATGACGAATGGAATATTGATTTGATGCAATTTGAAGTTAGAACTTTAGATTCTGATGGATATACAGTTACCAAAACTAAAAAGAATGGTAGCACAATTATAAGAAAAGGCAGACCAGAAAAATTAGATGAGAATCAAGAATATTTAGAAGAGAAGAAGTGGAATATATACGAAGGCGTATATTGCCCAGTTACTCAGAAAATGATTAAGTGGGGAATTAAAAAGAACATGGTTCGTCCACAAGACCCAAAAGAATTAGGTAACGCAGAATTTTCTTATAGCTTCTATATGTACGACCCATACGATATGCGTAATGTGGCTGTACCTGAAAAAATAGAAGAGCCAATTGAGCAAATGATTTTGGCTAGATTAAAGATACAACAAATGGTATCTAAGATGGTCCCCGCAGGCGCTTCTATTGACGTTGATGCTTTGCAAGAACTAGACTTAGGGTTAGGAGATTCGGTTAAGCCATTAGACGTACAAAAGATTTGGGAACAAACTGGTAAGCTTTATTATCGTGGTAGAGATGCCGAAGGTAACAGAATACCAGTTCCGATTACAGAATTAGCTAACACAGGATTTGCTCCTCAATTACAAGCATTAATTCAATTATACCAATTCCATTATCAAGTATTGAAAGATGAATTAGGTGAAGACCCTAATTTAATGAATCAAGCTGCACAACCAAGGGTTGCTGCATCTAATGTTGAAGCTTCAAGACAATTAGCTAATAATGCAACCGAATATATGTATGACGCATATATTTATGTAATGGAAGAAACTTGTAAAAAAGTAGCTTGTCTATTAAATAAAAGCGTAACTCATGGTGCTAAAAAATATAGAGATATATTAAAGCAAGAAGATGTTAAGGATAGAAATTTTGTTGCTACAATTAAAATGTTGCCAACTGAAATGGAAATTGCTAGATTAGATGCAATGATGAATAATGCAATTACAGCAAATCCTCAATTAGTATTATATCTTGACCCTTTTAAAGTAATGAGGATTGCTAAAGAAAATGTTCAGTTAGCTGAATTATACTTTAGGTCAGCCCAAAAAAGATATATAAAAACAGAGCAAGAAAAAGCACAGACCAATAGCGAGCAAAATGCACAGATTCAACAATCTAGTATGCAAGCTAAAGCACAAGGCGATGCTGCTTTATTAGATAAGCAAACACAAGCAAAACAAAGAGAGATTATAATTCAAGGTATGTTTGATTTAGCTAAGGCTAATATTCCTATGCCAACAGAATTAAAGCCTTTGATTGCCGAAATGCTACAATATGTAGAAGTGCCATTGGCGATAGATAATCAGCAAATGGAACAAGCTTTGCAACAGCAACAAATGGAAGCTCAGCAACAACAAATGCAACAACAAGGTCAACAAGGCTCACCTGAAGAAGAACAAATGATGATGGAACAACAACAAATGCAACAACAATAAAAAAAAATATAAAATAAAATAAAATGGCAACATCAATAAGTAAGCTATTAATTAGACTTCAAAAATTTAGTTCAAAAATAAGCAAAGTAGTAGATGCTACAAATGACTTTAATAAAGGTGGATTTTATATCCAAGATTTATCTGGATGGGATTCAGCGGTAGTGCAATTTGGTACAATTTCAGAAGAGGGTACAATTACATTTTATACTACCAATGATGACGGAAGTGTAAAAGCAGGTCAATTATTACCTGCTCCTGAAGTAATTGACAATTTTATACCGGTAAAAGGCGTTGATTTGGCAACAAAAGGTGATGTATTAGTTGCTAGCAATGATTCTATGGTTGAATTTGGAATTATTGGTAAATATTTATCATTAGCAGGAGATGAACTAACTTACCCATTAAATTATGCTTATGTATTATCTAAAAATACATATACAAGCGCTCAAGAAGCATATGATTTAGGAGTATTACAAGGTACTCAAATTGTATACACAACAAGTTCAACTTTATCAAATTCAAATATTCTTTATTCAACAAGCTCATTAACTCAACCAATTTATGGTGATGGTACAAGTTGGTATGGTATTGCATTGCTTACTAATGATAGTGTAAAATATGCAATAACTATTGATGGTGAAGCTGTGATAGTTGTAGACTAAAAATAGAAACCAAATAAGCATTTATGCCAGAGAATAACCCAGCAGCTCCAATAGAGCTTGCAGAAGGATTCAATCCCTTCGGGGATGAAAGCGCACCACAAGTGCAACCTAAGATAGAAGAATCCCCTATCTTAACAAATGAGCCACAAACAGCTCCTCCTCCACAAGAGCAAACAAAAGTAGAGGAACAAACAGCACCTACTCAATCATTTGACACAAATCAATTTGTAAAAGAAAGATTTGGTTATGATAGTGTAGAGCAAGCTGAACAAGAGTTTAAAAAACTCAAAGAACAACCGAGTTTTGAATTTAAAGATGACATAAGCAGAACGTTATTTGATGCCATTAAAGAAGGCAAAGCTGACGATGTTTACGAAATTTTAAATCAGCAAAAAAGGTTAGAAAAATTAACTACTTCAGAATTAACGCCAGATTTGGCTGCTGAGATTGTTAAAACAAATATTAAAAATAAATATAAAGACTTGACACCGGAAGATGTTGACCTTTTGTTTTATGACCAATATTTCGTACCTTCAAAGCCTGAACAAGCTTATGATGAATCCGATGAGGATTATGCTGGGAAAGTAAAAACATGGCAGTCACAAGTAGATTACGCAGATAGGAAATTGATGATTGAGGCGAAAGTGATTAGACCAGAGCTAGAAAAATTAAAAAGTGAAATAAAGTTACCTGATATTTATAATGAAGCCGGGAAAGAAGCTCAATCTCAAGCAGAATTTGAGATGTCGCAAAAAGCAAGGTCGATTTATGAAAAAACACTTGATTCTGAATTCCAATCCTTCAACGGATTTAATGTAACGGTAAAAGACGAGGATGTCGAAATACCAATATCATTTAATGTAGGTGAAGACGAAAAGTTGGCAATGAAGAACAGTTTGAATGATTTTGATAGTGATTCTTATTTTGGAGAAAGATGGTTTGCCGAGGATGGTAAACCAAAAGTTCAACAAATGATGGCAGATAAATATTTGCTTGAAAACTATTCTAAAATCTTACAGAAAGTGGCAAATGAAGCAGCATCTCAAAAGATGTTAGCCCATTTGAAGAAGAATGGTAATATAAATATCAATCAAACCCCCACTCCACAAGGTACGACACCAACGCTTAATACTACCGCCGAACAGGAAAGGTTAGCAAATTGGGCGTTCTCATCGTAGCTTAAACATTGCCCTTGGAGAAGGTATAAAAACAAAAAATAAAGATCATGGCAGGAATACCTACCTCAAATATCTTGCAACCGGGTTCAATCTCGTTGCAAACCCAGAATAGGCAACTTATGGTTGACCTACAATTATTAACTCCACAGTATTACAAGCAATACACTCAAAAGTATGGCAATGAAGATTTTACATGGTGGTTAGCTGCTCATAGCGGCATGGAAGAAGTTAAAAACTTAAACTACTTCTGGTTTGAAAACCGCGGTAAATTAATGCCGGGCGTTACAAACGAAAATACAGTAACTGCTAACGCAGGTGCTACAGTTACATTAACTTTAGGACAAGAAGCTTACTACAACAGTGGTACTCAAACTCCTTTAAGGGTTAACGAAACTTTGCGTGTTGCATCTTCAAATATTGAGGGTGTTATCGTAAGTATTGACGATTCTACTCCTTATGCATGGACTTTTGAGGTTGCTCCTAAGCAAACTTCTCAAGGTTTCCAATCAGCTGGTTCTGGTTCATTATTAGCTGGTGAGGTTTTATTATTCGGTGGTGACGCAGATGCTGGTGAAGCTTCTCAACAAATCAATCCTTTAATCCAATTGGACCAAAGATATGATAACTATGTAACAGAAATTCGTGATGGTTGGTCTAACACTGACTTAGCGCAAATGGCTGAAACATATTATGAGTTCCCTGTATCTCCAGATATGGCTCAAAATGGCGTTACTGCATTTACTTATAAAGGAATGTACAAAACTCTTGTTCGTTTCAAGAATAACGTAGAAGCAAAATTAATGCGTGGTAATTTACAAAATAACAGCGCAATTGATTCTAACTCTCAAGGTTCAGTAGGTATCATCCCTAAAGTTGTTGCTGACGGTGAAACTGTTGGTTACACTCCGGGTACATTAGATATCGCTAAATTACATGAGATTACTCGTATCATGGACGTTAATGGTTGTGCTAAGCAATCTGCTTGGTTAACTGACATTTTCCAAAGACAAGATTTCTCTGATGGTATCTTTGCTGCTTACCCAGCTGGGGCTTTCGTTTATGGACAAGGCGAGAAGTCTAAAGAAGCTTCTGTTGCTTATGGTTTCCAAGAAATCTTTATCGATGGATATTTATTATCTGTAAAGAAGTATGCCGCATTTAACACTGAGGTTACTACTGGTTTAACTCCAAATGTTGATTACTTCCGTAATTTCGGTTTAATCTATCCAATGGGTGAAACTAAGGATGCGAAAACCGCTCAAGTTTACAAGAATATCACAATTATGTATCAACAACCTCCTCAAGGTGGTACTGTTGGTAACGGTATTCGTGTATGGCAATATGGTGGTGGTTCTCCAAACCCTACAGATGGTACAATGACTAATCAAATTGCGATGATTACCTACAGAGGTACTCGTGTTTGTGCAGCAAACCAATTTATCATCGTTCAAGGTAACTAATTATAGTTCCTAGACAATTATACGGTAGCGGCAACTTTATTGATTGCCGCTACTTATTTTAAACATTAAAAATAACCATTTATGGCTCGTTTAAAGGCAGTTGGGTTAGCAGAAGCTAACTTTTCACAACAAGGTGAAGTAAAAGTACAAAGACAAAATGATGAGGCTGCACAAGCTATGCAGGAATCTTTCTCATCTAACACAGCAACAACTTTCAAGATTTTCAAATTATCAGATACCAAGAAAAATGGCAAATACCATATGGAAGGTATTGATGATGTTTGGAATGAAAAGAAAGGTAGAATGGAAAGAATCAGACTTTTAAGAGGGTACCCCAGTATTTGGGTAGAAGACCAAAAAGGACTAGAAAAATCATTTGTTGAACAAAATAGAAGAAGCTTAATTTTTGATAGAAGAGTGCTAAGAATAGCAGATTATGATGTAGAAGCTCTTGAGTTTTTAAATCTATGTAATGCTAATTTAGACAATCCTAACAAGAAAGGTACTAGAAAAATAACATTCTTTCAGTGGAATCCACAAAGAACAGCAGAGCTTGAAAGAGCTAAAAGAGTCGCTAAAGTTGAAGCAATTAAATATGCTTCATTGGCAAGCGAGGAAGAAATGCGTAAGCACTGCAACTATTTGGGAATTACATTTACAGATGAATTAGGAATGCCTAAATCAATGGATGCATTAAGAAACGACTACGAACTTTACGCTGAAGCTCAACCTAATAAGTTTATGCAAAGTGCTGGTTCTAAAGAAGTTGAAATAGCATTTATAGTTAAAAAAGCTTTAATTGACAATAAAATTGACACTTCAACAAGAAGGGGTTCAGCTTACTGGTCAGGGGATGGTGGATTTATATGCAAAATACCTGCAGATAAAAAACCACAAGTTTATCTAGTCGAGTTTGCAATGTTCCCTCAAGATGAAAGTAGAGCATTTTTAGAGCAGTTAAAAAAACTAGTTTAATACCCATCTAAACATCAAGCCCTGTAGCCTAAAAATTACGGGGCTTTTTTGTTGCTTTTTTTGTATATTTGTAATACAACTTATATACATGAATGTTAATGATATGTACCGTATTTGCCAGTATGCCATTAATAAGGCGCAAAATGGGTATTTAACAAGTTCGGAATTTAATTTGCTTGTGAAACAAGCACAGACTTCTTATCAAGATTATTTATTGGGAGAATTTCAGCAATATCAATATGGTAGAGCGCAAGCAAGGATTAACTATAGCCAAAACGAAAATATTAGACAAAGATTATCTCCATTAATTAAAGTGGCTAATCCCGACTTAACTATTGACGTAGATGGACTCTCTGATTATCCATCTGATTTTGTTCAAGTAGATTCAATGTTGACAGACGATTTAAATAGAATTAGATTTGCTTCTCAAGATAGATTATACTCTTATTACAATAGCGAAATAGACCCAATAGCTACTAATCCAATATATTTAATACAAGATAGTGGTTTTCAGTTTTATCCAATAGATTTAGGTACAGCTAAGCTTTCTTATGTGTCAACTCCTTCAGAAATTGTTTGGGGTTATTCTTATGATGACAATAATAGACAAGTTTACAATCCTACTACATGGTCAAGTTTTTATGCATATAAAGGTACTAATCCTACTAATCCATGTACTTTAACAAACGACCCTTATGTTTTATATTATGAAGGACCATTAGTATTGAATTCAACTGTATTTAAAACCGCAATTGCAGGAAGTAATGCAAATAGCGGTTATTATTTAAATACTTATACTAAAGATATTTATACAGTAAATGCTTTTGGTGTGTTTGTAGGAATAGCGCAATGTGCAACTCCTCCAGTAACAGCTAATACAACAGATTACAGTACTTATAGCGCACAACCAATATGGGCAGATGTTGATTTATTAGAAATAATAGCTCGTACTTTGAAGTTAGTGGGTGTAAGTTTACAAATTGGTCAAGTAGAACAATATGCTAATCAAGTAACTCAACAAGGACAATAATGACAAGAAATATATTTATAGAAAGAATATTAAGACAAATCTATGATGGGCAACCATCTGACGATAGTAGCGTTACTTATAATCTAGTTAATCAGTGGCTTAATGATGCTATTGGTTTAGCTGTTAAAAAGAATTATACAGATAGCATTCAAATGGATGGGGTTGCTTATATAAACAATTCATTCTATACAACATTTGCAGATTTAGCTATTAATAATGTTGATTTTACAACATACATGATAGATTTGCCAATAATACCTTATGCACTTGGTAGAAATGAAGGTGTTGCTATGTTGCAGTTCACTGGAGAGGGTAAAACATCTCAGACAGCAATACCATTAAGTATGAATCAAGTGGCTTATATAGAGAGCCTTAGACCAATTCAGAATAAAATACTTTATTGGATAGAGGGCAAGAATATATATGTTAAATCATCTATATTGTTGTCTGCTTATAAAGCAAATTTAAGAATGATTAGTGGTGGAGATTCTAGTGATTTAAATTCAACATTAATAATACCAGATGATTATGTTCCAATAATAGTAGAATATATTAAAGGTCAATTGGCTTTTGAAAGGTCAAGACCAATTGATGTCAGTAATGATGGAGTAGATAATAACAACTAATAAATATGAAACCAATTAGAGATTTAGTTTTAGTAAAGCCATTTATGGCGGAAGGTGTTACAGAGGGAGGGTTATTTTTACCTGAAAACTACATTGAAAGAAGCTGTAAGGCTAAGGTAGTTTCAACTGGAAGAGGCACAGCTAAAATAAAAATGGAAGCAAAAAAAGATGATATTATTTTTCATATAAAAGGAGCAGGAGAAGCCATTATCTTAAACGATGAATTGCATTTCTTGATTCGTCATAATGATATATTAGCTTACGTTTCAAATAATTAAAAATGTCGCAAACAAGAAATTATATAACATTAGATTCAATAATCAATGATTACATTGATGAAAGTGAACAATCCGTACACAAATATGCTAAATTATATAATATAGCGGTAAGAGGTATGGAAAAACTTGGTCTTGATTTTTTCTATAAAATCAGGTCAGTTAAGATACCTATAGATACAACAAATTACACAGCAGAACTTCCTAATGATTACATAAGCTATACTAAGATTGGAGTATTAAATTCAGCAGGGGAAATTATTCCTTTGAAATTTAATTCAAAAATGACTTATTATGCAGACCAACAGCCAGACAGACTTGCTTTAACACAAGATGATACTTTGGCTACTTGGTATCAAAAAGATGTTCCATTGTGGTTTAATTACTGGGATGGGTATGGATTTCAAAACATATATGGCTTACCAAGTGGTTCTCCATTTGTAGGGCAATTCAATATAGATGATTCTAATGGAGTAGTTCTTTTAAATGAATACTTTTATTATTCTTATATAATGATAGAGTATTTATCAAGCGGAAATCCAGAAGAAACATTCAGAGTGCCTATTCAATTTAGAGAGGCAATGATGGCATGGCTTTCATGGAGAGATATAGCTAGTATGCCAAGTACAAGAAAAGGAAACTTAGGTGATAAAAGAGATAGAAAGCAAGAATTTTATAACCAAAGAAGACTTGCTAATGCTCAATTTAAACCATTGTACTTGATGCAAGCTTACGAATGGAATTTAGATAATCAAAGAATGACTGTAAAAGCTTAGAAATAGATGCCAATTATAAATAACCCGTTTAATGGTAAGTTAAATCTTGATGTTGCTCAATATAGAATTTCTGATGGAGATTATATTGACGCGTTAAATATAACTAAAGATTCACAAGGAGTCGGCAGTGATATGGTTGTTGCTAATATTTTGGGCAATACCGAAATACCATACACATTACCTGTGGGTGAAAATAAAGTAATTGGGTTTTATGCCGATAAAGTAAGAGATAGAGCTTATTATTTTCTTTGGAATAGTAATGGTTATAATAGCATCTTGTATTATAATGCTAGCACAGAAACTATTGTAAAAGTTTTAGAAAGTAAAACAGACAGTGATGGGATTGATATTTTAAATTTTAATCCTTCGTATAAAGTTTTATCAGTTAATATATATTATAGAGATGTTGAAGGGGATATTATATTTTTTAATGATGGCTTGAATCCGCCTAGAAATATAAATATTTTAGCTGCTTATGGTACTTATTGGAAAGCCGAATATCTTTTGGTAATAAAAGCTCCTCCAGTAATGCCAGCAAAAGTAGTTTATGAAAATGCTATTACAGGAACAGACTTTACTATAAATAATGTTCGTAATAAACTATTTCAATTCTCATATAGATATGTTTATGATAACAATGAAAAATCTGTATGGAGTTCTAAAAGTATAGTCCCATTACCACAACAACCAACACTTAATTTTACAGATAATGATTATTTAGCTAATGCTAGAATATCCGTATCTATATCTACTGGAGGGGCAAATGTTCAGAAAATAGAATTAGCATTTAGAGAAACAACTAATGGTTTAACTAGTGATTGGTATTTAATTACCCAAATCGACAAATTAGCAGCTAATATATTAGATAATGATATTTATACTTTTATTTTTTACAACGATAGTATTTATTCTTTATTAGATGTAACAGAAACTATTCAATTGCAAGATTGGGTTCCACAAAAAGCAAATGCAGCAGAATTAGCTAATGGTAATGTATTATTATATTCTGGAATAACAGAAGGATACGAAAAGACAGATGTAGTATTGAATTATAGCACAGATACAGAAACATCCGAATATTTTATAGATAATTGTGGTCTTTTATTTTTTGCCACTTGTAATGGAACAGATAGCGGAAGTACAGGGACGGAAATGAAAGTTTATGTTTTTGGGACAGGAGATAATTCAGGAACTGTGACTACATTAAACAATCCAGCTGGTATTTATGTTATAAATGCACAAAGTGATTCAGGTTCAAATATAGGAATTGAATATACATATGATAGTGCAACACCTTTGTTAGTATCAGATTTATTGACTTCTATTGGTAATGCCTTAACTGGTGCAGGTTGGATAATTACAATATTAAATAATGTTTTAACTGCTACATATCCTGATGGGTTTATATTATACTCAAGTGGTGTTAAATATTTATCTCAAGGAGCTGATAACACATTATTTGCAAATGCAGCCAATTCAGGGTATCAATATGCAATACAATATTTTGATGCTGAAGGTAGGACTATAGGAGCGCAAACAGATAAAGATGGGCATGCGGCTTTTAATACGCCAGCGCAAGTTGATGGGGTTAAATTTTGTCAAACCTATATAAATATTTATAATACCCCTCCATTAGAAGCAAGATACTATCAAGTTTTAAGGTCAAATAATACGACTTACAATAAAAGATTATTTTGGGTTAGTGAATCTGCTTATTCTGGAATTTATAGCATGGTGGACCAAGATAATTATTT
>Ga0209190_1002203_pt1 | contig 13264 bp, 7 predicted proteins | sample M_140205_XF_Meta_FD_187315 | JGI IMG/M metagenome (GOLD analysis project Ga0209190, IMG submission 187315) | Freshwater microbial communities from Lake Montjoie, Canada to study carbon cycling - M_140205_XF_MetaG (SPAdes) (version 2) | ecosystem: Environmental > Aquatic > Freshwater > Lake... | reverse complement strand
GCCGGCGCGGCGGCGGTCCGCTTGCCATTGCTGACCCACTCGGGGCGCCAGTAGGGGCGGTAGTCTTCCGCCTCCCCAATGGAGATGTAGGCGACCACTTTCCGCCCTTCCTTGCCGCTGCGGATTGCGTCGAGGTCCGCCTGCTCCCACGGCGTGTCGCTATCGAAGGCTGCGTCGAGCACGATCCAATCGCGTCCGCACTCCTTGAGTTTCTCAACGGCCGCAGGTTTCGTTTTCGCAAAGGCATCGGCTTGCAGGATGTAGGCGAACGAGGCGGGGTTCGATTCCGCGCGGGCAAAGTGCGCCAGCATGAGAATCAAAATAGAGACAAGGAAGGCAGGGGCTTTCACGGCGGGCTTTCGACGACTGATTTTGGGGAATTTACTATTCGGGGGGAGTGCGGTTGGGCGGACTCCGAGACAGAATACACGTGGACTTCCTCGGGGCCAATCCTGCCGCTCAGGATACCGCCTTTGAGTTCCAATCCGGTTGGCCGGTTGGCAAACACGGGGAGGAGTGTTTGGCCTGCCGAGTCGGGAATCGCCGTGTGCAGATCTCGCGCGGTGCTCCGGTCGGTGCTGAAGACCACGAGGATTTTCTGCGCGTTCTTTTCCCACAGGAAAACATGGACGTGCTCCGCGTTGGACGGTAGGACGCGGCGGGTGCCCTTAAGGAGAAACGGAGCCAGTTGGCAGATCTCCTTGGCCTGCTTCCCGATTTCGTCCCAGAGCGCCGGGGCCTGCTGGTTCAACGTCACGTGGCCTTTGATCGGCGTGCCGTCGTAATATGTGTAATACAAGACACCTTTCACTCCTGCGGCGAGAGCTCCATAGAGCATGTTTCGGGATTCCGATGGGGTTGGAAAAACACCCCTTTTCGACCAACTGAAGGATTGCAGGTTGGCGATGGGGACAATGCCCGAGCCTTCGATTTCCGACACCCGGGATTTCAACAATTGGAAACATCGCTCAAGCATCAGTTCATCAGGAAAATCCGGCTTGTTGTCCACTGGATAGCATTGGATGCCGATCATGTTGACGCAGCCTTGGTAGTCTTTGAATGACCGATACCGCGTGACTGGCGCAGAACCGCCGCTCGCGTAGGTAACGTGATTGGGGTCGTGTGTCAGGGCCAACTCGTGGCGTTCCTTGAGGAGCTCGGGCGAGCAGTAGTTTTTAGAAGTGGTGACATTAAAGTCATCACCGATCTGCCAGGAGGTGATGGCGGGATGGCTCTTCATGCGATCAATCAACGTGCCCAAGGCGGGAAGATAAAGCTCGGCCATGACGCCCATGTCGCGTCGAGCCGCGTCGTCGAGAAGAGCGAAATCCGATTCGCGACTGGTGGGGTCAAGGGAGGTCTGCAGGATGCCAAGACCGTTGCCGTGGATGGCGAGCAGGTCTTGAGCGCGGTCGTCCCCATAGCGTTCGCCAATCCATGACGTATGGTAGATCCCAAAGGGAAAGATCTCGGCACCTCCGCGCAGCAAAGTGCCATGGGGGCTGACGGCGGTCGACAAGGGGGCCGCCAAGATGGTCAGTGGCAAAAGAAGGGCCAGATAGAGTCGGGCAAGCGTGATACCGGCTCGGAAGAAATGCTGGGAAAGGCTCTTGGGGTAGGGGGGGGAGAGATTCATCGGGTCGTCATAGCGCCCATTTTTATGACTTCGAAGTCCTTGCCTTTCACGCGGCGAAGCGGAGTGAGCTCGTCAGATACCCAGCGCTCATCGGGTGCGCCGCTAATGAACCAGTCGCCACCGTTGTCGGCGAGGATCATGCCATGGGTTTTCAATCCCTCGAGGATGACCCGGGCCGCACCGGTGTATTCGCTGGTATCGAAGCTGGCCTTGAGGCGCACGCGCATGCCCATGGGCGGCAGGTTTTCCTCTTGGTGCGGGCTGGCAAAGTGCGTGGCGGGTGGCACATAGGCGCGGCGGGATTTTTTGACGGTGAAGCGCAGGGCGTGCGTGAGTTTCCGGGTGCCGCAAATCTCGTCGTAGCGGGCCAGGCCAGGCAGGATGGGCAGCCCTGCGGCATCCGCGCTCGTCCAGCCTGCGGGGCGTGGTGCGGGCGCTTTCAAATCGAACACACTGCCGCTGTAAGCATGCCATGATTTGCCGCCATCGGCAGGGAAGGCGCGGTAGATTTCGTAGAGTTTCCAGTTGTCCTTATCGAGCACGAGAACGTGGCGGTCGCCGTCACTTTTGGGGCCGCCTTCGATCCACGCATCGGGCGGGATGGGATACGGGCCGGGATCGCTCTCGTCTTTGGCTTCGTTGAAGATCACCGTCACCTTCGGCTGATCGCCACCGACAACGTAATAGGGGATGCCTCCCGGTGCACCCTGCCAGACAACGCCAAAGTCCTCATGCAGGCCTTTCTCCGCGCCGATGCTGGCAATGATCGCGTCGCTGCGCGGATCGACGGGGTCCTTGGAGACATCGCGATTCCATCCATCATTCGCCGGCATGAGCAAAGCGCCGCCGAGATCGGCATTTGGGCCCGTTTTAAGTTCGGGATGTTGCCCGAGGGCCAGCGACGCCAGCAGCAGGCTGCCCAAAATGATGCGATAGGGGGAGGGGATGTGCTTTCGCATGGTTGGCTTTTTTGTTGTGGTCCCTTGATCGCTCGCAGCGGAGGCGCCGATGTCTGTTATTGTGGTCCTGTTTGGCGCGGAGTGAAGTGCAACCCGCCTTGGTAGCGCTGTCCATCCGCGTTGGGGTCAATCCGGATCGTATGAAGGAGGCGATTGAACCCGGTTTCGGCATCCCAGACTTTGCCGTTTGCAAAGCGGATGCTGTAGTCGGCTCGGCTGGCGAGGGACGGCTGCGGATCGGGAAGATTCAGCAGCATTTCGTAGTCACCCGGAGGCATGTCGGCCGGGAGTCCGGCGGTGAATGCAAGGGTCTTCGTTTCTCCCGGACCCGGAAGCCAGAGGCGGTTGCCGCGTTCGTCATCAAGGCGGACCGCGTAGGTGGCCGGGCCGCGAAGGATCAACTCGACGGCGCGTGGGTTCGTGACGCGCGCAAAACCGTCGTTGACCATCTCGGTCTTCACCTCGCAGCCAGAGCCCGGTCGCAGTGTCTTTGGCAATTCGGAGCGGACGAGCCGGAAGCGATAGCCGAGCTTCCTGGCAAAGTTGTCGTAGGCACCGTCCTTGATCCAGCGGTCAAAGATGTCCCTCGTGGACGATTCATCCTTGGGATTGCTGAGCGCCACGAAGTGAAACATGCGGGCCATTTCGAGCCATTCCCGAGGGTCCATCGTCACGTCCTCAAAGTGGTCGCAATGCGCCCACATCGGCACATACCGAGTCTCGGGTGCCCATTGGGAAAGCAGCTCCGCGTCGCGGTGATAGAGAGTATCTCCTGCGCCAAAGTTGGCATACCACGCGGCCAGTCGCGATTGCTCCGAGCCGTTGTAAGCGGAAGCCTCATCGAGAGGCTTTCGATAGCCCAGAGAGCCATACTGCCTGGGATCACGGTAGATCACCTGCGGGTAGCGCACGGCGACAAACCGGTCTTGTGGGAAAACCTCCAGCGCCTTGTGCAGGATGCGTTGGCCGCTTTCGGAAAGCCCTGCCGTTTTCGGCACCGTGTGGCCTTGCGTCGAGCTGTGCATCTCCCCCCAGAAGCCGATGAATCCCATCTCCATCGCGAAGAGCACGTCGGTGTTTGCGGTGAAAAACGGCCGAAGTTGCTCAAGTTGCGAGAGTGTGACCGCGACCGGCGCATCCTCGTTGTTGATGTCGTGGTTCCAGTTGTAATTGAAGCGGTAAATGACTTTGAAGCCGTGCTTGCGCATCAAATCCGCCTCGCGCTGCAGGTCGTCGAGAAAGCTTTGCGGGAAGGGCCCGGAACGTGTCGGGATGATGACGACGTGTTTGGCCAATCGGTAACCCTGCGCGTGGTAGTTCTCAAGCAGTGCATCGGTGGCCCAGGAGTTGATGTTTTCGCTGTGCGGTTTCAGTTCCCCGAAGACAAACCACCCGCGTTCGGGATTGGCGAAGACGGTGTCATCGCCTGCATAGGTCATCTCAGCGCGGTTGCCGACAGCGGCGGGATACTGGTCACTCGGGACGACCGCATACATGCGCTGGGCCGTCAGCAGGCCATCGAGGAGATCCTGCGGATACTCCTTGCCCGCGATCTTTACCTTGCCAAGGCCGAGAGCCTCCCACTTCTCGCCCGCCGTGTTGTTGTGCTCGAACTGGAAAAACGCGCCGCCGGAGTTGTCCGTGATGATCCACCCGTAGTCGCGCAACGCCCTCGCGATAATGCGTGCCGAGCGGCGGGTCGTCTCGCCAAGTTCTCCGGGCAGTTGCCTGATCCAGTCCTCGATCTCGACGTCCGTGACGCGCAGCCCGAAGCGCATGCCTTCCGGCACACCCTCCGGCATCCCGAATTTGTCGCCATCGGTCTTCGTGGCCGGGGGCACAAAAAACGTGGAGCTTGGATTCTTCGCCGGCATGGACAGCGCATGTCGAATCGCGCCCTGCATGATTTCCTCCGGCCGCGTCAGCATGGCCAGATATGGAATGCCCGCGCCCCGCGATGAAGAGAAACCGTCTTCCTTGCTCCGGTAATCCCCATCGACCAGGTTGCCATTCCCGATGGTGAGGGTCTGGCCATCAAAGCGGACCTGCCAGAGGTTCCATTCGCGGCCCGTCGCGGGATCGAGGATGATGATTTGCCCGTCGCGGCCCGCCGCAGGTTTCCAGTTCGGATTCCACGGCACCTCCTTTCCGTGCAGGTTGCCCCAATCCGGATGCCGCGCCATGACCGGGACGGCTGCCGTCGCGTCACCCGCCAGATAAACGGGATAGGAGTAGCTCTCAAAGCCGCCCAGATTGAAATTCCCCGGACGCGCAGCCGTGGACAATCGCCACAATCTCTCTACCCAAAGGCCCGAGTCCGGGTGGTGAGGAATTCCCCGCAAAGGCACATTCCAAGGCGCTCCGGGGCCATAGGGCCGCTGGTAGTCATGGGGCTTAAACTTCGCGAAGTCCGGCGGGGCATCGGGCTTGTCTTCAGCACGCGATATCGCCGCTAACAAAAGTGTTCCAATGACAAGCGCGGCAACAGCGCTGGCTCTCTGGAAATGATGGTTCATGTCTTTTTGCCTTCCGACGGGCTTCGGTATCGCCGGATACCCCATCGGAAATCAGGCGTCGAGAGTTCTCTTAAAACTTCCTTAACTTAGTGCCACTCCCCTCCGACCCCTTTCTAGTCAACGGGCCGGAATGCGGTAGCTGAACGCGACGTCGCGATTCTTTCGATCGGCGGTCTCACCGTCGGGAAGTCGGGAGCGGACAAAGTCAATCGTCGCCTCGTTGGCCGAGACCGTGACGCGAAGGTAGCCCGGGCTGCCGAGAATTTTTCCGTTGAGGTATCCATATTCGGCTGAGGTTCGCGGGATGGCATCGCCATCGCCTCGCTCGGGATTCCCAGGCTGGGGAACCTCCTGATAAACGATGCCGTCCAAGTCCTGCTTGGCAAAGATATGGTCGTGGCCGTGGAAGACGATGCTCACATGATTCTGCACAAGAAGCTGATGGATCGGCATGGGCCAGCCTGGCCTCTGTGTTTTGAACCCTTCGGTGCCGTCCTGATTTTTTCCGCCCCATTCATAAAATGGAGCGGCCTCCGATCCACCGCGGCCCTCGGGTGTCGCACCGCCGACGAGGTGGTGAACGAAGACGAATTTGAACTTAGCCTTGCTCCCTTCCAGCGTGCTCTTGAGCCATCGGTATTGATCCGCCCCGAGCGTGCGCGCCCAGTTGTCGCCTTTCATTTCGGAGCTGAACCAAAACGGGTCAAGAACGATGAAGAGTGCGTCGCCCCACTCCCATGCATAGTAATCTTCAAGCAGTCCGAGCGTTGGGTGTTTCACTTCGTTGCCCGTGTAGAAACCGTCTGGCATCGGATTCGGAAAATATTTCTTCCGCATCGTGTTCGACCAGGCCGCTTCGTCCTGTTTGCGGGTTCCGCCCATTTCCCCATCGTGATTCCCGAGCACGAGGAAGACTGGCACGGAGTGCCCGATGAGTCCGAAGTAGTAGCGCTGGGCGAGATATTGCCGGGCGGCGAGTTCGCGGACTCCCCGGTATTTGTCGGTCATGAACGTGTCGCCGAGGTCGATCAGAAAGTCGGGGGAATCGGAGAGGCAGTTGAGCAACGAACGCTCCAGCAGCTTCGGTTCGACCTTGTTGTCGAGATGAGAGTCGGCCTGCACGGTGAAGGTGAACGTGCTACCCGGCGGGCGCTGGGTGCGGAATGATCGCTCCGGCTCGGCGGTCCATGTGCCCGATCGGGCCCGCGTGCTCAGCTGGTAAAAGTATTGGGTGTTCGGTTGCAAGTCCGTGATCGCGACTTCCGCAGGCTCGCCGCTCCTCAGCGCAAATACCTCGGTCTTCGACGTTGGCGAACCGGCTTCCGTCCCATACTGAATCATGCCCTCGCAATCCAGATAGGCGAGCACACTGACGGTGACAGAATCTTTCGTCGGTCGACCAAGCACGACATCAAGCGGGTGTGCCGGCACTTCCGTCCGAAAAAGACTCGCGAGATCCGTGACGGGTGCGTCGCCGCCCTTGCCTGGTCGATCCTTCCCGCCGCCTGGCCCGCGAGGCACTTCATCGGCACCGAAAGTGACCAGCGATGTGCAGATCGCGACAAGGACGGTGGTGCAGGCTGCGGTTCTCATGGCGCGTGGCCCCGTTTCATTCCGCCTTTGTCTTCTTTGCCGCCCTTCTTCACGGGCGGTTCGCGCGCGGGGTCGAAATCCGGGTTCGGCTTCGGCATCGCTGCACCGACGCTTGCGAGGTAGGAGTGCAATCGCTTCGTGAGGTCATCGGCGATCTCCGGCTTCGTTTTTGCGAGATCGCTTTGCTCGCCGAGATCCGTGCTGAGGTCGAAGAGCAGATGATCGCCGGTTTCGTAGAATTCCACAAGCTTGTAGGAACCGAGCAGAATCGCGGAGTGCGGTGTATCGCCCTGATAGTGCGGGAAGTGGAAGACAAGTTCTTCGCGCGGGCGCTTCACCGGAGTGGTCGCGCCGCCGAGCAGGGGAGTGATGTTGCCGCCTTCCAGGTTGGGGGGCAGGGGTGCTTTTACATCGGCAAGGGCGCAGAGAGTCGGGAAGAAATCGTAGCCGACCACGCGTTGATGTGACCACGAGTTTGGCGCGATGCCCGGGCCGCGAATGATCAGCGGAACACGAATGCCGCCCTCCCACAGGCCACCCTTGCCGGCGCGGAGCGGACGCGCTCCCCCTCCGCCACCCGCGCCGTTGTCCGACATGTAGATGACGTATGTGCTCCCGGTCAGCCCGAGCCGGTCGATTTCTGCGAGCAATCGCCCCACGCCGGTGTCGAGATCAGCCGTGATCGCCGCACGCGCCGGGTCGCGGTGCATTCGTCCTGGAGTCTGTTGGTCGTAAAAAGCGCGGGTCGCCTTGAGCGCGTTTTCCGGCAAATGAAGGGCGTAATACGACATCTGCACAAAGAACGGTTTTCCGGCTTTCGCGCTCTTTTCCATGAATGCCGCAGCGCGTTCGCCCATGCCGAAGATGTCCACGGGGTTGGGATCGACAAAGTGGTCGGCGTTGCGGTTGCCGGTGTCGCCGTCGCTTTCATCGTAGCCGTGCGCCTCCGGCCCGCCGCCACTGAGATGCCATTTTCCGTAATGGGCGGTCGCGTAGCCCTCAGCTCTCAACACCTCGGCAATCGTCACTTCTCCGTCCAGGATGGCCTTCCGGGTGTCTCCTTCGATGAGCCGATGACCCGTTTCCGGCGGTGCGGCTTTTGTCCAGCCCAACGCAGCGGGATTTCGGCCGGTCTGGAGGCTGATGCGTGTCGGCGAGCAGACTGGCGCAGGCGCATAGGCGGCGCTGAAACGCATCCCCTGCGCCGCAAACTTTTCGAGGTTCGGCGTGCGGTAGAAGTCGCTCTTCGAGTTTGGCACGTCGGGGTGCATCGCGACCGAGAGGCCGGTCCAGTCCTGGTCGTCCGCGAGGATGAAGACGATGTTCGGCCGCTCGACGGGCGCGGCGGGCGACGCAGCGCCGAAGGCGAGGGATAGAGCGACGACGCGCAAGGGAGAAAGCGTGGGGTTCATTTTAGCGGCGCGCCGGTCACGTCGAGATCGGGCTTCGTGTTCCAGCGCGGGGTCCAGCCCGGCTTCTCGATGCGGGCGCGGAAGATGATTGTGTTGTCGAGGTCGAGGTTCTCGGTCCAGATGAACTTCGCGCCCTTGAAGTCCGCCTCAAAATACGGCTGCTTCGGATTGATGCGCTCCTCGGTGTATTCGGTGGCGTTCGCCCATTTGCTGTCATCGAAATCCACTGCCCACCAGTTCGCCGGCAGCGGCGTGTGTTCGACTTTCGGGTTCGCAGTATCGCCGCCGAGCGGACCGCGGAAGAAGCTCTTCGCCTTCCACGTCGCGTTCGTCACGGTGCCGTCGCCAAACTTCAGGATGAAGCCGCCATCACCGATGCTCGAGCCGTATTCCAGGCCGGTTTTCGGATCGGCATTGTCCTTCGCCATGACGGCGATGGTCATCGGATACTCGGGGAGGAAGTCCAAGCTTACGACGTTGTGCGGCGTGAATGGGATCGGGTCTGTAGCGACGAGCCGGCCGTTCACGTAGAGCATGAACCAATTGTCCGCATACACGTTGAGTTTCATCGTGTCGGCGATAGTCGGTTTGATCAGCCCGGGAGGGCCGCCCTTGTCGCCGCCTTTTCCACCACCGCCGAGAGGGCGCTCCGCCGGTGGCTCTGGAGCCGAGACGACGAGTTCCGTCTTTGGCCTCTCCTCCCGCGCCTTCGCTTCTTCGCGCGAATACACGACGTTGAGCGAAGCACTTGCGAGCACTTTGTCCTTCATCGCCGTGAGCAGGATGTCTCGGTTCACTTCGCGCGGCTCTTGCGTAATCTGCAACGGCGACGAGAGCGCATAGACGGTGAGCACATAGGTCTTGGGGCCCGGACCCTTCGAGTGCGGGGGCTCGTAGCCGATCTGGCCTTTGAAACTCGTGCCGATTTTGCCGACTCCCTGCACATTCTTAGGAAGGCTCGTGACCGATGTCGGGATGTCCCACATCGTCCAGTAACTCTTCATCACATTGTCCGGCGTGAGGTGATCCATGATGAGCGCGTAGCTTTGCGTGCCTGCCGGCGCGCCGGTCCACGACAGCGGGAGGGTCGCGCCGCTTCCGTCGCCGGTGTAGTCGATCGGCAGGGCGCCGCCGTCTTTCACTTCGGGACTGGTGAGGACAAAGGTCGCGCTCGGCTTCTTCAAGGCGTCAGGACCGAACTGCGAGGCCGTCTCCTGCGAGCCATTTTCATTCGGGCGACTGTCGCTCTGCGGGCCGCCGCGCCGGTCTGTATCTCCTTTGCCATCGCGAGGTGCCGGACCCCCTTCCCCGCGCTGCCGCAGTGTGTAAACTTCCTTTGTGGTGCCTGCGCGTCCGTTCTGAAACTCGAAAGGAAAAGTGCCGTCCGTATCGACCGAGTAGAGCACAGCGCGTTTGTCACCATTCACGTCGTAAGAGAGCTTGTAGCTGCTCGCGCCCGTGCTTTCGAAGCCGGTGATCCTCGCGCCCCGCAGCGCGGGCAACGCTTCGCGCACACCATTCGCACGAGGCTGCGGGTCCACCTGTCCTTCTCGCTCCACGACTTCGCCGTGAAAGCCGCCATTTACGTAGGGATATGCTTTTGACGCATGATAATGATAGCCGAGCGCCGGAGTTGTGTGGCCATTCAACCCATCAAGCCACGCCGGTGCCGTTCCGTCCGGCTCGGTGAGACCGAAGATCGGATACCCATCGAGTGCGTAGGCGATCGGGAGCTTTGTCCCGAGGACGCTCTGCAGATGCAGCGGCGCCGCATGGTAGTGGTAGTCGTCCGCCCGCCCGCAGTGACCGCCCCATTCGTCGAGTTCGCCGATTTCCGCTGACACCTCGCCGCGGTTGTTCTGAGGATTAAAGATTGGAATCCCATTCGCCGCCAGCGCGATGGCACCTCGTAGGAATCGTCCTTTGATCGTCTGAGGCTCCTTCGCCACGACAGGATGAAGTGGAATCTGCCAGGCATTAGCGCCCGTGTAATTCTGCGGCAGCGGGACCTGCTGCTGCCATGCGGTGATGCCGACCATCATGTTATGCGTCGGCAGCCCGTTGCTTTCAACGAAGAGGAAGCGATCATTCCAGTGCACGTTCACCCGGGGAGCGAAGGCCTCGAATGCGGCGGCCTGCGCGGGCCTCCGGTCTGTTACGGCTCCGCCGGCGGATTCTGACGCACTGGTCGTTTGTTCGGGCACCCTCGAATCGATTCGACTGCTCTCTGGAGGCTTTACGGATCGGTCGTAATGCGGATGCGGGTCATCGGGGTTGCCAATGTCATGTCCACGAGCGGACGCTGCAAAACACAACAGGGCACCAACTAGGAGGCTCGAATATGTTCTTCTCATTGTCGTGAATGGTTTAAACTCCCCCCTGGCCACAAAGTTGCGCAGCAAAACTGTGATCTCATCGGGGCGGAAACACAAATCGACCCCTTTGGCTGACCTCATGGGTCTTTGCCTGGGCAGATCGGGCGTTCGAGCACACGGATGGCGCCGGCGAGTTCCCGCCGGAACGTTTCCGTCAGAGCCGGCGTGTCCTGCACGCGCATGGTCGTGTTGCGACTCGGATCGTCGTCGTCCTCCCAGCGGTCGGTCCACCAGGAGAATCCGATGACGGCAGCCCGAAGCGCATGCCTTCCGGCACGCCCTCGGGAATGCCGAATTTGTCGCCATCGGTCTTCGTGGCCGGGGGCACAAAAAACGTGGAGCTCGGATTCTTCGCTGGCATGGAGAGCGCATGTCGAATCGCACCCTGCAAGATTTCCTCCGGCCGCGTCAGCATGGCCAGATACGGAATGCCGGCGCCCCGCGATGAAGGGAAACCGTCTTCCTTGCTCCGGTAATCCCCATCGACCAGGTTGCCATTCCCGATGTTGAGGGTCTGGCCATCAAAGCGGACCTGCCAGAGGTTCCATTCGCGGCCCGTCGCGGGGTCGAGGATGGTGATTTGCCCGTCGCTGCCCGCCGCAGCTTTCCAGTTCGGATTCCGCGGCACTTCCTTTCCGTGCAGGTTGCCCCAATCGGGATGCCGCGACCTGATCGGGACGAATGCCGTCGCGTCACCCGCCAGATAGACGGGATAGGAATAGCTCTCAAAGCCGCCCAGATTGAAATTCCCCGGGCGCGCGGCCGTGGACAGCCGCCGCAATCTCTCCACCCAAAGGACCGAGTTCGGGTGGTCGGGAATTCCCTTCAAGGGCACATTCCAAGGTGCTCCGGGACCATAGGGCCGATGGTAGTCCTGAGGCTTAAACTGCGTGAAGTCGGGCTGGGAATCCGACTTGTCTTCAGCATGGCATGTCGCCGCCGAAAGGAATGTTCCGATCACAAGCGCCGCAATGACGCCGGCTCTCTGAAAATCGTGACTCCTTCGTTGAGGATGCGCTGGCATCAGATCAATCGGATTTCAATGGCTGCAGTGGGCGAACCTCCAAATTTGTCTGGCTTGGCGGAGGAGTCAGGCGAACCACTCGCACGAACCGCACCGTCAGGTCGTTCTCACCCGCATTGACGATTCGGAAATCCATCCCGCCTCGCTGCCGGTTCTGGAATGAGGCATCGGAAACAACGAGGGTTGTCGTTTTCCACTGGCCATCACCGAGATTTTTGACCGGTGTTGTTTTCCTGTAGGCATCTTCGTTTGCGTCGTATTCGACCCACCAAGTTCCAGCGTGTTCGTCGTGGTAAGTCACCTTGATCTGAATCGCATTCGTGCCGCCCTTGATAAACCGGTCATCGACTCCGAAATAAATGTTAGCACTGCCATGCGCCAGATCGGTTCGCCGAGCCTCGAAGGCGTCCGTGTTGAACTTGACCGGCGTGTGGGCCTGATAGGTCGCGACCGTTTTGCCGTCAGGCTCGACCTCGCGCTGGATCAGCCATCGTTCCCAGTTGCGGACGGTCCAGGGCCCGCGATGACCCAAGTGATAACGAGACCACTCTTGGTAAACATCGCGCCCCTCGCGCAGTGCACACCATGCGTCGGGCGAGTCCCAATAATGGCGGCCGAGGGTCTTGAGCATGTATTGATGCACCGCGCCGCCTTTCTCCCATATTTTGGCGCCAAGGAAGACGCAGTTGACGCGGATCGCCAGACTCTTGAGCGCCGTCATCTTGAGTTGGTAGTAGTTGTCCCACGTGATATTCCGGTTGCCGATCTCCTCGTTCTCGGCGCCAATGATCCGTTGCGGGTTGGCAATCAGCGGATTCTCCTCATCCACAACAAAGTAGCGGGCACCGCCGATGTCCTTGGCGGGCACGCCGTAGACCGGCATGTCGCCAGTGGTAAAGTCAAACTTCTCCAGAAGCCCGAACCGGGTGCTGCCACCTTTCTGCCAGACGTATTCAAAGAGCTTACGTCCAATCGCGTTCCGCCACTCGATGTCGTCGTCGCACAGCTCAAGGGCGTCCTGACCGGTGAACATCAATTTGTGGGCGTTCTCTTTTCCATAGGCATCGACATAGGCGTCCACAATGTCACGCCACCAGCTCATGAAGTCCTCCGGCTTCATCTCTTGGGCCTTCATCTCCTTGACAAATTGGACGTCGAATTCGCCCCATGCCCATGCGCCGGGAATATACGAGAACTTGAGCCTCGGATTCGCTCCGAAACCATGTTCTTTGAAGTTGATGAGCAGCTTCTTAAACTCGGCCCCGATGCCGGGGTGCCACAGGGGTAGGTAGGTTCCACCCGTCTTCTGTTCCCAGTTGTCATCTGTAGGTTCGCCTTTGAGGATGTGGGTTCTGAGGTCGGGGTATTTCTCGAACAGCCAGTCCGGGCAATGGATGACGTGGGAGTTTTCCATCCGGGTGTAGATATTATTCTTCCCCGCAAGAGCTTTCTCCAAAATAGACCAATCATAGACGCCCTCTTTAGGGTTAACGTCCTTCCATCGAAACATGACGAGTTCTAACGTCTGATCGGGGACGGGGACCTCGACCGGGTTGTCGACGTAGAAACCCACCACGTCCGGGAGCGGTGTCACCCATTCGGGCAGCCACCAGTCATCTTCATCCTGCTGCTGTTGCGATGGATCGTCAGGCCCTCGCAAAATCGGCGCGGCCGCACAACAGAGTTGGCCGCCACCGACTAGCAGAAGCAGTAGAGCTCCCAAACTTCTGGGAAAGACGTTGGGATGTT
>Ga0209190_1002200_pt1 | contig 13265 bp, 14 predicted proteins | sample M_140205_XF_Meta_FD_187315 | JGI IMG/M metagenome (GOLD analysis project Ga0209190, IMG submission 187315) | Freshwater microbial communities from Lake Montjoie, Canada to study carbon cycling - M_140205_XF_MetaG (SPAdes) (version 2) | ecosystem: Environmental > Aquatic > Freshwater > Lake... | reverse complement strand
GAACATGGGCGAGTTCTATTTTCAAACCCGCTAGCTCGAGCGGCAAACTCATGTCAAATCGGTGGTCAATCTGGTATGGCGTTACGGATATTGGCATCCCCCACGAACGTGCCACCGACTCCAGCGTCAACTCGGTAGAATAATCATCTAGCGCATTAAGTCGCGCACCCAGCGCCCTGAGTGCCGCGGCGTCCGCCACGTGATCGTAGTGCTGATGAGTGAGTAACACGTCATCCACCCGCACACCCAGCTCAGTGATCCAGTCGGCGATTCCCTCTGGCGCATCAATAAGTAGATTACCATCTGGCGTCTCGATGAGATAGCCATTGGTTTGAACCATTCCGCCCGTGTAAAAAGAAATTTTCATGTCCCTCAGAAACTTGCGCGGGAGAAGTGGGAGGGTAAAGCGAAACCTTCCCACATGCGGAGCTCCGCACCGACAGAGAAAAAGCGTTCTAACAAATAGATGATGACTTGCCGTACTGGCTTGGGGGCGAAATCTTCGTTTCGCAGATTCAATTTTCAGCTTAAGGTGCTAGCTTTTCCGCTTAAATTTACAACAATCGAGTCTATGGAAGGTGTAGAAATTCGTTTTTTACGAGCAGATGAGGCCGAGGTGCTTACCGAACTGGTGACGCAGACCTACGGAACAACCTACGATGCCGCATGGGTATACAATCCAAATGAAATCGCGGATCGAATCAAAAACGGAACCCTTGTCAGCACCATCGGCCTGATGGGCGATGGCACCGTAGTGGGCCACGTGGCGCTCATGCGTGAAGAACCAGATGCAAACGTTTTGCACGCGGGCGTCGCCATCGTCAGCGAGGCGGCGCGTGGTCAGCATTTATTCACTCAGTTGAAAAAATACGCTGCAGATTGGGCTCGAGCAAAGGGTGTTTGGGGAATCTTCAGCGAGGCCACCGCTGCGCATCCATACAGTCAAAAGGCTAACATTGATTTAGGCGCACACGAAACTGGTTTTCTGCTAGGTTGGATTCCAAGCTCTGTTTGCAATAATGCTGCGCTGGAACACAACTCCAGACGACAGTCCGTGGCCCTTTTTTATCTTAAGGAAAATGATGGTCCTGCTAGAATGATTCACGCACCACAACGCTACCTAAAAATCCTCTCAAATATCATCACCACATCAGGCCTGCATGGTACAATCATACCGTCACCTCCCCTGGCTGAATCAAATCTTCCTGAGAAATCTGAAATTACACTCACCCATCGGGACGATCATAATCTCACGATCGTCACCGTTCATCGCGCGGGCAAGGATTTTGATAAGGTCGTCATCGACGCACGCGACACTCAAGTGCATCATATAGGACGCGATGTCGTCTACCTAGATCTCGCGCTCGAAGACCCGAATACCGCAGTGGTACTTGATGCGCATCTTGATCGATTGGGTTTTGCATTTGCTGGGGTATTTCCTAATCAACACCTAAACGGTGACGCACTACGGCTTCAGTCACTCCATCGCGTCGAGGTGAATTCTGCTGATATCTCTACTGCCTCAACTCACGGCAATGAACTGCTGACCTTCATTCTCGCTGACGTCAAAACCACACACGCTAACCGTTGTTAAATAAACTGATACTATTTTCAAATAGCCAACAAGAAGATGCTTTAACGACTTAGTCGTTAAAAAAATCAACGATCTAACAGTATTTCATTTCCAAGCACAACGAGGTCGACACTTCCTTTCAGAGTCTGATCGATGAATGGAGTGTTCTGTGATTTGGATTTCATAAACTCCTTGGTGAAGGTGGTTTCCCCTTCAGTGTCAAAGAGGATGAGATCGGCGGGTTGTCCGACTTCAATGGAGATGGCAGGCAGGCCCATCAAGCGACGCGGCTCGGCGCTGAAGCGCTTAATTACGAGATCCCAGCCAAATTTTCCGGTGGCGATGAAGTGGTGGTAAAGCGAGACGAGCGCGGTATCCATCCCAGTGATGCCGTTCGGCGCGCTGATGAAATCCTGAGATTTTTCAAACGAAGTGTGCGGTGCGTGGTCCGTGGCGATGATGTCAAAAACCCCATCGATGAGACCTTGTAGCAGTCCGTCGTTGTCCGCCTGGGTGCGCAGTGGCGGGTTCATTTTGTAGTTGGTGTCAAAATCGCCGATATTCTCGTCGGTGAATAACAAATGGTGCGGTGCAACCTCGGCCGTCACTTTTACATCACCGCGTTGCTTCCACCAACGAATCGTTTCCATACCAAGCTTGCTAGAAACGTGCTGAATGTGGATATGCGCTCCAGCGGCGTGGGCGAGCCGGATGTCGCGATCGATGATGATTTCCTCAGCACAAGCGGGCGAGCCCTTGATGCCAAGGCGATAACTAACAACTCCATCATTCAGTGCACGCGGTCCAGCGAGCTCCGGCACCTCGCAATGGCTGGCGAAGAACATGCCGAACTCGGTGGCGTATTCCATGGCACGAAGCAAGACCGCGGCATCCCCGGTGGTGTCACCGTCGTCGGTGAGCATCTTCACGCCGAGCGCGCGCATCCCATCGATGCCAGCAAGTTCTTTGCCATGACGGTTTTTTGTCACACATCCGGATGTGTAAACTGGGATACGGGCCGTGCGCTTGGCGATGTCCAAAACATTCGCAACAACGGTGGCAGAATCGATCGCTGGACGCGTATTCGGCATCATGACGACGCCGGTAATACCACCGTTGATTGCGGCCTCAGTACCACTTGCAATGGTTTCCTTAGCCTCGAATCCAGGCTCGCGGAAATGCACGTGGGCGTCAAACATGCCGGGTGCTAGAATTTTTCCCTTCGCGTCGATGACACGACATCCATCGGGAGCTGCTAGATTTTGGCCGACTTGTTGGATTTTCCCATCGGAGATGAATATATCGCCGGAGAAAAGATCAGGAGATTTCTCGCTGGCGATGCGGGCGTTGGTGATGAGGAGTGTCATGGGATGTAGTTTTAAATTAAAAATGAACGATGAAAAACCGTGGATGAATCCGCACGAGCAAAGAGAGGTTTTTCATAAGACTTATCCATTAGGATATCAATCAAAGCATTAAGATGCTCAAACGCATCACTGATGATCGTGCCGGCTTCTCCTGATTTGATACCGTAGAAACCACACCTGTGAATGGCTTTGTAAGTGTAGGTGGTGGGGAGTGTCATGCGTGTGAAAAATTAAACCGCCAACGGACACAAGGCCTGCGCTAAACGATACCTGGATTTTCGCTTCCTGGTTTCAGCCAGTAAAGAACCGCCATTCTCACAGCGATTCCGTTTTCGACCTGATCATTAATGAGGCTGCGTTCGTAGTCCATGACGGCATCACAAAGTTCCACCCCGCGATTCACCGGACCAGGGTGCATCAGGTATAGGCCTCTCTTGCGGATCTCATCGAGGCGGGCGTCGTTGATCCCATAAAGTTTGTGATATTCGCGTAAACTCGGAAAATACTGGGCGTCTTGACGCTCCATTTGGACACGTAAAAGATAGACCACATCAGGAGACCAATCCATGGCTTCTTTGTAATCAGTGAAGCGGCGGATGTTCTCCGGACCATTTTTCGGGACGAGCGATCCTGGACCGAGGTAGGCGACGTCGACACCAAGCTTCTTTAAAATCATACTTGTCGAGCGAGCAACGCGGGAGTGAAGAATATCACCGATAATAAGAACTTTCTTTCCAGTCGTCTCAGGAAATTTCTCTCTGATCGTAAAAGCATCCAACAAAGCCTGAGTGGGATGAGCGTGTGCACCATCACCAGCGTTGATGACGGAAGCTTTTGTTTGCCGTGCAATCATCCCAGGAAGACCTGAGCGACCATGACGCACGATGATATAATCCGTACGCATCGCTTGAAGCGTTTCGACAGTCTCTCTAACAGATTCACCTTTTGAGATGGAGGACTGAGCGACGTCGAAATTTGTTACATCGGCAGAGAGACGTTTGGCCGCGACTTCGAAAGAAGAATGAGTGCGTGTGCTTGGTTCGTAGAAAAGCATCAATACCGACTTGCCTTTGAGGGCAGGAACTTTTTTCACCGAACGAGTGAATAGTTCCTTAAAAGGAATGGATTGATCGAGAAGACACTCGATTTCCTCTCGCTCAAGAGATGCGATATCGAGCAGATCTTTACGTGCCATAGCGAAGAATGGGGAAGTATACTAGGGCTCCAAAAATAGCGACAAAAAGGGCGATCACCCCAATGAACGCCGCATGATGTATGGAAAGTGGCTTCTTGCGGTAAATATAACCAGCGATCAATAAAGCAAATACGACGAGTGGAGCGGGGTAATAAATTGGCAATTTGTAGCAGAAAATCTCAATCCCCGCCACAATGGCAAAAATATAACCTAAAACCAAATGAGTCCGACGAGCAGCCAATGGTAGAAGGTATTCACCCTGCGGCCGACTCATGAACGCTTCCATTCGGCGAATTTCGCGAACTTCATCCTCGCTGTGTCGGAACACCGAAAAATTAGAACCGGTTTGTGAAGAACCCGTGGACGTTGATGGTCCCTGTTCGGACTTACGCAACGAGCGCACAAGCTTCTTATTAGATTCTTCGGACTCAGATTCGGGCTCAGAAATCTTATTTTTGTTAGTTTTTCTTGGCTGTGAAGTACGTTCTGAGACTCTTGGTTTTTTCGTTTCTTCTACAGCTCCATCAACTAACACAGCGGAGCCCTTCTTCTTGGTAGATTTTCGAGCCTTGGGCGCTGGCTTCATGGGTACGTTGGAGATGTCCGCACTTGGTGTTTCCAGTACTAGCTCCTCTCCCGGCGGCGCCTCGACAATGATACCCATGGACTCGCGAAGCTTTGCGATTTCCTCTGGAGTTTTTTTAGGCTGCTGCGGGAGGCTCATAGCATTTTTTTAGGGATGATTTGGACGAAATCTTGACCATCTGTCCCTTCAAGGGAAACCAATACATGATCAAGGCGGGAAGTGTCGAGGGCGATACCAACATAATCCGGCTGAATTGGCATCTCTCGATGCCCACGATCGATCAGAACGGCAAGTTCGACCTTAGCGGGTCGACCATAGTCCGAAAGCGCATCGAGCGCCGCTCGGATCGTGCGACCGGTGAAAAGTACGTCGTCCACCAAAATAATGTGCGCGCCATCCACAGGGAAACCAATTTCACTTTCTTGCAGCAAGGGATTCGTATGAAGATGCTCGAAATCATCACGATAGAGCGAAATATCGAGTACGCCGAATGATAAATCCCAGTCATCTTCCTCAGAGAGGATTGTTAGAATTCGCTCCGCAACCTCGTCTCCTCGGCTACGAATGCCAATAAGGGCGATGGGATGACCGCGGTGTTTGTCACGAATCGCCCTCGCTAGGCATTCCACACCAAAAGCAAGTTCATGGGCAGTTAGAGATTTTTCCATGTTTTAAAAATTTAGTATGCCGATGTCCCGGCGTCGTTGCAAGCCCTCGAATGAGATAGAATCCGCCGCATCGTGAGCATGGATTACCGCTTCAGCACGGGTCAGGCCACCTGCCACCACCGCCAAAACTCGACCACCATTGGTCTCCCATTCGCCTGTAGCAGATCGATGGGTGCCTGAATGATAAATTCTTGCCCCACGAATCTTTTCAAGTCCCGAAATCTTATCGCCGTTACGAGAAGTTTCTGGATAGCCCGCAGACGCAAGAATCACGCAAACGCTCCAACCGTCGCTGAATTGGATTAAATCATTGCGCAAATCCCCTTTAGCACCAGCGAGACAAAATTCTGCTAGGTCTCCAGCAAGTAATGGCATCACCGCTTGGCATTCTGGGTCACCAAAGCGGCAGTTGTACTCGATCACCTGTGGACCCGTCGGTGTGAGCATGATGCCGAAATAGAGAAATCCTCGATACGCCAAACCCTCGCTACGGAGGCCATTAACAGTTGGTCTAACAATCTCTTTTTCAATCTGATTGAGCATTTCTGGTGAGATCAATCTGCGACTGGCTACTGCCCCCATGCCACCAGTATTAGGACCAAGGTCTCCATCGTAGGCTCGCTTGTAGTCGCGTGCAGGAGTCAAAATAAGATACTGATCATCGACGATTGCCGCAAAGATCGACACCTCAGGACCAGTGAGGCACTGCTCGACAAGAACGCGCCCAGGACCAAAACGGCGTTGGGTAAAAACCTCGTTGAGAAAATCTAACGAAGAGGATTCATCCGCACACACCGCGACACCTTTACCTGCAGCGAGTCCGTCGAACTTTAAAACGGTCGGGAATTCTCCTGAGATTGCCGCCAACGCTTCTGCTAGATTTTCCGTTGCGGTGGCACGTGCCGTGGGGATTTGATTTCGAACCAAGAAATCTTTGGCGAACTCCTTGCTCGCTTCTAGTTGCGCCGATTCCTTTGGAGGTCCCCAGCAAGGAATGTTATTTTTCTTACAGAGGTTTGCCAGACCATCCCCTTTTACCAAGTAGCTCTCTTCTCCAGCCACACAGAGGTCGATGGAATTCGCCGTCATCCAAGCGACTAACGATTCTAGCCCATCTGCTTCGACCGATTTCGCAGTTTCGAAAATGGCATCACTACCAGGGAAACAAAACAACTCAGGTCGGCTCGGGGATTCCGATAATGCCTTCACCAACGCGTGTTCGCGTCCACCCTTGCCAACAACTAAAATTCTCATCCGCGATAGTTTTCGCGGAATACGACCCTAGACTCAACACCCAATCGCAAAGATTTATGGGGTAGTGACAGTCCAACGTAGCCCCTGCAATTCGTTGCGGGTGCGGGCGGAGGCACCTCCCGCGAGTAGGAGAGACGGTTTACGCCCTATCAAGTCCTCGCGTAGGGCAAATCCCGCCACTTCTGAGGTCCAACTTACATAATCCACCGGCGCTGAAATTTGGATGCCCCCGCTTGAATCAACGCCACAAAGTAAGCGACCGAAGAATTCCAGTGAGGAGTAGGTCGACCGACCAGCGACTTGTTGCCGCGCAAGCAATGCGACCGCCTGGTCGAGAAATTCAGCTTGCCTGCGGTTTTCGCAATTTGCGGCAACCTCAATCACCGCAGCACTCCCTCTCAAACTACCCATGGCTTGTAGCGAGCGGATCATTGAACACCGCAGGGTGATGGAGAGAGCTTCGCTCGCAAGAAATCGGCTCGACACCTCGTTAGAAACTCCCATTACGTCCATCGCTTGTTGGTTTTTCAACGCGAGTTCGTTAGGTGTCAGAGCATAAATTTCTTGAGGTAGTCCGACCACCTTGGTCGCAGTAAGGGCAACCGAAGCACCACCAGAAACCACAGCAGCACCTATACGCAAAGGTAGTCCACCGGAAAAGAAAACCCACGAGACTTTTTCGATCTCCTGCTGGAGTCGCTCGTTGTCCGTGTAGGGGTCCACACCGAGTTGCTTGGCACACTCTAACTTCGCGGCATCAAAGCCAATGATGCTCTTGGTCGCATTACCGATGCCAACTCCCATGTTCTTGTCGTCGCCATTGTCAATACGCTCCTTGACGTTAGCAGCAGCAGATCCCACCGCTTGGCCGACCTTCTGAAAAAAATGACCGACTGTTCTAGGCACCGCTTTGATCGATCCTGCTGGGTCTTTCACGATGTTTTTCACCGCAGCAATGGGCTGCTCCACCGAGCGTTTGATTCCCTCGGCAAAAAGGTCACTTTTACTCAACTCTACCAGTTTTTTAATCGCCTGTAGCTCGCGGATTCGACTTAACGCCTGTGAAGTTCCCACGCACTCAATCACTCCGTAATCTGAATCGATGGTGAAATGCGCCATGAATCCATCGGTCGGAACGCTCTCACGCACTCGGTGCGCTGGTCCCACCACCTCAGCACCAATCAAATTGCTTGCGGCTAGAACGACAGGGAGCTCAAAATCAGCGAGCGGGGACGCCCCCGCCAAGGGGCGGAGAGGCGGCGGATTAAATGGAGGAGCAGTGATGTCGCCAAACGCAACACCACATAACAAAAGCATCCAAAATAGTGATTTCATGTGTGCTAAAATTTTAATTAGTTAAATTTAAACTCCCTGCCAATGCAACTTCTGTCGCAACGCCTGATAGAACGATTGCCCCTCAAGACGGAGGAGATGAAATGAGCTGGTTGATTTTCTAATTTCAACAAAGTCTCCAGATTCGATCCGTATGCTATCCCTACCGTCGACGGTAAAAAGCATGGGGATACAGTCGCGGTCTTCCGACGAAAGCTCGATCGTAACATTGTTAGACAATACCAAGGAACGCTGGCCTAAGCTGTGCGGACAAATGGGAGTGATAACAAAAACCTCCGCGTTTGGCGCAATAAGTGGCCCACCGGCAGACAGCGAGTATGCGGTGGAACCGGTAGGTGTTGCGACAATGAGACCGTCTGCTCGGTAGTCGTTGAGTAGCTCACCATCGACCCGAGCACTGAGCGAGACCAAGCGTCCAGTGTCACCGCGAGCGAGTGTGACCTCATTTAGTGCGATGAAAAACTCGGGGGTATGACCGCGGCGATGAACGACAGCCTCAAGTAAAGTGCGGACACTGGTCGAATAACTACCATCCGCGATGGCCTTGGCGAAGATATCGAGCTCGTCATCCTTGCAACTTGTTAGGAATCCAAGGTGCCCTATGTTAATCCCCGCCACGGGTTTTTCAAAATTACCGAGGCGAGAAAGCGCATGAAGCATCGTGCCGTCTCCGCCGATCACTGCTGCGATGTCGACCAGATCAGAAAATCTCGCCGCAGCAACACCACCCGATTCCTTCGCCAATTCCGCAGTTTCCTGATCTAACACGACGGTACAACCTCTGACATGCAGCGCAGATCGAAGTGCATGAAGCGTCTCCAGTGAGCCCGCCTTGTGTGGGTTAACAAAAATTCCAACTTTCACTGTGAGAAAGCTAATGCGTAAATCGCCCAACTGGCAAGCCGCAGAAGTGGACCCTCGAACGCTAGACGGAAACGGCCTTGGCGGCGATCCGCAAATTTTGCAGTGTTGGCAGTAATTCCGCAAGTTCATCGACCACGACAAACTCGTTACTTTGGCAAAAAGTCCCAAGCATTTCAATCAAAGGCGTCCAGAATGCCCTACCATTTTTGTCTCTGCGGTTGAAAATAACCACGGGCTTGTTGGTGATTGACGGGTGCTTTTGTTGTTTGAAAATCATCAGCGCGAGTACCTCTTGCACGGTTCCCGCCCCTCCAGGAAAAATGACAAATGCATCCGAGTGTTGAATCATGACCTCCATACGAGTGTAAATGTCTGGTCTAAGCCAAAAACTTGAAAGGCCGGACGGCAGACCTTCCAGTTCGATGATGTGTGGAACGTTAGATCCACCCGTCCACCCACCCGCTTCCACCGAGCCGCGGACGACCTGACCCATGATGCCTGAACTTCCAGCACCCGACACGCAGCCTAACCGATTCTCCGCAAGTTGTTTTCCGAAGTGGTATCCATCACTCAGATATCCTGGTTCCTCAATCGAGGCCGAGCAAAAGACACACACGTTCCCCTCGTGATTGGTTGGCAGAGGCGTCTCGTAGGATCCATCGGAAGATGCACCTATTTTTTCGCGACCAACGCTTGGAACACCTCGGCGGCGCGTAGCTTCCAAGAGATCGATGACTTCTTTTGGCGTCACAGCGAGACGCAGATAGTCACCACAGTCTTGGGCCACTGTGCCGAGATCATAGAGATGGGAAAGAAGCGCCAACAAACGATCCCATGACCCGTCGCTGTTGAGTAATACCGTGGGTTTTGCCGCGAGATTCACATCGAGCGTTTGGTAACCGACGAACACTGACACAGCCTTAAAATAATCCTCAAGGGTCGCTCCAGGAGTGAAAACAAAGGCATCGGCTTCGATGATTTTACGCTCTATATTCGAGAGTGAAATGCGTTGATCACCATTCGAATTGTAAATATCCCAACCAGAACTAAATAGACAATAAAGCAGATGGGCGCGAACTTCGCGATTGGGGTCGGTTTCTCCACGAACGGTTCCAGCAAGGCGAACTTTAGACATATTTGTAATTGATAAAATTATCATACTACGAATGGGTCACATATCCACTCAATAAGTTTTGATTTATCATCAGCCTTACATTACCGACACCGAACTGTATCGACGTAATTTCATTCTTGTAATGCAATCCAACCCTGCCATCACGGTGCTCGATATTTCACATGCATTCATGGTGCGGATGGCAAACAAGCTGATCCTTCGCTGTCACCAATTATCCAGCTGATTTTTCACTCCTATGGACTTACTTACTGAAGCTCTCAAAAGCTCTTTCGTATGGGGACTCTTGTTGGGGCTCTTGATCACCTTTTTTATCTGGAAATCTGGTTTCTCGGCACGGCGCAATCTTGCTCGCGAATTAAAACGCGTCGAAGGTGAACAAAAAAATCTTCAGAACCACCTCAGCACCCAATTAAAAGTCACCGCCAGCGGTACAGACAGCTTGCTCAATGAGTTAGAATCTCTGCGTAAACAAAATGAGATACTTCGCATCAATTTTGCCGCGCTCCAGCAAAAGCCCGGACGAGCCGAACAGCGTCTTTTGCAAGTTCAAGATATTGCCATCAGACAGATGCGAGAACAAGCACCGGGATTTGCCGCGGCATGGGAGCAAGCACTCCGTAAAGGTGAAGAAGACGTCAACGCGACAGAATCCGGGTTGATCAAACTGGTGCGCCGAGTGATTCCAGGGCTCAGTAAACCGTCCTCCACACTGACTGTGATCGAAGAGAAGACGGATCACCCCCACTAATATATCGATTAAATAGTCGACTTGAATATTCAGTTAGAAATTAAACACTGAAATTTTCAACTAATGGTCACGAGTCAACAATTATGACTGACTCCTCGAGGTCTCTCACTTTTTTACCAGCAAGCTATTGCCTGTCATTTCCTTCGGCTTAGCCACTCCGAGCATTTCTAACAACGTTGGCGCGACGTCTGCTAAAATACCATCCTTGACGGTGTAGTCCGCTGCATCTGCAGCCACATAAAAAATGTGCACCAAGTTAGTGGTGTGAGCGGTGTTAGGCGATCCATCTTGATTACACATGTATTCGCAGTTGCCGTGGTCCGCAGTGATGAGCAACTTACCACCAAGCCGCAAGGTTTCCTCCGCAACCGCTTTCACATCGGCGTCGATGACCTCGCAAGCCTTGATCGCGGCTTCAACGACACCCGTGTGTCCGACCATGTCGGGATTGGCGAAATTGAGTATGACCATGTCGTAATCCTTCAGCTTGGCGACGACGGTTTCTGTTACCTGCTGAGCACTCATTTCTGGTTTGAAGTCATAAGTAGGCACATCTTTAGGCGAAGGAATGATCACGCGATCCTCCCCCTTATAGGCGACTTCCTCTCCCCCATTGAAAAAATAGGTGACGTGCGGGTATTTCTCGGTCTCAGCGATTCGCATCTGAGTCATGCCAGCATCAGCGACGACTTGACCTAACACTTTATCAAGAGTCTGCGCAGAGAAAATTTCTGGGCAGTCGTATTTTTCATCATACTGGGTCAATGTCACGAAATGCACCTTGGGGGCGACCTCACGATCAAAGCCATCGAAGTTTGGATAAAGAAATGCTTCTGATAGTTCACGTGCGCGGTCGGAGCGAAAGTTAAAGAACAACACCACATCGCCATCTCTAACACGCTGCGTGTTGGCTTCTGCAAAAATCATCGGTGGCATGAACTCGTCGGTTTTATCGAGACGATAATAGTCCGCCACCGCCTCACTTGCTAGCACCTCACGTTCTTCTCCCTTACCGAGAACGATCGCATCCCATGCGAGCTTCACGCGATCCCAGCGCTTGTCGCGATCCATCGCGAAGTAACGACCGATCACCGTGGCGATGGGTGCGCCACACTTGGCGGCCTCGTCCTCGACCATGGCGAGGTAGGCTTGACCACCTGTCGGCGAGGTGTCGCGACCGTCGGTGATTGCGTGGATGAACATGTCATTCACGCCCGCTTGTTTTGCCAGTTTTACCATTGCGATAAGTTGGTCTTGGTGGCTGTGGACGCCGCCGTCTGAAACGAGACCGATGAAATGCAAGCGGTTTGTCTTGGCCTTTTCTAGTGCGTCCACGAAAACGGTATTGGTCGCGAGGGTCCCCTCTTCGATGGCTTTGTTGATGCGGGTTAAATCTTGGTAAACCACCCGCCCCGCCCCGAGGTTGAGGTGTCCAACCTCTGAATTGCCCATTTGCCCCGGGGGCAAACCCACATCCAGACCGGAGGCGCTGAGAAATCCTTTTGGATACTTTGCGAACATCACCTCGTGAAAGGGGGTCTTCGCAAGCAATGTCGCGTTGCCATCTTTGGTGGCAGATTGTTTCCCCCCAGGATTCACACCCCACCCATCGCGAATAATCAGCACTACCGGTTTCTTTTCCATAACGGACGGCATCTACCCCGCAGAGATTGGTCGGGCAAGCCTTGAAAAGTTTGAATTTTGAAGATTTAAATAAAAAAACTTGTAATTCGTATCATTTAGTGCATCTTTTGATGCATGAGAACAACTGTAACACTTGATGACGATTTGCTCGCATCGGCCTCGAATTTTAGCGGAATCGATGAAAAGTCAAAGCTTTTGAACTTCGTTTTGGATGCCTACGTTAAAAGAATGGCTGCCAAAAGGCTGGCCGCTTTGGGCGGAAGCATGCCTGACTTTGACATTGCCCCCCGAGATTCGCGGGTGAGCTACCACTCTGATTCCACGAGCTCGAACACCAAGGTCGCCGAAGAAAAATGAAACCCGTTCTTGTCGATACTTGCGTTTGGGTGAGGCATTTTCGCCAGCGAAACGCTCTACTCGCGGCCATGCTCGAGGACGGCGAGGTCTGGAGCCACCCGATCGTGGTCGGGGAACTTACAATGGGGACTTTGAAAAATCGTCAGCAAACCATTTTTGACCTATCGCAGTTGAGCCGCCCTCCGCTGGCGAGTTTCTCGGAAACCCGCCAAATGGTGGAATCTCGCAAACTCTGGGGACGCGGGATTCAATGGAATGATGCAAGAATTCTCGCTTCGTCGATCCTTGGTGAAATCCCACTGTGGACATTCGATCTGCGCTTGCAACTCATCGCACGTGAACTGGAAATCGCCTTCGAGGGTTAACAATGCGACTTTGCGTTGCATGGAGCTACGTTTGGTGGAAATTACGAAACGGTTTGCACCGCCATTCAGCCACGCTTAAAAGAAGTTATACACAATGTCTGATAAACCATTTTTCTATCAAGATCCTTTTCCCCTAGGCCCTGACGCCACGGAATA
>Ga0209190_1002199_pt1 | contig 13267 bp, 4 predicted proteins | sample M_140205_XF_Meta_FD_187315 | JGI IMG/M metagenome (GOLD analysis project Ga0209190, IMG submission 187315) | Freshwater microbial communities from Lake Montjoie, Canada to study carbon cycling - M_140205_XF_MetaG (SPAdes) (version 2) | ecosystem: Environmental > Aquatic > Freshwater > Lake... | reverse complement strand
TCATTGATTCATTATAACTTTCTTCATTCAACATATTTTGTAATGTAAAAATGTCCAAATACAATGTATCACCAATATTTCTTGATGCCTTATCTAAAAATAATATATCCTCAAATAATGTTTTAGTTTTGTAATCACCACCGGCAATCCATTTGTCATTTAACGCCTTGAAAGATTCATATAAATCAACCTTTGTTTGTTCTCCACTTATTCTACTGTTAATTGTTTTTTCAGGGACTTGTTGATAATCTGGTAATCCCGCTCTTATAGCTGATAAGATTCCATCTAAAGAAATATTTTGAAGGGTTGTACAATTATTTAAATAATCATTAACACTATTGGTAAAGCTGGTTTTATTTGTTGCCGATGAATTTAATTTTTGAGTAGCATACATTTTAATTAATGTCGCCAAATCTTTAATATTATCTACCGAAAATTCAATATTATTATCAATAAAAAAGTCAGTAATGTATGAACCACCATCCTTGTACACTAATTGTTGTATTGTTGAAAACCCCACAGATAGTTCTAATTGTTTCCACTCATTAAAATATGCCGCCCGAGAATTATTTAATGTTGTTTGTGGTGGTAAACTTCCTTGCAAGTATGGTTTGAATATTTTTGGTGTTTGTAAATATATTGTGGAGGATGATGAGTTATTAATTTGAGTTGGTCCAATAGCATTAACCGCCCCAATGTAATTAATCACCGGTTTATTATGTATTATGAAAGAATCAAAAATATATCTATTATATCCCGATGGATTACCATATTTGAATATAACATCATATTCTAAAAATTTTAAAATTGTTGCCGAAAAACTACTTAATTGACTATCAAAAGAACCTAAAAAATAATTTTCATTTGTTTGTCCTTGTAATGGTGAATTAATTTGAAGTAATGATTTAAGTAACAATTGGAAGTTTGTGAATTTTAGATTCTCCTCATTTAAACTTGTTGGTTTTATAACGGTTGATGATGGTTTACAGAAATTCATAAATTCTGTCTCAAAAGAATCTAATATGTCTGAACTAAATACCGAGAAAAATTCCTCAATTGTTGTATAGTTTTGTTGATTTGATAAAATGAATGGTGATAAAGTATCACTACTTCCGTTTATATAATTTAAGTACTGATTTGTTAATGGTTTTTTTATTTGTGTTGCATCAAAATATCCATAATTTGGTGATGCCCATAATAATCTCATAGAGCCATTATATACTGAGTTATTAGCATTAACCGTTGTTCCTGGTACAACAATATTAAAATTTGTAAGTGAATCAACGACCTGATTTTGAGTACACCCAAAAGAAGGAACCATAAAGTATGTTCCATTAGGTGATGGTAATAAAACAGACCAAGTGGTGTATCTTAAAGGTAATCCGTTTTGTGTTAAGTTTAAATTTGATTGTGTGAAATTATAAATCTTTAATCCATTATCAATTGTTGTTTGGATTTCAGTATCACTATATGTAGAATACGCATCCGCACCATTATAAAAATAACTAAAGTCATTTATTAATTTTGGATAAAATCCTGACTGAACAGAAGTTCCATATGAATCACTATATTCTAATTGTATTTTAGTTGTACTTCCGTTAAATGTTAATGAATATATTTTGTTCGGGTCATTTGTTATTGGGTCATAAGCACTTTTGTAATTAACGTTAGTCCAAACATTGCTTAATAAGTCAACTCTATTAACCTTTTCTAATTTATATCTATACCAAAGTGAACCAATTTTAAGAATCCAAGCGTATGGTATTTTATGTAATGCACCAAATTTTTTGAATGTTGCAAACATATAATCCAAATCACTTAAATTTGTTCCCTGACTTTTATATTTTTCTCTTAAAGATGTAAGTGGTAATGAGTTCAATAACAAATACGCGGCTTCGGTGTAAGGTATTACATTTTTCGCCCTTTCTTTGGTTACACCTTCCAATATCGCATTGATAAAGAATGGTGTGTTGAGAATTGATGTGGTGGTTTTAATTGGTATAATTCCACCGACTCTTTGAAATAAAGTTGTGTTTTTATTTGTTGGAGTATTAAAATAACAATATCCTTCTGTTGGTATGAATTTTTTTGGTGTTGCTGTATAATAATAATCTAAGGGAAAATCCACTTGATTTGTAGATGCGTATTGTTGTGCATTTAATAAAGGATTTTGTACATTTAAATAAGAAAAGTTAGTAACAGGTCTATTTTCTTTACTTGAAAATAAATCAGTAAAATTACTAATTAAATTTCTTTGTTTATATATTTTTAATGTTTTTGTTGTATTGTAAACCGCACTTCCTTGTGTTGAATTAATATCAATTAAGTTATTAGTATCCCAAGTTGAGTTAGTAAATGGATATGTATCAATTACTATTGGTTGATTTGTTTGGGTTGATTTTACTATGCTTTCCAATTTTGCGCCGTCTACTTTAGTAGTTGGTTCTTTTCCTACGTCAGTAGTACTTAATATTGCGAATGATTTATCTGTAAATGCTTGTATGTATGATGTAATAAATTCATCTTTAATAAATTTTTGATATGATGTACTTGCGCCTGCCGGTCCAATACTATAAAAATAATTTACATAATTTGATGAATTAAAATTAAAGTTTTTGAGGTCAAAATTTAAAAAAGGATTACTAACACCTAAACTTGTTAAAATATTTTTAGAGTCAACCTGAACCATTAAATCTTTAAGATTTTGAAACTCAACGCTTGTGCTTGGGAATCTAGAAAGATTGTCATATCTTGATGTCATAAATTGTCTTTCCCATATCTCGTACATAAACTTATCAATTTGTTTATTCGCATATGTGACATCAATTTGTGGGAACTCGATTGCATTTATATTTAAAAAATCAGTAAAGGTTTGAACATTTTGAGCCGTTTGAGTACTTGGTGGTGTAAATTTTTGGGTAAGTCCTTTAATAAATTCTTCTACAAATTCAACTTCAGGCCATTTTTCATACAAATATCCTTGAGTTAAATTAACAACTGATGGGTCTCCAATATATTTTAATTGATATTTTCCTTTTTTACCATCCGTCATTTCTTCCACAAAAAATTGTGGCCAAGGAAAAACGGGTGTTTGTAATAATGTGTCATTACTGGCATTTGCTGTTGTATTTCTAACAACATTTTTAGTATCAACTCCCTGTGCAGATGATTGATTGTTTAATATCGCGCTTTTTCTTACTGGGTCATATTTGACATCCCAAGCCTTTGTGTGAGTGTCATCTAACAATCTTATAAATCCTTCAGCAGATGCCATAATTACCGCCAATATATTTCTTACAGTAGGACTAAATCCCAATCCAAGATTAGAATCTTCAATTTTCTTTTTTAAATCTTCAGTAATTTTGGTCTCAATTGCCGCTAATTTTTTTTGAGCTTCCGCTCTCATGTTTTTAACAATAGAATTAAACCTATCCGTACCATCAAATATATAAAAATAAGGTTTTAAAAATTCTAAACTATTTAAGGTATTACTATCCGTAATAAATGGTTGTGTACCACCTATTTTACCTGTTAGATTTCCAATACTCGCAGTTGTAAATAAATTTTTATAAGAATTAATTAAAATTTGTATATCATTAAATGTTGGAGGATTAATACCTGTTTGTTCAATAGTTGTTTGTACCCAATCAATATCCGTACTTGTTGTAATCCCTGTCATATTAGACATTGAAATTCCATTAGTTATTCCATAATCTTTATTACCTTTTCCTAAGGTTGGGTTTGAATCAAAATATTCACCATATTTTTTTATAAGACCTTCAAGTTCTGTGTTTGCTAATGGTTTTTTGTCAGGGTCAATTGAATCCAAATAAGCATAATACCTTGTACCATTTTTACCTATAAATGGTTTTGGGTTTAAATATTTTCTAAAAAAAGAATCATTATCACCAATAACCAAATCATAAAGATTTTGTAGTTTTGTAATATAATCTCTAATGTTTGTTAAAGGTTCAACACTTTCTTTTGGGTAATTATTAATAACAGTTTGTTCAAACATTTTAAGTTTGTTCATTAACTGTTGTACTGTTAATTCAGGAAAATCTTGTGCAATTAATTTGTTTTTCTTATACTGTCCATAAACCTCAACTATTTTTTGGTACCCTCTTTCAGTAACCATTTGATTAACAATCGCATTTTTACTATTTGAAGGTATTGGTATGTTGGATGATTGTTGTGATGTTTGAGCTTGTAATGCTTGTGAGGTTGGTTCTTGTGAATTTGAATTTGACATATCAAATCTTGTAGTATACATATGTGGTACCGCAAGTAAACTACCCATTGAAATTTCATTTAAAATATTAAACTTATATCCTTGAAATTTTAAAGTAACTTGATAGTTTCCTCCAAAAGAATTAAACCTACAATCAAACTTTTCTAAATTAAGTTGATATTTGATTGCCTGCCCATAATATCCTTTGATAGTTAAATAAAATGGTGGGTATGGTAAATGAAAAAAAGCGGCGTACGGTGAATTTTCTCCTAATTGAAAAAGGGCTCTTCCTTGTACATCCTCTAATTCAATTGTAACCGTTGGTACAAAAGAGCCTGAAATTTTCATGTTGATACTTGTCATACCTAACAATCCATTGTCTATTGAACCTTCTTGTCCGTTTGAAAATGCGGTTAATTTTGTATACCCTCTTTCTCCGTTAGATGGGGGAATCCATTGTGCCTGTATTTGATTTGAAGCGTTTCCATTAATAGAATTTTTACCAGTTAATTCATCATAGTATTGAGTATTTAAATAATCATTATTGTTTGGTTTTAAAAAATTCATCTTGGCAATTGAGATTGTCCTGATACTATCCGGTGAACTTCCAACATTAAGTTTTGTTCTTGGCAATAACTCGGCTTCAAGGTTTGCATACATAACCAAGTTTTCGTGGTCTACTAACCTTTCCGATATGTTTCCTTGAGCATCTACAACTTTGTTTGGGTCAACAAGTATTATATTGTTATAATTAAATTCTGTGTGAACCCACCCACTTGCATCTGCTTTAATTATTCTATCTACCATAATAATAAAAATGATTAGTTAGTGCCGCTTTATAGTCTTGTAAAGAAGGTAGAAGAGGAAAAGGTACAATTAAAATTGCACCATCAGGAATATAATTTTCTAACCCACCATATTGGGGATTTGCCTGTAAAATTAACCAACTAAAAAATGGTGTGGCATAATAATCTTGTGAAACTTTATCCAATCTACTTTTACCAACTTTATAGATATAAGTTTTATCTGTTGTTTTTTGTGGTACTTCTACAAACGGTACTACAGTTTGATTTCCGTTTATTAAAAACCCACTATATCTATTATAATATTGTAACCTCATATTAGTTTAATTTTACTTTACAAACACTTAAATTCGTACCTGTAATATCTGCCCATGTATTTGTTGTTTGATATTGGTTTGTACTATAACCTAATGATTTAACTAATGTTTCTCTATTTGTTTTATATGGTTTTTCAGAAGCACTTTCCGTTTCAGTTGTAAAATTCATTTCATATTTTTTAACTTTCGCCCCATCAAATGGTGTAAATATTAAAAAGTTTTTAAGTCTTTCTTTTTCCATACTATCCAAAAACGCCCTTGTAATATTATTCTCATTAACAAATTGAGGTTTCACAGTAGTTAACCAGTAGGCATCAAATTGTGTTGATATATCTGAATCCCCACCTCCTAACAAAGATGGTGTGGTTATAAACTTACCAATCACTTGTTGTTTGAATGTTTGATATTTTGTATTATCAACAACATCTCCATTTAATATAAAATAACTTCTTTGGAATGAAACATTTGTAAATAAATCTGATTTAGAAAATGGTACAAATACTTTACCTTCAGGTATTGTTTCTTTTTCATAAACTAAAACCCCACTATAATCTAAATTACTTTCTTTGAAAGTAAATTTAGTTTGGATTACAGCATTATACTCAGTAATCGCGCTTGATATTTTTGTAGAGTCTCCTACCAATTCAAGTAAAGTATTATTATATGCTTTATCATATACTTTTGTTGTTGGTATTGTTACATACATTTTGATAAAATTATTACTTTGTTGTAATCCATCTGTACCTGAAATACTTGGTTGACCAAATGTTATTAAATTATTTCTGGCGATGTTATTAATTAAAAGTTGTTGTTGGTTTGAAACATCTTGTATAATTTTAGTAACAGCACTTTGGTAATTACTTTTTTTACTTGTTATATAAGTTTTATAACTATTTTTAATTTCTCTTATTGCTTTAGTTGAAAAGTTTTTTTGCGAGCTTGAAATAAATTCTATAAATCCTTCTGTTCCGTTTTCAATTTCTTTTGCAAATTCGGCAAAAATTTTGTCAAAGTTTTGTTCAACAGTTGTTGGTTTTCCAAATAATTTTGCCTCTTTTTTATTTGTAACATTTAACAAGAAATTACCATCTGTATAGTTTCTTTTCTTACTCCACACCTGCATAACCGCATTATTATATTGACTAAACACTTCTTTATTTTTATTAAAGATGTTTTGGAAATAGGTTTGTGTGGTATCAATAAGACCTCCCATATACGCCTGATAATTAATTTCTCCTGTTGTTCCTGTTTGTGTTGTTGTTGCAGATGTTATTACACCAACAGTATTAGCATTTTTCTGCCCATCTAAATTTGGTGTATTACTAATTGATGGTGGAGGTACTTGTATATTGAAATAACTTAAAAATTGTTTATCTAATATTTGGTAACTCTTATCTGTCACATCAGCCCTATCATCATAAATTTCAGTATTAGCATAGTAATTGAATGTTAATGCGTTTTGTAATTTATCTACAGCGTTTGCTAATCCATGTCCACCAACAAATTTAAAACTTAATGTAACATTCGCAATCATTGGTTGAACACCAATACCTTCGGGATTTATATCCAAACTTTCATATGTTAATTGTAAATTATCGGGTATGATTTTAGTATGGAAAAAGTCACCTACACGTAAAACTAATACCGGTGGAGCACCAAATGATGTGTTTGTCGCATTTGAATATGATAAACTACCGTCCTTTTGAGTTACAGGTATTGTATCTCCAGGTCTTAAACATTGTTGTAAAAATGTTAATCTAGCATTTAAACCTTCAGGAGTCATTGAATGAAATGAGGGGTTGAAGAATTTAAGTTTTTCCCTTAAATTATCATATACCATTGGTGTTTGCTCTTTAATTGTTTCAAAGTAATCACACTCAGATAGAAGAGACCTTAGTACTCTTTTTGTAATATTATCTCTAATAACTGTTTTTGATACTTCTGTTGGTACTTTTGTGGTTTGTGTTGTTGATTGAGCAACATCTACATTATTTATTTTTTTAGTACTTTCCGTTCCAGGTATTGTTTCTGTTGTATCAGGAGGGTTTTCATTTACCGTTAATGTAACTCCAACCCTTCTACAAGCCATCGCATTAACCGTATATATTTTTTGTGCGTGTGTTTGTTGTGTATCTTTATCTCCATCGGTGCAATTATAAGGTCCATAGGTTTGGTTTCCTTTACCTAATGGTTTAACATCAGGTAAACCTTCCCCTTCAGGAACTTTTTTAATTACAAGTCTACCATCACCGCCACTCATATATTGTCCTAACTTTTTATCTCCTATAGTAAATTCACTTAACCATTTCTCAACAGATTCAATTCTCCTTTTAGATAATTCAATATTATAAGTCTTAGTTTGTGGTGCGGATGCACTACCAACTAAATTAAGAACCGCGGTTGATGCCTGATTACTTGTAAACATATTAAGTAATGTTGTAGCCATTTCTTTAAGTTGTGAAAAGTTGTTTTCAATTACATCACCGAAGAATGTTGCGGTTTGGGCAGCACTACTACTATATGGTACTGTGGTTGTTGGACTATTTGATTGATATATTGATTTTTGGGAGATGTATCCTCCATAATATACATCATAGTTACTTATTGTTCCAACTTGTGGTAAATCATTGTCAAAATAAAAACCTAAATTATTATATTCAGAACCTTTGAAACTTACAACTCCTCCAACTGACCTTTGTGTACTAGGCGTGCCATCAACACCTGTTTCAACTTGTTGTTTAATATATTGTATTCTTTCTGTTGTAACATCCTGATATTGTAATTCTTTTTGAATTTCAAAAATATCATTAGGATTTACTGTATAATATTTTTGAGCCAACTCATACAAATCATATTTTCTACATCCTGCAAAGAATGATTCAAGTATACTATCAATTCTTGTTTTATTAACTTCGCTTGCCAATACTTTATTAACAATTAAATTAAGAACTGATGGGTGGTCAACAACTATTTTCCAAGAAATTGAACCTGTGCGGTTAGTATTATTGTATGTATAAATTGGTTCAGGTCTACCAATGAAATCTGTTGATTTCCAGTTTGCGGTTGAGCCCTCATTGAATTTTAAATCATATGGTGGAAACCACATAACTCTACCTCCATTAGGTCCTCTTTCACAAACAGGTAAATCAGATACAGTATAACCTGGTTTGTTTGACGTTCTCCACGCAAGATTTTCTAATGAGAACATATATTTTTTAGCATACTCCCCATTCATTCCTCCCATTACCAAGTTAGTAGAATCTTGTCCACCTTCTCTTTTGTTTGGATACATATTAAGGTTATATGTCTTATCTAAAACCGAAAAACTAAATCTTCTTCCTTCTGTAACAATACCATCTGTTTTTTGTAAATCATTGTATTGAAGATACGGTGTGTCTTTTGCAAATACTCTACAGTACTCCGCACCTTTTTCTTGTCCTATATCACCGACATAACTTAGTACCCTTGAGCCTTTTGTAAGTTCTTTATATCCATCATTAAACACCTTACTAACTTGGTCGATAGCATTTCCTACGTGTTGTAATCTTTTACCACCTTGTGGTTGACTATTTATTATTCTTTGTGTTTGGTCAAGTATAGAACCTGACTTTAATGTTAAATTTGTAGATTCTGTTGGTACATAGGATGACTCTCTATAATCAGGGTCTTCTAATATTACATCTCCTCCCGGACCTACTTTCTTACCGGCATTATCTTTATATTTTGGGGACACCCAAGTAAATCCACCTTCAATACCACCACCATCACTATATGTTGGTCCATTAGCACCTAATTTAATTTCTCTACTTGGTCCTTCATAAAGTTGAGCAATTTCTGTTGGGCCAAATACGGGTGCTTGTACTTCTTTACCAAATTGATTAATAGGTAAAGATTTGCTTGGAGATAATATCCTTGAGGGTTCTGTTGTAGTTGAACCGATATAGTAATTACTATTATTTGTTGTATCACCAACTAACGCCCCTGAAAGCCTATCAAATATAGTTCTTTCATATCCTGGCTTATATCTATTAAAATCTAAATTCTTAAATAATCTTGACTTCTGCCCTTGTCCTGTGTTTTGTAAAAATAAATCAGAACCACTTTTTGTTGGACCTAATAATATTCCTGGCCCTTGTTGACCTAAAACATTTACATACGCACCTTGAAGTTGTTGTATTGTTGTTGATTGCCCTAACCGTATGTTTGGGTCAAAGTATGAACCAGGTATTGTAGATACAGGTATTACACTTCCCGCCAATCTTAAAGCAAAATCTGTTGCGGATAATATAAAGTTTTGTGGTACAGTAATTTGATAGTTAGGTTCTATTATAGGTATTGTCCCCGTTGCTAATCCAAGAATGTCTGTACCACTATTAGCGTTGAATAAATTAATCCTACCAAGAGTTCTTCTTCTTATCTCACTCGCGATTCTATCTTGAAAATCTTTTTTAAGTACTTTCGCTCCTAACCTAGCGATAAAGGAATCCTGTGATAAAAGACCATTACTACCTAATGGGTCGGGTGATAATAAAATACTAACAGGACTATAGAATGATGCTAAAAATGTTGTTGGGTAAGGTTGAGCATTTCCTGTTCTACCTTGATTTAATTGTAAAACATCTAAGCTTGAGAATGCCTCTGCAGAATCAATAACAGTTAATCCATCACCATAAGCATTAATTGCTTTCCACGTTCTCGCCTCTTGGTACCCCTCATCTATTATGTGAGCATCCTGTACACCATATTCACCTTCGTTAGAATGGGTGTTTAATAATCCATTCGGGTCAGGTACTTGTTCATATCCTCCATCGGCACCGTATTGATTCAATGGATATAATCTGTCGGCAAATATTGGTGTGTCAATAAGACCATCCGGACTATCAATAACACTTAAATCTTGTTGTATAATTGGAAATGTAATTGGTGGTTGTGGTTGGTTTGGAGATTTAGCATAAGGAGCCAAATTCCTTACCATTAATCTATTTCGGAACGTTTGTGTTGATGGAAAATCTAACGGACTATTGGCCATTTATTCTGTTTTTATATAAATAGATGATATAAATTTTTTTATTTACCTGAATTATTATTTAATAATTTTGCTTTTTGGACGGGGTCCATATTGAGTAACATATTATATATTTTTTGTTTAAAATCCGGTGAGTCAACATACGATTGTAGTTGTTGTGTACTAACGCCTGGAACCGCATCTACTTTAACATTAACCGTTCCACTCATATCATATTTATAAGATGCGGAAGTTTTTTCTATGTTTTCTTTTCCAGCCTTAAGTGCCTTAATTTGTTCAGACATCTCAGGTGATATTTTCCCTATTTTACTTAATAAATCAACATTAAATGTTTTTTCAAATTTTTGTTCAATTTCTAATAATGCATCTTTAACTCTACCTGATGCGCCCGATTCAAGTTTATCAAATGTTTTTTCAATATCTGCAATACTTGATTTCATTTTCTCAGGGTCCATATTTGGTCCAATTTCAGAAAATAATTTTTGAACTTGTGATATTACACCTGTCACTCCTGTTGATATTTCTGACGACCCAGGCACTGCTTTATTTATAATACTTGTAGCATCTCTAGCAAAATTACTGACATTTGCGGTTAAATTTCTTATTTGGTCTGCACCTGTAAATCCATAAACAATTTTATCTTTTATCGCAGTTACATCCGCCAACATTGATTCTGTCGCTGATAGTTGAGATTTCGCAACATCTTCTAACGATTTTGGAGCCTCTTTTTGTTGTTTTAATAATTCTTTTAATTGGTCATTATTTAACTCTGCTAATTTGACTGTTTTGTCTTTTCCATCCTCTTTAATATTAACTTCATATTCCCCACCTTTACCCATTTTGGATATATTACCCAACAACATTCTATCTTCTTCATTATCAAATTTTAAATTTGGAGATAATTGTTTGAATGCTTTATCCATATTAGCGGCGGCTAATGCGGATTTTGACAAATTTTCATAACTTAATCCTGTTTGATTTGACAACTCTCTAAGTTGTAACATGCCTGCAGGATTAATTTTAAATGTCTTTGTCTTCTCATCAAACTCTGTGTATTGTTTAGTCATGTTTATAAGACTCTTTTGTAAACCTTCAGGGTCGTTAAGAGACATATTCATTAATTGGAATGGGTCAACCAAATTACCAGCTGCAACTCCCATTCTTTGAAATGCGGACGCTAATTCAATCGCACCATCAGGACTAAGGGCTTTTTCCGCAAGTTGAAATGCTTCGTTCATATTAAACCTAAATGTCGCAGCCTGAGCCGCCATTTTAGTTAAACCTTCAACTCCACCCGCAAAATTAAATTTATTTAAATTATCCATTTGCCTACTGACATCACGCATAATATCTCCGGCATTCAAACCAACACTTCTAATATAATTTACTGAACTTTCTACTTGTTTCCCAACTTGTTCAAATTGTACACCCACATCAGTAAATTCCTCTACTATGTTTTTAACACTATCACCCATAACCCGACTAACCGCGTACAAACTTTTTACTTGGTCTTCACTAGCAATTACATTTCTTTTAGTCGCAGAACTAACCTCCTCAAGTGTTTGAAAAACATCAGTAATTTTACCCCCCAAAGCAGTAATTCCTGGTACTGAGTTATTAACCGCCTGCATCATTTCTGTCATTCTTTCTCTTGTCTGACCAAATGCAGCATTTAATCTCCTTGCACCTTCCATCGCATTATCTATTGCCTTGATAAAATCAAAATCAACCGCCTCTTTTGCTTTATTTTTTAATGATTCCTTACTTTCTTCTTCTCCCGCCATAATTTAATTTTATTATAAATAGTAAAGGACTGAAAAAATCAGTCCTTTTTATTATCTTCAATCCATTTATCTAATAGGTATTTCCTTACAAATATTGGCATTCTTTCAAAATCAGAATAACTCACATTTAACAAGGTGTTTAAGTAATAAAACTCATCTATTTGGTATTTTCTATAATCAGAAGAAAGGGCGAAAAAAGTCCACCCCAAACCCTACATTAACTGTAAGTTTCTCTCCTGATGGGGTTTGTACTGTCTTTTTTAAATCTAATCTTGGTTCGTTTTCATTCATAAATTTTCTTATGAATTTTGAATCCGCTATTGGAAGTTGTTCAACAAATTTTGCAATTTCTCCAACATCTGTAATACCTCCAACCTCAACAATTTCTTTTTGTAATCTTGTGGTAATTTTTGGGGGTATTCTACCTGCGGGATAAGATTCTAATGATTTATTCATTGCATTTATCTCACCAAATGTTAGTGGTTTTAGTTTTACTGTTGATTGACTTTTTGGTAAAGTAATTGTAAATGTTCCATCTGCATTTGGTTCTTGTCCTTTAAGTATTGTTAATTGGTCTAATAAAACTGTTGCTTGAAATGGTTTCCCTGTTGATGGGTCTGTAACAGTTACAATTAACTCAGGACCAAAAGAAGTATTTCTTAAAAAGATAAGGATTGCCTCAATATCCCCTTCTATCATATCATCAACTCTAAAATCGGGTTCGTATATTTTAGCTCTTAATAAATTAAAGGTTAAGTCACCTGTACCCCCCAATAAGATATTTTCATCCATTGCGGTTAAATAACCCACTTTAACTGATTGTTTTTTATTTCTGTAAAAAATACCCCCTGAAGGAAGTGGAACCACGTCATGTGGTAGTGTTAAACTCTGTTGTGCGTATTCTCTTGATTGATTATCCATATAAAAAAATTAACCGTAGAAAGTTTATAGTTTCTCTACGGTTAAATATAATTGTTTTGTTTTTTTTATAAATAGAATATTAGTAAACCAATACACATCTATCCATTCTCAAAGTTGCAGATATTGTTGCAAGTCCATCTGTATTGTATGCCAAACTATCAAAGTTCACATCAGTTAAGAATGTA
>Ga0209190_1002196_pt1 | contig 13285 bp, 10 predicted proteins | sample M_140205_XF_Meta_FD_187315 | JGI IMG/M metagenome (GOLD analysis project Ga0209190, IMG submission 187315) | Freshwater microbial communities from Lake Montjoie, Canada to study carbon cycling - M_140205_XF_MetaG (SPAdes) (version 2) | ecosystem: Environmental > Aquatic > Freshwater > Lake... | reverse complement strand
ATATTTTAACCTGGGCTTTTCACGTGTTACTTTTTTAGATTGGCTGTTTTGTATCTCTCTTTGCCTTTTTAGCTTTTGGGGACTTTATTTTTATACAGAAGCTCTGCAAAATGGAAGGCTTAGTTTTATTGCTCCGTTGGTTGTTATATCTTCTGCAATTTCATTTATTACTTCTGTTATTTTTTATAATGAGGTGTTAAGTGTTCCAAAATATTTTTCACTTCTACTTATTATTATAGGTTTATTTCTGCATCAACGAGAAAAATTGAGGAATTTTGAAATTTCTAAAGAAGTGCTATTAATACTCTTGTTTAGTCTTTTTTGGGGAATATCTTTTGTATTTTATTTAATTCCAATCAAAAAGTTTGGAGTGATTAATTTTAGTGTGATCCTGGAAGTGTGTGTTTTTATTTCATGTCTAGCATTACTAATTTTTAGAGAAAAAAGAATAATTCCTCCCACACTGAGTAAAAATAGTTTATTGCTTTGTTTGCTTATGGGATTTCTAGTGGCTGCGGGCAGTTTTTTAAGTAATTTCACATTAACACTTTTTCCTGTTAGTATGAATATACTAATTGGATTATTATTTGAAATAATAATCCTAGCCGTTGGAATTTATTTTTTTAGAGAAAAACTTGATAAAAAAGATTGGTTGTTCATCCTTCTTGCTTCTTTTGCAGGTTTTTTATTATTGTTTTGAGAGCAATCGTAACCTGAGTGGTGGTAGTTTTTTAATGTGAGCCTCTTGCTATAAAAGTACAATTTACCAATAAATGTTTTCCGGGGGTTTCGGCATTTAATAATCTTTCCAAAATTCTTGCTGTGGTTTCTTTTCCTATCAAATCAATCGGTTGCAATAAAACTGAAATTGCCGGAGAAAAGTAAGAGAATACCTCGCTATCATCAAAAGAAATAATTCGAACTTGTTGTGGGATTTCCATCTTCAATTCTTTTAAAGCAGCCAATGTTCTTAGGCCCACTTTGCTATTCAATGATAAAAATGAATCTACACCATTATCCAAAAGATCTTTCACGCATTTCGTTATTTCGATTTGTTCAATCGGTAAATTAACAACCTCATAAGGAACTTTTGCATCAATACAGCCTTTTGTGGCACCTTCAATTCGAGAATTTATAGTAGAAATAGCTATGGACTGTTGAGATAAAATCGCTAGTTTTTTTGGTTTTTTAGAGAATTTAGAAATTAATTGTTCCGCTTCTTTCGCATTATTAATTCCGACGAAATCAGCATTTTCATCGCCAATTCTATCTGTAAAAACAAATGGAATATGAGTTGATCTTAATATTGGGATTAATGTATCTATAGAATTACAGGGTGAAATTATCATACCATCAATGGATCGTTGAATCAATTCACTCAATAAAATACATTCTCCCTCAGGATTGTCATTTGAATTTACAATTAATACATTATATCCTTTCTTATATAACTCTTCTTGTATTGTTTTACATAATTCACCGTAATAGGCACTTGATATATCCCCTACTAATAGTCCAATTGTATTTGTTTTACCCTGTCGAAGACCTTTTGCAAAGTAATTTGGAACATAAGCCAGCTCTTTTGCTTTTTCATGAATCTTTGCCTGCATTCCTTTACTAATATGATAGGTGTCTCCCTTGCCATTCAAAACAAATGATATTGTTGCTTTTGAAACCCCAAGGCTCGCGGCTAAATCACTAATGGATGTTCGTTTTTCTCTCATATTGCAGGAATTATTCTATTATTTGGGTAATAAAGATACCATTTTTTTATATTCCTCTTTATAGTGATTCGCACCTAAGCAACCCATTGTAATTTGTGAATTTAAGAAGTGTTCTATTCTTCCTTCTGGGTTGGGATGTGTACTTAAAAACTCTGGTGGACGAATATTACTACCTAAAGAATCTATTTTTTGAAAAAAACCAGCTCCACCAGCTGCGTTGTATTGAGTGGGACATAAATACATCACGGAACGCTGATCTGCTTCAGATTCATGATTTCTTGAAAATTTTAAACCAACAATCGCTGAAGTTAATTGTTGCAACATCGCATGATTTCCTAACAAAATTTGCTCGATTACCTGAACTCCAAACATGGTTGTCATTTGGCGTGTCGAATGCCGCATATCTGCATGCCCCATTTCATGTCCCATTACTCCTGCTAATTGATCTTCAGAATCCATGAATTTCAAAATCCCAGTGTAAATGTAAATATAGCCACCAGGCGTACAAAAAGCATTTAACGTATTATCATCATGAATAATACGGATTCTCCATTTGAAATCGTCTTTAAAGTCAACTTTCCCTGAATTTAAGATAGTATTTCTAACTTTATAAATATACGTATACACTTCTTTATATCTCACTGAATCCAATAGCGGATATTGTTGAGGATTTCCGTCAATTTCCTGCGCTACAGTTGCTCCTAAATCTCTGTCTTGTTGCACAGTAAACAAATTTATTCCTTTTCCTTTATTTTTTTTATTGATAGTTCCACAAGCGGTTGCTACCAGAACAAGTACTGCAATTAATCCGGTTTTAATTTGATATATTTTCATTGTATTATTGATCTTATTTTTAAAAAGGGTAATATAAATTTACGGTAAAAGTAATAATGAAACTTAAGAAATAACCTGATATTAGTTCTATAGAATTATGTTTATTGAGGTATAATCGCGATGAAAGGACAATACCAGAAACGAGCAAGACAAAGATAAGTATCCAAAGCTGAAAAAATAGTTGTTCAGAAATATAGGCAAATACGAAGCCGGTTAATATGCCCACTCCTGTAGCATGTAAACTTATCTTAAAATAGATATTTAAAATTGAAAAAAGAGTGATGATTATGCCACCTGCAAGACATAACCCGTAAACATATTTTGGTAACACAACTTGTATGGAATTGAATGTATAAAATAATAAAAAGCAAAATATAGCCATTAAAATCATGGGCATATTTCTTTCTTTTTTATCGTCTAATTGTATTGTTTTAATGATATTTAATTTCAGGAAAATACTATACATGGCTACCGGCGCAATCACTGTAAAAAGAATATAATTAGATAATATCGCGACTTTATTTTGATTTGAAAAGATAAATAATGAATTCTCCTCGCTTAAGTTGAAAGGTTGTGACGGCGTATACATCACTAAAAGTAATGCGTAAACTGGCATTAAAATTGGCATAAATAGCCAAGTCGCAATTTGAAATAAAATTCTCATTATAGTTCTTTTCGCAATCTAGCAACGGGGATATTAAGCTGTTCTCTATACTTTGCAACTGTTCTTCTAGCGATATTATATCCTTTTTCTTTTAGTAATTCAGTTAATTTTTCATCTGTTAATGGGCGAAACTTTACTTCTCCTTCAATGGCTTCAGATAATATTTTTTTCACTTCTCTTGTTGAAACTTCTTCTCCCGCATCATTGGATAAAGATTCGGAGAAAAAATATTTTAAAGCAAATGTTCCAAATCCAGTTTGAACATATTTACTATTGGCAACCCTCGAAACAGTAGAGATATCCAAATTAACAATTTCAGCAATATCTTTCAGAATCATCGGTCGCAAATTCGTTTCATCGCCGGTTATAAAATATTCGAATTGATACATCATAATTGCATGCATCGTGCTTAAAAGTGTATTTTGACGTTGTTTTATTGCATCAATAAACCATTTAGCACCATCTAATTTTTGCTTCACGAACATCACAGCTTCCTTGTCCGCTTTTGACGTTTTTGCCCCTTCAGAATACGTTCGAAGCATATGTTCGTAATCTCTACTCACTTTTAATTCTGGAGCATTTCTGCCGTTCAATGTCAGTTCTAATTTCCCTTCTAATTCAATAATAACGAAATCAGGGATAATTTGTTGATGATTTTTAGGAGCTTCTTTCATGGACCCTCCCGGCTTTGGATTTAATCGAATTATTTCATCGATCGCTTCTTTTAAATCTTCATCACTAATTTCTAATTTCTTTTGAATTTTATCGTAATGTTTCTTTGTAAATTCTTCAAAATGATCCTCCAGAATTTTTTTTGCGGTGAAACGGGTGATATCTCCATCATGAATACGGGTGATTTGAAGTAGTAAACATTCTCTCAAATTACGTGCTCCAATTCCAGCTGGATCCAATTCTTGCACTAATGTCAACACGAATTCAACCTCTTTTTCAGTCGTTGTAATGTTGGCAGAAAAAGCTAAATCGTCCACAATTGCTTCTATGTCTCTATTTAAATACCCTGATTCATCTAGGTTTCCGATAATTGTGTCGGCAATCATAAATTGATCATCAGATAAATCTAATAAGTGTAATTGTTCCGTTAAACTTTGTTGAAATGATTGTTCACCTGATAAAGGCACCACTCTTTCTTCATCATCTTTACTGGTGTTGTTCGCTTGTGTTTTATAATCTGCCGAATCTTCTTCGAAATAATCTGAAATATCAAAATCATCCGAATCATCATCTGTATCAGTGTCGAAATCCTCTTCGAAATCCTCTTCATTTTCTTCGAGTCCTTCTTCGAGAGCAGGGTTTTCTTCTAATTCTTGTTTTATTCTCTGATCCAATTCCATAGTCGGAACTTGCAGCAATTTCATTAATTGAATTTGCTGAGGCGATAATCGCTGTTCGAGTTTATGTGCGAGATATTGTTTTAATGCCATTTTTAAAAAAAATTAGATTCAAGATAGTGAGATAAAAGATATTAAGACTTAATTACATTCTGTCTTGAGTCTTGCAGTCTTAAATCTTTTTGTCTAAATTAAAATTCTGCACTCATCGGCGTTCTTGGAAAAGGAATCACATCTCTAATATTTGTCATTCCCGTTACAAACATGACCATTCTTTCAAACCCTAGTCCGAATCCTGCGTGTGGAACACTTCCGAATTTACGGGTGTCCATGTACCACCAAAGTTCCTCTTCGTCGATATGGAAAGCAGCACATTTTTCTTTTAAAATATCCATTCTTTCTTCTCTTTGAGACCCTCCTACGATTTCTCCAATACCAGGAAATAGAACGTCCATCGCTGCCACTGTTTTTCCATCGTCATTTTGCCGCATATAAAATGCTTTAATTTCAGCAGGATAATCCGTTAAAATAACTGGACAATTGAATTCTTTTTCTACTAAGTAACGCTCGTGTTCACTTTGTAAATCGATTCCCCATGCTACATCGTATTTGAATTTTTTCTTTTTATAGTGATTTGAATTCAATAATACTTGAATTGCTTCTGTGTACGTTAATCGTTTAAAATCATTGTTTACAACAAATTCCAAACGTTGAATTAATCCTAATTCATTGCGTTCATTTAGAGGTTTTTGTGACTGTTCTGACGCGTCTCTTTCGTGTAGAAATTGTAAATCATCCACACAATTTTCTAAAATATATTGGCTGATGTATTTCAAAAATTCTTCTGTTAAATCCATATTATCTTTCAAATCATTGAAAGCTACTTCTGGTTCAATCATCCAAAATTCTGCTAAATGGCGAGAAGTATTTGAGTTTTCAGCTCTAAATGTTGGACCAAATGTATATACTTGACCTAAAGCTAATGCTGCTAATTCGGCTTCTAATTGTCCAGAAACTGTTAAGTTTACAGCTTTTCCAAAAAAGTCTTCTTTGTAATTTACAGTTCCATCTTCATTCAAAGGTGGATTTAAAGCATCTAAATTCGTAACTCTAAACATTTCACCCGCTCCTTCAGCATCTGAACCAGTAATAATTGGTGTATTCAAATAGAAAAATCCTTTGTCATTGAAGAATTTATGAATTGCAAATGCCACATGGTGACGAATTCTAAAAACCGCTCCGAAAACATTTGTTCTGAAACGTAAATGTGCTTGTTCCCGTAGGTAATCTAAGCTATGTTTTTTAGGTTGCATCACTGTTTTCTGAATATCATCTGGATTTGCTTCACCAATAATTTCAATTTCAGTAACCTGTAATTCAACGGCTTGTCCAGCACCTTGCGATTCAACCAATATTCCTTTTAAGCCAACTGCAGCTCCTGTTGTTATCTTTTTTAATAACGCCTCTTCAAAATTTTCAGCTTCAACAACCGCTTGTAATGTTTTAATCGTTGAACCATCGTTCAGTTGAATAAAGCGATCATTCCGAAAACCACGCACCCATCCTTTAACAATCAACTCTTTACCTAAGGCAGGTTGAGCAAAAACATCGGCAATTTTTATTCTCTTCATTTTTATATTTTAATCTAAGGGTAAAAATAAGGTAAAAATCGCGTTTTTGAAAGCATATAGTTTCATAAATCCAAAAAAGGGAGTTGGTTGATTGAGATTAGTGCAATGATTTTTTTATTTCCTTTGTAATTGCGTCTTTATTTTCTCTAGATCATACCGTAAATTACGAAACATTTCTTGTATATTTTCAACGCCTAAATCATCCGGGGAATATTCAGTTGTACAAAAACTACACTCAAATTCCCAAATTTCGAGTATCTCAGAAGCTTTGATTTCATAGGGTTTATAAAAGGAATTATCGGAGTGTAACATGAAAATATTCCCTTTTTTATTTTTTCTAAACATCCGTTTGTACACAATTCCTTCATTCTGACTCAAGACAATATATGTTTTTCCGTCTTTGATTTCCATTAGATTTTCCACATAATGTGCCACGATAAAAGTCCCATTTTTATGGGGAGGCATCGAATCTCCTTCGATTGGGAACGCGCGGTATTTACCTTTGGAAAGAAACGGTAAGTACATGTGCTTTAATTGCTCAATAAATTCCGGATCTCCATAGCCATTCAAATAACCGGCTTTCGCTTTTAAAGGAATTATTTCAATATTATCCTTGCCTTGCTTATCAACTGTAATGGGTAAAAGAATTCGGTTATCTTCCATTTTTAGCAATTTATCAAGTGATATTTTCGTGACATTCACACTGATTAGTAAATCAATACTCACATGAAAATAGGAGGAAATCCGCTTCATAATCTCTAACGGCGGTTCAGATCTTGCTTCCTCATAAGAGGATAAACGAGCTCTAGAGATGATTAACTCATCGGAAAGTTTTTGTTGAGACAAATTGCGTTGTGCTCTTAAATACCTTATGTTATCTGATAATATTGACATTTGCTATAATTTATAGCAACAAATATACATATAATTGCTATAAATAGGTGTAAAATTGTAGTAGAAATTATTTCTCTTATTTTTTCAGATAAATTTTCGGTCAAATGAATAGAACTATAGTGCACATGGATTTGGATACTTTCTTTGTTTCTTGTGAGCGACTTTTAAACTCACAGCTGAATGGTATTCCATTAATTATTGGGGGTGGAGACAGAGGTGTTGTTGCTTCTTGTTCGTATGAAGCGCGCGTATTTGGGGTGCGTTCTGCTATGCCTATCAAAATGGCTCTTCGACTATGTCCACAAGCGAGGATTGTAAAAGGAGATATGGAATTATATTCCAAACAATCCAATTTAGTGACTCAGATTATACAAGAAAGTTCACCGGTGATGGAAAAAGCGAGTATCGATGAATTTTATATGGATATTTCAGGCATGGATCGTTTTTTTGGTTGTTATAAATGGACGACCGAATTATCTCAGAAAGTGATTCATGAAACGGGTTTACCTATTAGTTTTGGATTATCGGTAAATAAAACAGTGTCGAAAATTGCTACTGGTGAAGGGAAGCCCGTTGGGAAAATAGAAGTAAATAGACCTATGGTAAAGGCGTTCCTGAATCCTTTATCCATCAAAAAAATTCCTATGTTAGGGGATACGACTTTTCAGTTGTTGTCAAGAATTGGGATTAGAAAAATTGAAACTCTTTCTGAAATGCCTGTTGAAATACTGCAAAAATTACTGGGTAAAAACGGGAAAGAGTTATGGCAAAAAGCCAATGGAATTGATGAGAAACCTGTAGAACCTTATTCCGAACGGAAATCTATTTCTACAGAACATACGTTTGATCAAGATACAATTGATGTACCTAAACTGCGAGGAATATTTGTGCGAATGGTCGAAAAATTGGGATTTCAATTGAGAAAAGAACAATGGTTAACTTCTGTTATCGTTGTGAAAATAAGATATAGTAATTTTGACACAGAGACCAAACAATGTAAAATCGCCTACACCTCCTGTGATCATGTATTGATTGAAAAAGTATATTCTTTGTTTGAGAATTTGTATCAAAGAAGAATGCGCTTACGTTTGATTGGGCTGAAATTTACCGGATTAGTTCGTGGAAATTATCAAATCAATTTATTTGAAGATACAACGGAATTAATTTCTCTCTATCAGGCTATCGATAAGATGAAATTACGATTTGGAGAAGATGCGATAAAACGTTGTATAGGAATGAATTCTGATAAAAACTTCTTATAATGTATCTAAATTGTCATTCTTATCACAGTTTACGGTACGGTACTATTCCCATAACGGGATTGATTCAGTTAGCAAAAGAAAATGGGGTTACTCAAATGGCTCTGACAGACATAAATGCAAGCGCAGGCGTTTTTGACTTTGTAAAATGTTGTTTAGAAAATGATATTAAACCACTTGTAGGTATTGAATTTCGGTCCAATCAAAGGCTTCTATATATCACTTTAGCAAAAAATACCGATGGATTTGCAGAAATATGCACGTATTTATCTTTTTACAATTTGGCCAAGGAAAAAGTTCCTTCGTGCGCTCCAGAATTTAAAAATGTGTTTGTTATTTATACATTAGATACAGCTCCAAAAAAACTACGTGACTTCGAATTTATAGGAATCCGAAAAAGTGACTTAACTCAATTAATTCAACCAAAATGGCATGATTTAATCTATAAGATGGTCGTTTTACACTCTGTGACAATTCGAGATGAAAAGGAATTTAATTTACATAAAATACTTAGAGCTGTTGATTTGAATATTCTTCTCACTATGCTCAAAAAGAACGATTTTTGCTGTGAAAATGAAAAAATAGTGAAGCAGGAAGAGTGTGTCGAATCGTACAAAAATTTTCCGCGCTTACTAGAAAATACGAAAGCCATTTTTGATGCTTGTACGTTTGAATTTGATTTCAAAATTTCAAGGAATAAAAAGTATTTTACTGAAAATGAGCATCAGGATAGAGAACTACTACGAAAGCTATCGTACGAAGGTTTAACCAAAAGATATGGGGAAAATAATTTAGCTGCTCAAAAAAGGATTGAAAAGGAATTAGCTGTTATAGATAATTTAAAATTTGCCGCCTATTTTTTAATTACTTGGGATATTATTCAATTCAGCTGTAGACAAGGTTTTTTGCACATTGGAAGAGGAAGCGGAGCGAACAGTATTGTCAGTTACTGTTTAGGGATTACAAATATTTGCCCTATTGAATTGGATCTCTATTTTGAGCGTTTTTTAAACCCCGATAGATCGAGTCCTCCCGATTTCGATATCGATTGGAGTTGGACTGATCGAGATACCATTTTGGAATATATTTTCACTCGTTATGGCGCTAATCATGTTGCATTTACAGGAACAACCGTCGAGTTTAAATACCGTTCAATCATTCGAGAACTCGGTAAGGTGTTTGGTTTGCCAAAGGAAGAATTAGATGTTTTAATAAGATCGTCAAAGTCTTCACACGATAAAAATAAGGTCGTAAACTTAGTACATAAATACGGGTTAATGTTAGAAAAATATCCCAACCAAAGAAGTATGCATTCCTGCGGGATCCTCATTTCAGAAGAGCCTATCACCAATTTTATGGTACTTGAAATGCCCCCGAAAGGATTTCCAACAGCACAAATAAATATGCATGTTGCCGAAGCGATTGGTTTTGAAAAATTTGATATTTTGAGTCAGAGAGGGATTGGGCATATTAATGAAAGTGTACGTTTAATAGAAAAAAATAGAGGTATAAAAGTGGACATTCGAGACGTTCGTTTAAGTAAAGATGAAAAACGGTCGAATGAGTATTTAAAAGCGGGGAAAACAATTGGCTGTTTTTATATTGAAAGTCCTGCCATGCGTGGATTACTTCGGAAATTGAACTGTGAGTCGTACAAAGTTTTGGTAGCAGCCTCCTCCATAATACGACCAGGAGTAGCGCAAAGTGGCATGATGCGAGAATATGTTTTTAGACATAATAATCCTGATAAATATGAATATTTTCACCCTGTTTTTGAAGAGTATTTGGGAGAAACCTATGGTGTAATGGTTTACCAAGAAGACGTGATAAAAATTGCGCATCATTTTGCGGGAATTGACCTAGCAAAAGCCGACATTTTACGACGTGCCATGAGCGGTAAAACACGTTCGAAAAAAGAATTGGAAGGGGTTAAATCGAGTTACTTTGAGAATTGTAAATTGAAAGGCTTTTCCGATCAGTTAGCACAAGAAGTTTACCGACAAATTGAATCATTTGCAGGATATTCATTTTGTAAAGCACATTCCGCTTCGTACGCTGTAGAAAGTTACCAAAGCCTCTACTTGAAAGCCTATTATCCGATTGAATTTATGGTGGCTGTTATTGTAAATGAAGGTGGATTTTACAGAACAGAAGTTTACATTCATGAAGCGAAAATGGCTGGAGCAAAGGTTCTGAATTCTTGTGTTAACAAAAGTGAATACGTCACCACATTGTATGGAAAAAAAGTGTTTTTAGGATTTCGACATTTACAAAATTTGGAAGAAAAAATAGCGAAAAAAATTGTAAAAGAGCGCAAAGAAAGCGGTGAGTACACGTCATTGGAGGATTTTATTAATCGAGTACCTATAGGAATTGAAAATTTACAAGTTCTCATTTTTATCGGAGCTTTTCGATTTACACATAAAACAAAAAATGAACTGATTCTGATTGCGCGCATGTTATTAATGAATTTCAATCCTGAAAATAGAAATGAATTATTGATTCAAGAACCGCTCATTGAGTACTCGTTACCGAAGTTGGAACGCTCTTTTTTCGAAGATGCTTTTGATGAAATAGAATTGATCGGCTTTCCGATTTCTTGCACCCCATTTGATTTACTAAAGACGAAATTTCGAGGATCTATTAAAATAAATGAGTTAGAGAGTTATGATAAAAAAATTGTGAAAATGGTTGGCTATCTAATCAGCCGAAAAGATGTTCCTATCAAAACAGGAATGATGCACTTTGGTACTTGGATTGATCCCGAAGGTAATTATTTCGACACCACTCATTGGCCTGACTCATTGCGCCAAAGTCCTTTTCAAGGGGGTGGTTGTTATTTATTGCTAGGGAAGGTAGATGTAGATTTCAGTTTCCCGTCCATTGTTATTACAAAAATGGCAAAACTTCCATTTATACCAGATCCGCGCTATTATGATCAAAAGGACAGTAAATTGAGTCCTCAAAATTTATTAAAAAGCGACACAAGCACAACACATAGAGCACCATATCCAAGTGAAAAAGAAATTGGATTACCACGTTACAAGATTTGAGGCATTTAGAATTTTAATTGAACAAGTAATCCCGATTTAATGTGAAGTCTGTTGGAAAATGATTTTAATGAAGTTCAAAAAAATTATTTTTTACTTCATTTTTTACTCCACACAACAATACGAATTCATACTTTTTAGGGCATAAAAAAAGCCCAGTAAAACTCAGCTTTTGCCTTATGGCTTTGTAGCGGGGGCCGGACTCGAACCTGCGTCCGCCAGCTGGCGGATATGAACGCAAAGAGTTACTGTTTTTTGAACTGATTTATTTGAGCTCTACAAAATTCTCGTCCTCTAAAAGTTTTTAATTGCTTCTCTATAATACTCCCCAAATGTTGCTAATGTTAAGCAGTTTTGTGAAACCATTACTGGCACAAGATGATAAAACAGTAACTCTTACTGTGAGTGGGCAAGGCAAAACGCAAGATGAAGCAAAGCAAGTAGTTTTACGCAGTGCTATTGAGCAGGCTTTCGGGACTTTTATATCGTCTAACACCACCATTTTAAATGATAATTTAGTGAAAGATGAAATAGTATCGGTAAGCAGCGGTAACATACAAAAATATGATTTGCTGAATACTTCTACTCTGCCAGACGGCACTTCCGCTGTTACTTTAAGTGCCGTAGTTTCGGTATCTAAGTTAATTAGTTTTAGTGAAGCAAAAGGCGCAGTAATTGAGTTTAAAGGTGGTTTATTTACAATTAATGTGAAACAACAAATATTAAACGAACAGGCAGAGGTAAAAGCTATATGGGATATGTTATTTATATTGAATCTAATAGCTGTTCAGTCTTTTGATTATACTATACAAAATAGCAACTAGCACAATAGTTGGTAGTGGCCAAGCAAATACAAAAACGATTATTGATGGGTATGTAATACCTTAAATAGCCGATCGCTTATGCAATGACATTATAATTAATAGATTTAACGATTGGTTTTTGCCTTCAAAGGACGAGCTTGATTTATTAAGGGGGGTTGTGTGTCTGCCTTAAAAAGAATCGATAGGCTTTACTAGTTTGAGTAGCGGTCGATATTGGAGTTCGTCGCAACCAAATAATAAGGATAATTATAATAGCGATAAGAATTGTGTAGTTGCAGTAAGAGCTTTTTAAGCAGTTTTAACTATTTTATAAATATGAATGATGCAAAGGAGGTTATAAAGCGTTTTAAGCGGAAAAAAAACAAAACGGAGTCAGCTGAAAATCCGAATAAATCTCTAACACATTGTAAAGATAACCATACAAATAATTAGGTGTAAATTTTAGGAGAAGAAAAATAGTTATTGTTTGCTATTGTAAATTATTAAATGTATTATTGCAATGAATAAATTTTAAAATAGTAAAAACATGTAATTATTTAGACATATTCACTTTTTTATTAACAAAGTAACCAATCAAATAAATTATACAAAATCAATCATTATGCAAGAATTAATAGATCAAATCGCAAATAATCCTGCTGCCTCATTAGGAATAATTTTGAATTTAATTATCATAGAAAGTTTACTTTCAGTAGATAATGCAGCTGTGTTAGCCACGATGGTTATGGATTTACCTACAAAGGAAAGAGATAAGGCTTTAAAATATGGTATTTGGGGAGCCTACATTTTTAGAGGTCTAGCAATGATTTTTGCAGCTTTCCTTTTGGGTTTTTGGTGGTTAAAGCCTTTAGGCGGTATGTATCTTTTATGGTTAGTTGCAGATCAATTTAAAAATAAATTAGGATATGGGGAAAAAGGCACCATTGTTTTTAAAATACTTTCTTTGTTTGGTATAATGTTTTTAATTCGAAATGATGGCACCATTAATGAGATTGCATTATGGACTTTAAGAGCTGTTGCTGCTATTTTTATATCTTATTTAATTTATTCATTTAT
>Ga0209190_1002193_pt1 | contig 13307 bp, 18 predicted proteins | sample M_140205_XF_Meta_FD_187315 | JGI IMG/M metagenome (GOLD analysis project Ga0209190, IMG submission 187315) | Freshwater microbial communities from Lake Montjoie, Canada to study carbon cycling - M_140205_XF_MetaG (SPAdes) (version 2) | ecosystem: Environmental > Aquatic > Freshwater > Lake... | reverse complement strand
GCTATCTGTTGCGCCCCTGCTGCGATTGCTGATGCCGCTTGTACCTTTAAAAGTGTTTTCTCTAAATCTTTATTCGCTCCACCAAATAAAGCCGCCGCCCCTTGCGCCGCAGCGAATCCGCTTGCTATTCCTGAACCTATCTGGACAAGTCCATCGAGTTTGCGTGTATCACTTCCTGCATTTTTTATAGCTTGATTGAGGTCGTTAATTTTATCCTTCGCTTCTCCTGCTGCTTTTATATATTGGTCTGCAAGTGATTTATTACCCTGTTCTCCTGCTGTTAATGCAGCACTTTGCAAATCCTTTATTGACTTCTTCAGTTCACCAACTGTTTTCGCCGAGTTGCTCGCATCAATAAGTATTTCTAAAACAACTTCTTTTTTTTCTGCCATTTTATTTAATTAAAAGTTCGCCTGTAAGTTTCTTAACAACATTCTGAACATGATGAACACAATCAACTGTTGCTTTTATTTTACTCATAATAAACTGTTAAGTCTGCTGATGTTCCTAATGCTGATTTTACTGTTAATCCTGTCGTGAAATTTACATTCAAATCGTATTGGTCTGCCTGAATATTTGTGAACACCTGTATTATTGGTGCTGTCGCTGATGTGTTATTGTAAATTGTTATTGTATTACCTCCACTTCCTGCAACCCCTACTACTATGCTTCTTAATATTCCACTTCCTGTTTTTAAAATGTTTGATGTCTTGGTATTTATTCTTTTGAATGTAGTTGGGTTATCATCAGGTAAAACGGGAAACCAATCATAAGTCAAATCAACAGCATCAATTAACTCCTGTGCTGTGAATAAATAATCAACTCTTGTATCAACAATTACCGCCCACAAATCATCGGCAGTGTGTTTTATCACATCGCAATACTTATCCGTATTTACTTTATTGATTAAATCATCAAAACATTTATCTGCTCTATTCTGTGCCTCAATTTCGTTTGTGTATATTAAATATTTCATAACTGTCCGAATTTACCTTTTAAAGAAATACTATTCTGCGCAACCTCCGCTTGTGTTAGTGCAACTTGATAAACCAATACCTCCAAAGCATCCATAACTTGTAATGTGTTCGATGTTCCAATTATAAATGGTGAGCCATTATTATAATCAGTACCTGCATTTGATATTGCAATGGTAGCTACGACTGCTTCATTGATATAAAGTGATAGCAATGAATTTGTCCTGTCAACAACAAGAGTGTATAAATAATTGTTGTTTGGGTCAAATGATGCACCAGCTGTTGTTTTTGCTGCTGTGTCAAAAAACTGCGCACTAATTGTTGTGGCAGCCATTTGAAATTTATACTCCCCTGCGACACTTACTGCTCCTGTTGCTATACCAACTTTACCACACAATGTTCTATTCGTGTTCGATGAAATTATTTTTCCATAATAACATAAAGTCAATCCTCCATTAGTTCGTAAATCAAACACATCTCCTGCACTTAAATATTGCGTTGAAGAAAAAGCTGATTTCGCCTTTCCATTTATTGATTGTACTTGTTGAGTATATGTAGGTTGTAATGCGCCTGTTCCCTGCGCCAATGAAGCACCACTAACTCTGTCAACCCATGCACTTACTCCTGTCGCTAATGTTATTCCATCACCATTATTAAACCATCCAACTAAGTTATTAGGTTGTGCATAAGGAAGAACTGCATAAGTTAAAGGAAACCCAACAATACCTGTAAAAGCAGTAGTTGGTCTGCGAACCAAACTATTACCATCACTCTTAATTATTCCGTTGAATATTGGCATTAGAAGTTAGCTATTTGTGCGAATGCTTCACAATCCGAAGGAGTACCTGCGTCAACTGTAAATGCTACTTGTATCTTTTGACCTGACTTTAATTGTAAATCTGAGTAAGAATTTACAAGTCTATTGCTTGCCACTGTTGTTGATGAAGTTGTTAAAGTTGTAACCATCTCATCAAACAAATGATAAGTAGTTCCATCCGTTTCTGTTATCCAAATTAAGAATAACCCTGCGGCTGAATTACCCTGCCACTTAAAACCGATTTGAGTAACCTTAGTGCCGTCGGTCGTGGCTGTGTATAAGGTCTTAATGTTTGCCGTTGTTGCTCCTGTTTTATCAGTAGTTGTTGCAGTTATTAAAACCTGTGCTAACTGCATTGTCTGTGGAAAAGGTGGTGTGTATGTAAGTGCCATTTTATTCTTTTATGAGAGATTGTAAAATAGGTAAAGATTTGCTCCTGTAATACTTACTCCTGCTACCGCAGTCTGAACAAATGCTGTTGAAGCAGGAGTAGTATCATTAGTTCCTTGTGGTTGTGTTGTTATTCTTTCAACAACTCTTGTAAATACTTGCAATACTCCATTGCCAACGCCATTGTGTAACACAACACCTATTGATTGAGCGAAGTTCGGTGAAATAGGTTTTGTAGCTGTTAATATGCCTGCCGTTGTTGGTGAAACATATAACAAGTCGCCAACTGCGAATGCCGATAAATTAAAATTTTCTAACACTCCGATTATCATCATCCATCCAAATCCATTGTTGGCTGTTGTTTGGTACATTATACCATAAGCAGGTAATGTAGTTAATGAATTTGCTCTTGCCTTCGATATGTTCGGAACTGAACCTGTTGCACCTGTTATATAAACTACTGAACCCTTAGAAATTGATGCCCCGCTTGTATTCCTAACTATCGTTAAGTTATCTCTTGTTATTTCAATCTCATTTCCATTCTCATCTAATATGTGAGGAACTGATAGTCCATTTTGGTCTTTTGAAAAAAGTATTAATGAGTTTGCTGCTGGTGCTGTTGGTGTTGCAATATCTGTTAATATAGCTTTATCAATATCAACAGTATCAACTGAAAGAATATTCGTTGTCTTGTCATATTCAAATCCTGCTTCTGCTCCAAATGCTCCGCTATCATTATACTGAACTTGTTTGTTTGCACCACCTGGAGTTCCGCCACCACCTGATGGAGTAGTCCAACTCATTGACCTTGTTGGGTCGCTCGTATCTACTGTTAATACTTTTCCATTTGAACCTATTGGAAGCCTTACTAACTTCGAACCGGAGTAAACAAATAAATCACCTAATGTAGTCGCCGCTTCTGATTCACTTGCTAAGCCTGAAGTGTCGCCAACTATTACAGCCCCCTGACTTAATGTAGAACTTGTATAAGGCGGAGTTCCTACTCCGACTGTTGTTAAATCAACATCACCATGAGAGAATGAATCGGATGGAATAAATACCGCATCTCTGATTTTAATAAGTTCCACCTTTGTTAAAGTGTTGCCTATTGGACTGTAATCCATTATTTTATTAAGCCGGTAATAAGTGCCGTCAACAAAATAAGAATCTCTGAAGTCTATGGTCCTTATATCTTCTGAAGTTAAGTTAAAATAAGCAACCATTAACTTAGAATACTTGTCGCTTATTTCTTCAATAAAATTCTGCCAAAAAGAAGTGTAAAGATTATTACTTATCGGATAAAGAGTAGGATTATTTAAAGTGTAATAAACAGAACGAGGCGCAGCATAGTTATAATCAAAGGTAGGAACTTGCGGAGTTCCAACTAAGTGACCGCTAAAAGGATAATAAGTTTTAGCAACCCCGTCTAAAGTCGTGGCTCCTGGAGTTTGATTAGCATTGAAAGCTGTTGCATCGTAATAAATAACCCTTAAAATTCCTAAGTAAATATTTGGAATTGTAGAAACCCCATCTTTAATACAGTTACTTAAAACTAAACTGTTATAAGCCGATTGTCTTAAAGGAAAAGGTGCAAGTTCAGGAATGATACTTTTTTTTGTTGCTATAAAATCATTCTCTACTATTACTGTTCGTTGTCCGTAAGTTTCAAAGTTCTTTGCTTTATAATCTTTATTCCAAAAGTCGGCATCTTCTTTTAAACTGAATAAGTATTCCTTCCAATCTAACTCACCCATTGGAGTAAATTCAATCGGTTGACCTACATCAAGTTTGTCAGTCCAATCAACTACACCGCCCTGAGAGTAATAAGTGTCACGAGGTAAAATATTTATTTGCGTGTCGTTATCAAATACGGGTTCAAGATAAAGATTAAACATTTTAATCAACGCTAATAAAAAATCCCTTTGCTTGTAGTTGTCGGGTAAGAAGCCTTGAGTGTGTTTAACTGGTACTGTATGCTGATTCGTTGTTGTATTCCATGTATTATTTACATCTGAAATCTCGTTATCGAATTTAATATGAACATTAGAAGTTCCTGCACCTGGAATAACAATGTTTGCAGTAAGGTCTAAATTATTATAACCATTCGTGTTATAGTTGTATTCAGTATCTAAATAAGAAATCTGTAAATAAGTATCTGCATGGTCAACCTCTGTAAATGAACCTACTCCATTACCTAATGTAAATTGTAATTCAAAGAAAACTATATCGCCATAATCTAATTCTATTGTTGTTTCATAACTAATAGAAGAAACTGAATCTGACATTCCTCCTACAAAATGACTTTCAGTAGTACCTGTTCTGACTCTTGTTATTACTAAATAAACATCCCCTGTATTTCCTAATGTTGAATAACTACCTCTTAATCCAAACTTGATATAAACCCTCCTCCGCCATTGCTTCAAACAAGGAATATATAATTTGTCCATTCCTGTTTCTGAATATAAAGTAGCTGTGTCAGCACATGAATAACCAACACTTGAAAGTATATCTTCGAAAACTCTTGATACTAAAATAGATGGTGCGATTTGGTCGCTCACATAAGCCGGTGTAGCTACGCTTATATTTTGTCTGCCGTTATCTAAGTAAGGGTAAAATAAATCAGTAGGAGTAGCCCACGAACTTGTTATTTGCGCCGCCGTTCCTGTTTGGTCTAAGTCGCTTAAATCTAAATCAGTTAAAAGTTTATCAGCAACCTTTTGAAATAAGTCGCCAATTTTCCCGAAAATAGCAACATCATATTCAATCTTATCGAAGTCACGATATATTTTTAATAGCTGTAAATTGCCATTAAATACGGGAATGTAATTTTGATAAACAATAACAAACGCCCTGATATTCGGGTTAAAACTCCCTTCTAAATTAACTTCAAAAATATTATCAAAGATTATATTATTAGCATCCGTTCCAGGTAGCTTAATAGTTTTAGAATAACTTGAGTTTCTACTCTCAGGATTTCTTATGTCGGCAATGGTGTAATTAAGTGAATAAGGGAAGTCATCATACAAATCCATCGTTGCATAATCAACATAAAAATAACATCCTGACTGAGTTGTGTCTATTCCTGTTGTAACTGTTACACTTGTTGCTGAAACATAAGTAGCGATTACATCTCGCTTATCTCCTGCGGTTGTCCTTATAATTATTGCCTTGCCTACATCGTCAGCTTTGAAGTTCGTTCCTGTTCCTGTGATAGTTACTGATGGGATTGAAAGCGTACCAAACACTTCAACAGTTCCTAATCGTGGTGTCGTTATAAATAGTTCAGTATTCATTATTGCCGTTGACTGATTATATCGTTACCAATCTCAATTTCAAATTCATTATTAAATAAATTATTCCCTGCATAGGTCTTTTGCGAATAAGCGGTATTGGTTATAATTACAGGTGCATAAGTGTCAGCATCTATTTCCCAATATACTTGCGTTGATTTCGATAAGGTGAAAAGCCAATTACTCTCATCTTCCGTTATCCAGTTGGAATGGATTTTTATTTTTTCAGTCGTTAAAGTATTAAACTGTGTTTTACCTGCTTGGCTCGGTGCAAAAGTAAAAGCCCCTGCCGCATCAACCGCCCCAAGTATTTTTTTATAACTTGATTTTGCTGAATTAAAAGTGCGGTCGAATTTCATATTGAAACTGTAAGCATCAAACCCACCTAATGGATTCAACCAATGAAGTCTGAAATGTTCGTTGAACTTTGAACAGTCGCAGTCAATATTGAATCTGATTGTTTCACCTAAAGCCGCAGGAGTGTTATTACATAAAGTAATCGTATAATAAGAAGCACCAACTAAATAGGCAGCGTTCCAATCGTTTATATTTTTAGTACCTACTCCATACCTTAACATTAATAAAGTTGAAGTCGTTAGTGTTTTTATATTAGTAGAAAGAAGTGAACCGGTATCGTCATAAACTTTCAACATTAACTTTATAGGCTCAGTAGCTGCGCCCGTTGTTATATAAAGGTAAAAGTTTGAATCATCACAAATCTTTATTCCTGTTCGTGGTGCTGTGGTTAAAAACTTTCTTGTAGTTGAAAGCGTCCCTGTCAGCATTTGATATTGTGTAGATATGTCTAAATTTATTAAGTCAGTTTCATTTCCAAAAGAAGCTACCGAATGCCTAACCGCCGCATTTATTGCCGTTATTGAACCCGTATTTGCAAGTACACCGCTCACTGCTGGTGGTGTTCCATATTCTTCTCTTAATTGAATGCTATAAATCACATAACTATTTAAACACTCGATTGAATCCGTTGCATCACCTACTGAAAAATCATAACTTAAATAGTTCTCAACTATTCTGTGAGCATCGAATAAAAGAAAGCCATCAGGACGCGGTGAAAGTTTTATTCTTTTAGTAACAGCAATAGGATAAGTCAATACTATATCAACAACAAATCTAAAATTCGCCTGTGCCGTATTTGTTGAGCTTGCTGTAATGATTATCGGATTGTATGCCGGTGTAATTGCATTCGGCTGTGTGATTATTGTTATTGCCATCAGTTTTATACTTTAAATATTTCAACGATTACTTTACTTGCTACCATTTTACTAAGTTCTTCATTTATCTTTTCAAACATTCCATTTGTCACCACTTTAGAATAAAATCCTGTTCCTTCAATACCTTTATTGAATATTGATTTGCGAACTGCATAAACACGACTTCGTCCGTTGCTCACATTTGACTTCTTGCCCATTGTTTTAAATGGGAGTTTGCCGCCTCCTTTAGTCACTCCGCTTGTTGCTTTTGTTCCAAGCCATTTAGCTATCGCAGCATAAGGCGGTAATTTATTCGTGTACTTGAAAGGTGATTGAGCTGCACTTGCATAGGCTGACTTCTTACCCTTTACTCCTTTGTCGATGTACTTGCCATAGTCAAGCATTGAAAAAGAAACTTTGTATTTGTCAGTGCCGATTTCGTCAATATAAAATGAAATACTTTCTTCTAATCTTCCCGAAGCTGTATGTTGCTGTAAGTTTTCTGTAAGTTGCGCAACAATCTTTTCTCCAACTTCAACGGCGAATAACGGAAGTGCCTTGAATAAAGATTTATCCTTACTCAGTTTAGTACCAATTCCGTTTAAGTATTCGTAACTCATTTTTCACTCAGGTATTTATTCTTATCTTTAATGTAGCTCACATAATTTAAAAAAGCAATTACATTCATCTCAGTCACCTCATCTATTGTTTTACCCAATTCCTTCGCAACCGAATCGAATAGGTAGAACCACCCCCATCGGTCGGTAAATCCTGCAACTGTTTTTTCAATATCTTGTTCGCTTTCTTCAATTCGCTTTCTGCTTTTTGTACCATATAAATTTCCGTAGCTTCTATCAATTGAGGAAACAAATTGCAAAAAAAAACTGCCAATGAATAAGCTATTGACATCGGCATTTCGTCAAAGTCATCTGCCTGCTTTGGTATTCTTTCACCATTGTATTTTTTTGGCGAACCATACCAAGTACAAGGAACAATAAAAGTCGTGAGAATCAAATTCAACTTTGAATTAATATCCTCTTTTACTTTAGTGTATTCTTTCAGGTCGGCATATTGCCCGGCGGTTATATCAGTTAAATTTTTAATCACTTTGTAAAACTTACCTTTAAGAAAAATAAAGTTAGGTAGTTTGTCTGTTGGCGGTGTTTCTCTTAAAAACTGAATGGAGTTTAATTTTTCAGCGAACTTTGAAATCGGCATCAGATTAATTTCTTCCTCTGAATAGTTAAACAGTTGCGCCACTAATTCAATATTCTTATCATCTTCTGAAAGGTCGGATTGAATAATAGAATCTACTATTTTAAATTGTCCTACTGTGATGCTTTTCCAATTCATATTTGATTAAGTATTAATTCTGATTCGTCAATATTAATTCCATCAATCTCAAATTCATAAAGACGATGGCGTGTTTTCACTAAAAAATTCAATCGCTTAATTTCTGCATTCTCAACCATTCCCCAGGTTATCTGCCTAAGTGCAAGTAAATCAGATTCGTTGCCGTCAAAGTTGTGAACGATTATGTTTTCGGGTGTCACATAAATAAATACAATAAAACGCCTTTTGTTTATTAGACGGAAACGACAAAATATTTACCTGAGTTATTTAAAGCAAGTTTATTTAAAGCTACATAACGGAGCGGATCAATCAAATGGTTATAGTGGTCAATCGGTTCGTTCAGTTGTTTGCCGTCTTTATCTTGCTTCCATTTATAATTGCGCAATTCCTTTATCAGGTTCAATGAATCAGCCGTTACATTTATCTTGTATCGCTGTAAAACATCAATTCCGCTTTTGATTGAATCCTGCCCTTTGTTAGCAGGGTAAATATTCCATCCCTGATTTTGAATTTCTCTTATTGATTTCGGCTCTGCGCTGTCAGCAATCAATTCTTTTCCTTTACTCAATCCTAAACTTTGCATTCGCTTACAAATATCAGGATTCGTTAAGCCTGTTTCGTAAATGTGTTCTTTTACCCATAACTCACCGCCCTGCATCCACACTCCTATTAGCGTGGTCGGGTCGTTGGTGAATCCGAAATCCATTCCGTAAGCGATGAACTTTGCCTCTTTTGGTATTTCCGAACATTGAACCCAATTATCAAACACTACACCCTGCAAACTTCCAATCTCTCCTAATCCGTAAACCTTCCACCAATTACTCCAATATCCATTATCATTTGCCCTTTCTCTTGCTTTCTCAATCTCACGAACTAATGAAGGTTCCAGTGCTTCATTATCTTTATAAGTCAGAATAACAAAGTCAGAATCTTTATCATTTAGTAATTCATTGTGAACCCAAAATTCAGATGTAGGATTGTAGTCTAAATAAATAAACTTTCTTGTTCTGATTGCAAGCTGATGATATGCTTCAAAGTTTATGTTATTACACTCATTAATAAATAACACATCCCTTCTTGCTCCTCTTAGCCTGTCAGTTTGGTCGGCACTAAAGAACTCAATTATAGAATTGTTTGGGAACTCATAAATCAGATTTGACTTATTAAACTGAGCATCTGAATAAATGCCGCAATCAATCATAATATTAAGGAAGTCCCTTATTGCGCCCCTCCTTAAATGAGGGATTGATTCTGAAACAACACTTATAACTTGTTTTGGATAGGTATTAGCGTAAGTTATCAGCATCGGGATAATGCTGTAAGTCTTACTTGAACTTGTACCTCCCTGAACTATTCTTACCCTCTTACGAAGTCTTGCTATCTTCCTTTGGGCTGTCGTCTCCTGAAACATCTAAGTTGATTCCTTTGAATATTTGCCCATCAATATTTGCTTTAACTTCGCTGCGCTCAATCAATCCTAATTTCTTTGCGATAATGTTTGCGTTAAACAATCCAACTGAAGCTCCTTTGAAGTTTTGAACAAAGCAATTATTCCTTATGCGCGTAATGATAGTTTGATAATCGGTATATCTTCCCTCTGTATTTGCTGAATATTGGCTTAAATCGCTGATTATATCAGCATCCCACAAATAACATTCAAAGCCTTCAAAAGTTATAGGAACTTGTAAAGGAGTATTAACTTGATTTCCGTCTTTTCCAACATACTCAACTTTATACATTGGGTTGTTTCTTTCTTTTTCAACATACAATTTGAAATACTCCCAAAGTAATTCGGGTGTTTCAATATACTTAGTTCCCTTTGGTCTTGCCATGTTTTTTAGTTTTATACTCCACCGGCGGGTCAACTGTTACAATCACATCCGACTTATTAAATTCATCGGTCACAAACTTCTTTTCGTACACATCAAAAGCAATAAAGCACTTCTGTAAGCACTCAGGTAAACAACCGCTGCATCCGCCTTTAAACTTTAGTCCGGTGAGCTGTTCAGCTATTTCCATAATTAGGTCGGCGCACCCTTCGAGGTTTGCGGTGTAGTGTTTCTTGTATTGAATCCAAATGTGTTTAAATGGTTTCAATCGGTTGTATTGTTGTTCGTTCATTTCCAAAAGTTTAAGAATCTGTAAAGTACAATTGCTGTAATTGCGTTCAGTCCTGCGATTATAGGCACTTCAAATGTAAGTGATGTAAATGTATATCCGAATAAAATAGTAAGCCAGAACGATAGGCAATGTTCACAATCTAATGGTTTTATTCGTTTGGGCAGTCCGTTATTATTCCAATATGGTAAAAAAGTAAATTGCAACTGCTCAGGTATTCCGGTGAACATTACAAAGTAAACTGCGATGAATGGGATTAGGTAAATCATAATTCTTTGTAAACTTTCAAAACTTCCTTTCGGTAGTTGGTGATTTCTTTGTGAACATGGTTCGCGTGTATGTTGGTTGCTTTTTCTACTTTTCTGATTGAACCCTCACGCAAATATATTTCAAACAACCTTCCTCCAAGTGGGTAAACTTTTTTCTGACGGCAATCAGCATCTATTTTACTCATCGCCCTTTCAATTTTTGTGAGCTGTATTTCAAAAGTCTTTTTATCTGAGCTGTCAGCAACAAATTCAAAATTAGTCAATCGTGAGTAGTATTTCTTTTTGAACCGCTGCGCACTATCACACCAAATGTTATTGATTATTTTTATAATGAAGTAGTTGAAAGAATCTTCTGCCTTACTGTAAATTTCTTCCAGCTTTTTATATTCCATCAAAATAATTAAAACCTCCTGATATAAGTCGTCGGCAAGTTCCTTCGCAATGTTTTTACACACCTCCAATATTTTGCCGTCCTGGTGAATCTTCTTTATGATTTCGTTTCTATCCACGCTTTCCCAAAACTAAATGAGCTGCTTCGATTTCGTTTTTTGGCAACACCTTTTCTATTCCTGTCACCTGTTTAAACTGCTTTGCATTCATCAAAGGAATATCTTTCACCTCTTTAAATGGCATCTCGTATTGCTTGAGATAATCAAGTACAAGTTGATAGTAAATTGAATTTAACCTTCCTTTTTTTGAAAGGTAAATCATGTATTGACCTTCATAATTTCTTACTGCCGAAAATGTTTCGAGCAACCGGAACAGGTGGTCTGTTTGGATAGTTAGCCTTTCATTATCTATCTGCGACTGAGCGAAAGAACAGTAACGAGCTGGAACCACTCCGATAAGCAAATTAATTTTAACCTTTTCTTCTGTTGCTGATTCCCATTTCTCCTTAGTTGTTTTCATATAATTATCCAAATTATTAAACTCCAAAACAAAAGTAAACAAACTCCGATTATTACATAACCTTTTTGGCGGTCAGTCATTAGCATACTTTTTTAAAACATCATAATCATACACAGCGTAAAAGGTATCTCCATCTATAAAATACATATTACCCTTGCTGTTATCAACCATTATATTTACAATTTCTTTAGCCTGTTGCTTAGTAATTTTACTCTCTAAAGAAGTGTATTTATTAATCATTATAAATTTTGCCACTTTCATATCAAATTAAATTTAGGTCTTGAAATTATCCTCTTGTAAATTAATGATTGAATCATAACAAGGCTTAACCAATGGAGCGCAATTATAACCAGTAACTAAAACAAAGAAATTCATTTGAATATATTTTTTGCTTTCATTTTTATTCGTTCTAAAATTCCTTTCGGTAGGTTCTTTTGTTGTTCAATATACCATTCAAAATGTGATTCAACATCTTTAATTATTCGTTCCTTAACTTCTTTTTCTGTGTACCATTCTCTTTTCCATCCTTCAAATCCAATAACTATCTGAGCATTGTTTTTACTTTTTGACTTTTCTACAAAGTCACGAAGTTCATCTAAATATTCAAGTGAAATTGTTGCTGTGTTCATTTGTATTTATTTATTAATAGCTGCAAAATAGCCTTATCTTTTTTGAACTTATTTTTACTTTGGATTAAAAGTTTTTGAGCCGTTCCTATTCCGAATCTCATATCAATAGCTAATCCAAATTCATACTGTTTTCCCTGAGCGAACATATTACATCCAACACATTGCGCTGCGCAGTTCTTTTCCTCCCACCTGGTAGCAAAGTGTCGTCTTGATATAAAGTGTCCGCATTGGCTTGTTTTAAGTGTCATAGGCTTACCACAAGTAACACAATAAGAAAACCCATCAGCATCAATATCCCTAAGTCTAATGAAGATTGAGAATACTTTATCTAAGTCAGCTACTAATTGATTTATTGATTTGGATTTCATTTTATTTGTAATTCATCTTTTGTTAAAGCGAAATAAAGATTCTGTAATTGATGAACGAATTTAGGTCGAGCCAACACAAACTTATTTGATAAGTAACATTCAGCGTGATTAACAATAAAATCGCAGTAGAATTTTATATGTTCATTTAGTGGTTTGAAGAATAGTGTGGAAGTTAGGATTGTTGAATCTTCATCACATATTAATGTTTCTTCTTCTTCTATTTCAAATCCAAGTTTTATAATTAATTCTTCTGTTAATGGAATTGGTTTTATTATTTCATCAATAAGTTCATCAAAACTTTTCGCTCCAACATCCTCCATTATCCAATAAATATCCTGTTCGGTTAATTGTCTGATGCCTGTTTTGGTATGTCCAAAACTTACTGAAACAACATCTTCTGAAAAATTATAGTAACTTCCTATTTTTAATTCGTTTGCTTTCATTACATTACTTTTAATTCATTGCGCTTAAAGATAGCCAATATTTCATTCTCAATCTGTTCAGTAAGTCCGATTTCAACAAGGTCTTTTGACATCCTGGTTAGTTCGTAAAATGCCGTTCCTTTTGTTCTTTGCGGAGTATCTACTAATCCAAACTCTTTGAAGATTTCTTTTGAAGGAACTTTGTAAGACTGCAGGAGGCGGATTAAAACTCTTTTAGTTCTCAAAGTTTCTGAATCTCTGATTTCTGATTTGGCTATTTCAGAACCTAAGATAGTTCTTCCTTTTCTTTGAGTTACAAGCATGAGTGCTTCGTAAATTGTCCGCCGGCGGTCGGTGTAGTTTAAGTGGTTCATGGTTTATTTTGGTTTAAAATTTAAGGTTCGCTAATTCAATTTAAAATGGCACCGGTTCAGTATTAATTCTTTTCCACTCATTCCAAAATCTGTAAGGCAATAGAAAATCTTTTCCTTGCTCTGAATACCTGCCTGTGAAAAAATCATAATTGAATCGTACAGTTCCGCATTCACCAACAAATT
>Ga0209190_1002192_pt1 | contig 13309 bp, 30 predicted proteins | sample M_140205_XF_Meta_FD_187315 | JGI IMG/M metagenome (GOLD analysis project Ga0209190, IMG submission 187315) | Freshwater microbial communities from Lake Montjoie, Canada to study carbon cycling - M_140205_XF_MetaG (SPAdes) (version 2) | ecosystem: Environmental > Aquatic > Freshwater > Lake... | reverse complement strand
GGACTAGCTGCTGGACGAGCAAAGCCTTCAGTTGAGCAGGGGTTCGGTGTTTCTCAGCCTCTATTGCCGCCTTGTAGGCCTCTATCTCTCTAGCCACTATTGGGTTTGCAGCGACCATATATGGTTCTGAGAGCATTGTGCTGGGTGCTGGGTTAGCCTTGTACGCCTCTCTGTATGCCTGAGCCTTTGTCTTACCCATGGCTACTGCCTTAGCGAATTCCCTTTGCTTTGTGGTTAGTGCTGGTGTCTTCCCTTGGCCAGCACTTAGTAAGACATCTACTGGGATAGTGTCTAGCCCTTCACGGATCTGCGCCCTTGTTAGTTTTTGTGTGGTCTGTTTGGCCATTTTGTTACTGCCTGTGTCTTTAGTGACTATGCGGTATAGATTGAGAACGAGCCGAATATACCACCGCCCGAACTGGCTGGCAATCTAGTACCAGGCGCCTGGACAACCCAGACCGCCCGAAAATATTTTTGCCTTGGATGAAAAATCCCTATAAATCTATGATGTAATGCAATACATGGCATCGACCGATGTCATGTGTTCTATCAACATTAACGGAGTTAAAAATGCTTACCCTTTCCAAAAATGACCTCTTCGCCACATACAGCGACATGGGTGCAGCCCTTGTCTACGTCAACAACCTATGCTCTGCTGCCGCCAGTAGTGCCGACTCCATCGCTATCCGCACTGCTGCTCACGTCATACTCAACACGGCCATTGAACTGCACCGCGCAGAGAAGCAAGTGCTGGTGGACAAGATAAACGAAATGAGTGCTCGCGCAAACCCAGTAACCGCGCTACTGACGCTGGTGCAGGAACAAGTAGCAAAGGCAATAGCCGAGCAGCCGATTGACGAACAAATCGAGAACTGGATGGCAGACAACCTCCAAGACCACGTCAACGAATGCATCGACATGGACGAGAAGATTGCAGAGCAAATCAGCGAGTACTTCAATAGCAACACCTTCAGCATCGAGCCGCGCTAATGCAGTCCGCAAGCCCAGCGTGCTGGGTTTGCTGGCCACCATTGGCCTTTACAAAGGAGTTTCTATGATTGACAAGACCGCAGTAGCGTACGACATTGCCTGTGCCGTGCTGGCTACTATCTTCATCTATATCGGCCTGACTAATGACGGCCTACTCTTCAAGTTAGCCCTGCTTTGGGGTGGAGTGCTTGTTGGCTACATCGTTACCACCTACCTGAACTGGGAGGCCGTATGAAGTACAAATACTTCCAAGACCCGTCTCATGGTTGGGTTGAAGTACCCATTGCCGAACTGCGCCGCCTCGATGTGGCCGACAAGATTAGCCCCTACTCTTACCGCAATGGCCACCTAGCCTACCTCGAAGAGGATTGCGACTTTGACGTGTGGATAAAGGCCAAGATTAACGCTGGTGAAGAGTACGACATCGTTGAACACCACACCAACAATGACTCCATCGTTCGTTCTTTTAGGGGCTACGCATGACTATTTATCTATTTTCTGATTCTGAAGTGTGGCATCGTGAGATTCACGCAAACACGTTTATCGGCGCACTACGCAAAGCACGTACAAAGTTTGGTATTGCCGTGCCACTGCGCCTAGTCGCTAAATACGGCAGCAGCCGTGATTATCGCGCCGCTACTGGCTACGAATGCTCTTTGAGGGAAGTGACATGAGAACGCTATTCGTTGAAAAATCGGGCAACCGCAAGGTAGGCCCGATTCCTGTGACGTATCGGGAACGCAAGTCGTGCCCTCCGTCCTGTACTTGGTATCGCAAAGGATGCTATGGGGACGATTTCCATACCTCCCTTGCATGGAACAGAGCAGACCGCAGCGGCCTGTCTACGCCCGAACTGGCCGCCAAGATAGCCGCCCTGCCGCAGGACCAACTGTGGCGCGGTGAAGTGGTGGGCGACCTTGTTGGAACTGGTGAGCAGGTGGATGCCTACGAACTGGGGCTAATTGTCCGCGCTAACTTTGGCCGCAGAGGGTTTACCTACACCCACAAGAAGTCCGCGCAGGCTATTCGCTGGATACGTCATGCTAATGCATGGGGATATACAGTAAACCTGTCCGCAGATGATGCTGGAGAGGCCGACCTGCTGGCCGAACTGAACGCCGGCCCTGTGGTCTGCATCGTGCCTGTGGATACGCCTGAGCATTCCTACACACCGGCTGGAAGGCCGATTGTGGTTTGCCCCGCGCAGACCCGCGACCTTACCTGTGCGGTTTGCCAACTGTGCCAAAACGTAGACCGCAAGAGCATCGTAGGGTTTCGTGCCCACGGCAGCAAGACCAACCTAGTTAACCAACGCGCCAGTCGCGTTATTCCAATTGCGAGGACCAAATGAACCGATGCGACCATACCCGTGCCGATAGCTGGTGGGAACACGATGGCAGGGGGATTCCCCTTGCGCGAGTGTGTGCCAAGTGCCAAGAGGCCGTCCTGTCCAAGTACGACCCGAGGATTTTTGAGTACTACTCACAAGCAGACGTTGACGAACAAATAGAGGACGACCAATGGTAATCACGGAACCAAACCAAATTCTGCACTTCAGAATGCTGACCCTTCGTGCTGGCCTGAAACTGGAAGTGAAAGGACTACGCCGCAGCGGCCGCAGTTTCTACTCAATCATCAAAAAGGAATTCAACCTCAAGGGTACACGTGAGAGTGTGCTGGAGCAGTTTGATTCGCTAATCAAGCAGTAACCTCTCTAAGCCCTGCCCAGCAGGGTTTAGGGGACGCTATTGTCCGAACTACTAGGAGAAAGTTATGCCCAATTGGTGCGCCAATTCCTGCCGTATGACGGCCCCGCAAGACAACCCCATGATGGGGAAGATACTGGACGAACTGAAGAAAGGCCAAAATGCCAAATGGTTTCAGGCCGTCAAACCTGTCCCGCAGCCGCTTGTGGATGCCATCGCAAACCACGGAGAAATGTCAGACGAACAAAAGAAACTGGTGGAGGATTTTGGGTATCGTAGCTGGTACGACTACTGTGTGGCCGAGTGGGGCACCAAGTGGGAAGCGACCATTGACCGATACGAGCAGGACGGCGACTCCATCATTGTTTACTTTGATACGGCATGGTCTCCGCCTGATGGGATATTCAAGGCAATGGAAGAGGCCGGTATCGAAGTGGAGGCCGCCTACATTGAATCAGGCGTAGGCTTTATGGGCTACCGCAAGGACGGCGAAGACTACGTGTGCGATATGCCTGAGTATGAGCCTGATGACGATGGGGAGTGTTCTCAGGCCTACTACGATGCAATCGACAAGGTTTGGGAAGATGCTGGCATAACCCACGCACCCAGCGGCATGGGAGGCTGATATGAACCTAGATTACAACGTATTCGCCGATGACTATCAACGATGTGTATCCATTGCATCGCCCAAAACTGTATCGCAGTTTATCGGCAGGATGAAGGACGACATGGAGGGAGAAGTAGACCACGAAGAACTTTGGGACGAGTTTCCTGAAACCTACACCTCCATCATGGACGCTATGACAATGTGGGAGGCCGGTGCAGCCCACGCTCGCAAACTTATGAAGGAACAGAAATGATTTACCGCATCTACAACCACAACCATACCCTGCTGGGGGAATTCAAGACCCAAAAAGAGGCCAATGAAGAGGCCATGTACTATATGCGCGAGACGGGCAACCCTGCCTATGTTGTGAAGGAAGATGTATGAAAAAACGCTGGCTATACAAGGTTTACCTTGCTGGCCGGTTTGTCCGTGCCTTCACTTCACGGACGGCAGCGCGCCAGTTTATGGAAAACATGACAGACCTAGACCTACCATTTTTAATCCTTCCCCACGAAGATGGGCAAACCCCTTACATGATTGGAACATTGAAATGAAACTCAAAGATGGCGATTACGAACTGGTAGACGGCGCGGTATGGCTTGCCGTCAGAGGCTTTTCGGTGCGTATCTTTAGCACCGATAACGGCATTGATGTACGCATTTACAAGAATGGGGCAGAGGACGAAGGCGCTATTGCCGCCACCTTTGCCGCAGACTCTGAACTTCTCTAAAAGAACGGGCGGAGGGATTCGGCAGCCGCCTGACTGCCCACCCTCTGCTCGAAATCGTTGAAGTCCTCACCGGCCTCGCCTACCCAATAGCGTGAGGCTATTTTTTTGGCGGTACTTATCCCCATCAGGTCGTTGTCGGCCACCACAATAGGGTTGTCCAGGCTCTTGGCTATCTCCAGCATATTTCCAGCCGAAAAGCAAACGTGGATTCTGTACCGCAGCCGCGCCAGTTTTAATGCGCGGCGCACCGACAGACCTGTGGCCAGCCCCTCAACTAGAACGTCCGGCCCCTTGTTGTCTATGACCAGGCTCGCCCCTTTGGTCTGCTGCCCTGACAAAAACCGCTTCGTTCCGTCTATATGTATTAGCTGGAGGCCAACTAAGTTACCGGCCACCCGCATGGGGACAGTTAAAAGCCCCTTCCATACCTTGGACGGCTCTGTAAACCCCTTGCGAACTAGGTACGGGTGCTGCTCAACTTTAACATTGTTAAAGATGAATGCCGCTTTCTTGGCCGCCTCGGCCTGCTGCATCACCCTATCGTCGCGCTGCTTTTGGCGCTTGGCCGCAGCGTTCGGGTCCGGCACGAAGGGTTCGTTGGACACGTACCTGATGGGGGATTGGTGGACCGCATGGTTCTGTATGAGGCCACTTTTTCCATCAAAGATGTACGCGCCATTCTTCTTGCGGGGGTGGTCCTCTGTTGGCACTCTGACCCAGCGGCCCTCGACAACATGGTCGATCAGGAGGCCATTTTCTCTTGCGAAGTCTTCAAAAGTCATGTTGTTCTAGCCTTTGCCCACGCAATGTTGCGGCTTTTAATCCATTGGAGGGTCTTAAAGCTGGGTGTTTTTGTCTCCGCACCAAGGCCACGAGGGAATGCGCCGTACTTTTCTTTGTACTTGTGTGCAGCCCAGCCATCTTTGTATCCGCGCATCCGACTGTAGTACAGAATCTCGGAGTAAAACCTTTGGTTCTCGGCCACAAACGTTTTTTGATTTGTATCCAATTCCACCATCTGCCCTGGGACGTTTAGCACTTCTTTCATCGGGCGCGTCCAGCCGCATTCCCCGCAAACTCGGTCCGGCCAGATCCAAAGCGCACCGCAGCCGCCGCACTTGGAGTCTGCTTTCTTCTTCTCGGTGGGCTCTTTCTTGGTCGATTCTGAGCCTTCGTTTAACTCTGTTACGCCCTCATCAAACAATTCGTCCCATTCTTTTCTAAAGCGAAGGTAGTTTCCTGAGTGATCGAGCCACACGCCGTGCGTTTTACCCTCGCAAGGTCGCATGATTCGGCCCATTTGCTGGACGTGTGAGGAAAAAGACTTGGAAAACGGCCTAGCAGACACGCCTATCAGCACATCAGGCACGTCAAAACCTCTAGTTAGTATGTCCGTGGCAATTAGTCCGTGAATTTTCGTGTCAGGGGCGCTGAAATCCTCAATTGTGTCCCTTTTGAAGTCATCATCCTCCTTGTAAGAGATGGAAACGAAGTTGTAACCGCGCTCGTTGAACTGCCTAACAAGGTCGCGTCCATGCTCCACGCCGGAGGCAAACACCACAGTCTTTTTAGGACCACCGAACAGTTGGTTGGTCTTGTTAATCCACTCATCAACTATATCGCCGGTAATCTGCATACCGCGCTTGGTTGTTTCATCCTGTGACCATTCGCCGGCCACCTTCTTAACGCCGGTCATGTCAATCTCTTTGGCTATAAAGATCTTGAGTGGAACCAGCCACTTTTCATTGATCAATTCGCCCGTAGGCTTTGCTCCGACTACATGGGTGTAGGTAGAGCCCAGGCCGTTAGTAAAGGGCGTAGCGGTCAAGCCAATGACGCGAATCTCTGGGTGTTCTTTGATGTACTCGATGACTTTTTGGCGCTGCACATGGCACTCATCAATTATCAAAAGGCCAACTTCGGGGAAGTCATCCCTGCGTTCCAGCGTCTGCGCGCTGCACACCTGGATTCTTTCATGGGGACGATACCGCCAATGATCTTGCTGCATCACTCCGTGGTTGATGCCGTACCTGGACAGGCGCGTGCTGGTTTGGTTTACCAACACAATCCTATCTAGCACCATCGCAACCTTGATGCCCTTCTTAGCCTCTTGAACCATGATGTGCATGGCTACTTCTGTTTTGCCAAAACCTGTTGGTGCGTACAACAGTTGGCAGCGGTGTTGGGTAAAACCCTGTTCGAGCTTATCCACTACATCCGCTTGATGTGGTCTTAATTCAATCATGCTTTCTCCTGCTGGGAAACCGCCCAGCTTCGGTGTTATGCGGCCTTTTCGGCTCTGCGCTTCCAATAGTTTATCTGCTTGAGCATCTCTGCATTCTTAGACATGAACTCATCCCTGCTCTGCGTCATGGATTTAAGTTTTGCCTCTAACTCTTTGACTTGCTCTCGCAGAGACTCGATGGTTTCTTGTACCTCGGCTCGGGCCTCTTCCGAAACAGGCAAGGACCGCACAGCCAGCATATCTTTGAGCTTTGTGTTCTCTTCAGATACCGCGTTGATTTCTGTGGCCATCTCCGTGAGCTTGTCTTCTTCTTCAAACTCAGGGTAAGCGGCAGGAAGTGCTTTGCGGCCAATGTTTGCGGTGTCTCGGCGCTTGCCATCTTTACCAACAGTAGTTTCTTTCTTGAGGCCCAGCGCCTTGCGTACACGGCCTACAGTCATGTTGCTTACTTGGCAGATTTGGGCCACTTGGGTATCGGATAGTTCACCTAACTCAATGTCTTCAAGGGCCATTTGCACGACATAACGGCGCTCTTCAGGGGATCGGGGTTTACCGTGTTGTGAGTTTGCTTTGAGTGAGGCAATGAAAGCATCACGCTTGGTGCCTTGAGTGACGTTGGCGGAAATGTCTTTGTGTGCTGCACGTTTGTGTGCGTGCCAACGATGAAAGCCATCAGAGAGCCAGTAGTGCTTGCCGTCGAAGTGCAGGTCGATTGGCGGGAATTCCTGGCCTTCAAGTATCTCTTCGGTGTAGTGCTGGACCAGGGTTTCGTCTAGCTCTTTTCTGGGTTGTGTTCCACCATCAAGGCGGATTTTGCTCAACAAGATTTTTTCAGTCATTTCTTTCCTTCAGTAGTTGGCGCAGTTGCACCATTGCGTCTTTGAAGTCACCTTGCAGTTGCATGATGACCTCTTGTTGTGCTTGCATCCTCTCGTAAGAATCAGATGCAAACTTTGCTAGGTTTTCATTGGACCAAGCTGCGAAGTCTGGCATGTCCATTTATCTCCTTTCTAGTTTGGTTTAGGGCAATTTTGAGGCGGAACGATAACACACCACACAGCCGCCCATTGTTTCCTGCGCAATGTCCAGCGGTCTATGTACGCATCAGCCATTAGTGATAACGCCTGACTAATGGAGGCTCGGTCTTTTTCCAATCGCTCGGCTAGTTCAGATACGGTCAGCCCATCATGGTACTGTTGTAGCAGCATCCTTATGGCATGATGGTTTGACTTATGCATTTTTCTCCTTTGATTTGGCTGTTTGCAGCCAGCCATCAATATGGGCAACCTCTGCAAGCAGCGCATCTCTGATACGGGTTAGCAAACCAACATCATCTGAATCCAAGTAGTGCTGCATGGGGTCAGTAAAACCTTCAAACCCTTCATAAACATCTTCTAAAAGTTTACGCAGTGTTGTGTGAAAAGTTATGCGGTCATCGTCTCCATATACGTCAATCGACATATAGATGGTTAACGGGTCATTTACAGGTTTGCCCCCCAACCCATCGGATGCACTTTCCCAAGTACTATATTGGAAAGGCATAAAAAAACTTAATGTGCCATGCTCAAGAAAATCCTCAACAGTGCATTCAAGTACCTCTTCGCTTATTTTGTGTACTAATATTTCATCCATGTCCGGTTGTGGCCCAAAATCAACGGGGCGCTCAGGCCACTGTGCTACCACATCGGCACGCACCAGCATGAAGAACCTGTTTATCTCAGGTGTCATTTGTTTGATGCCAGCTTCAGCGCCAAGCCTAGCCAGCTTTTCCATCAGTCGTTCAGTCATGCGTTCCACCTTTCTGCTAATGCAATTGCGTTTTCTTTGGTTGTAAATACCGCTCCGGGCTTATCCCTAAAGCGTAAGCAGTTGAAACCATGCGCGTTGTATACGCCATGCGACCCATCGGGGTATACGGCATTCATTGCAAATGGTTTGTACGGTGGCTTAGCAAAGTACGGGTTAGGTTCCGCAGATGTCGCGTCCTTGCACGCAAACGTGCCTGCTGCAATAGTAATAAGTGCTTCAATCTCATCCATTGTTCTTATCCTTGAGTTTGGCTTCTACCATGTCAATTAAATTGCTTGGTGTTCGGCAGTTGTCATAAAGCCATTGCGCTTCATCATCCGTCAGCCCTACCCATGTGCGCTGCGCTGGCTGTGCTGGGTAGTTGTTGCTACTACAAGCCACGCACTCATATAACACCCCTGCTTTGCAGGCTGGACATACCGGCTCCTGCGCTGGCTGTTCATCCATGTATTCACTTGGGTCCAGCTTAGGCACATAACCATACCGTGTACCTACTTTACGCTCTTCTGCTGCTATAAATGCTGCTGCTATAAATGCTGCTGCTTGCTGATACACCTGTGTGTCGTCATCATCATCCATTGTTCTTATCCTTGAGTTTGGCTTGCGCCCACGCAACACCTTGGTCAAAAGTGTCAGGCATATCTTCAATTTCTTTCCAATCAGCATCCGTCAGCCCTACCCACGGGCGCTTTGGTGGGGTGGTGTAAAGGGGCGCATATCCGCAACCATCGAGCAGTTCTTCTAAAGGGCGCTGTTCTTTGTATCGAATCGGCTCGTCACCCCAATCTAGTTCACCATTTGGGCTAGTAACCCACCACGCCACAGGCTCCTGCGCTGGCTGTGCTAACTTGTCCCGCGCAGCAGCGCGTTTTGATTCGTAGCCTGTCATGTTGTTCCCCTTGCGCGGATGGCGGCGGCGCATTCATAGCCATTTATCTGACTTGGGGCTGTTGTCTCACACACCTTTGCACACTCCTCACGCTCATGTGCTGCTACCAACTCGGCAAACCGCGTGCAAAATTCATTGGGGATATTCCAAGCGCCGGACATACCTTCAATAGCCTTATCAGCAAATTCTAAAATTTGTGCGTTCATGCTTCAACTCCGAAATGTTGTTTAATCAGTGTGCCGCAGTCATCAGCAATGCTGTGTCCTGACATACCATGCGCTAACATTTCCCATCCATGCGTGTGGCAAACACCAGCACATTCCCGCACAATCAACTCGGCAAACTTTTCCGCAAACGCGGGACCGTCATAATTATTAGTATGTTTGCCGCATAGCGCGTATGCCTGTTCAGCAAGTTCTTTAATTCGTTCGTTCATTTGTGCCACCATGTTGCAAAAATTAGCCCTACTACAGCAGCTACCACCAGCACAGCGATAAGCGCCTTGACGCTGGCAAACACTTCGTCTGCTGGGTCAGGGTCGTGCAGTTCAGCGGGTTCTTTGTTCATGTAGGCTTTGTCTACTTCGTTCATTTGGCACGCTCCTTGAGCATGGCATCTGCCATTGTGTAGGACTTTTCTGCCATTTCGGCGTAGGATTCTCGAATGTTATGGACAGTTAGCCCTTGCATAGCCAATCCCGCAAAGTGGTCACGCAAGGTAATGTCCCTTGCGTAGCCGCCTTCTTTGACTTGCCAGTCGGTGTAGTCTTTCGCATATGCTGCACTAATCTCTTGTCTTGTTTCATCTTTCATTTCATTTCTCCTTGTTGGTAACTCATGTGTTGGTCGTACAGTTTTGTCATGGTATCGCGGTCAATGTAGTAGTTACGTACCACCGCCAGTTTGCTTAGGTCATGTATCAGGTTGCAAATTGCTTGCTTGTGGTGTTTGTCGTCAATGTCGTATTCCTCCACCAACTTGGCTCTCCAAACCCTTTCGGTTCCGTTTACACGCAGGTGTCTCACTTGTACTCCTCCAGCCGTGCGTTAAGCCGCGCAATTCGCGTGATGTTGTAGTCAACGATTGACTGTGCGTATTCCACAGCAGTCTCAGCGTCTAGCTTCTCCAAGTGTGCGTGTGCCAACTCTCTTGCTATGACTTCCAATGGACTTGGTTTCTTGAACGGCTCTTTTAACATCTCCGTTAGGGTTACTTTACGCATTGGTTTGTCCTTTCTTGCGGGCATAGTAGGCTCTTGCGTAGGCATTCTTCTTCTCTCGCGCAGCTTGTTTGATTTTGTTTTGTGCGTACCACTCGCGCTGGTACTGACGCTTAGCCTCCCTTGCTTTGTCTACCTCAGAGAATGTCTTGTGTTCAACCGCTTGGATAAAAAGCTTGTTTTCTAATTGCTTTACTTTTTCTTCTAGCCGGACAATCCGTCCTCCATCATCGCTGCTGGGCTGGCGTGATTGCGTATAAATCTCATGCGCAATATCTTTCACTCTTTCGGCAAGATTCTCCTGCTTGCGAATCAAGGCTTGATTTGAATTCACTAAAACCTGGTTTGCGTTTTCCAGCTTTTGTGCTTTCTCCTCCAGCCGAGCAATCCATCGGCTGTGATCACTGTTAAAGTCAGTTAGGTCTTTTACCTGCTGCTCTAGTAGAGCTACTCTCTTAAAAATATTCCAACTCATTTGCTTTCTCCTAAGTTAAAAGGTGAAGGTACTCGCTGCACTATGGGCCGCATGGGTTCAAGACTCAATTGTTTTAAACCATAACATCCGCTTTCCCCTCGTAAATATCATACCACATGAATTCCAAGCATGTCAACTGTTGTGTTGTCAGTGCTAAGCCCTCTTACCCGTTGACCCTCCCTCCCCCTGCAGGGAAACTAGGATGGCTAACGACTCTTTATCAAGGTGCTTTGACTGGTTTTTATGCAGTCTATCGGCCGGCCAAGCCGCCCTCCCCTGGAATCCCGATAAAGCCAGTTCTCACCGGCTTGTCGATCATCTCCCAGCGGACTAGGGTATGTGTCATTACTGACAACCTTGTTTATTCCTTTTGGCTCTCGCTACTTCGGAGGTGCGGGTCACACCGAGGGTCTGTCTTTACTTCCACGCTGGCGATACAACCACTTGCTAACGGATGGAGTCCGAAAGCCGCGCAAAAACGAAAAAGGCCGCTTAAAACTGTATCTTGGTGCAAACCCCCCAATTTCTCAGGAGGCAAGATACAGACTTAAACGGCCTAAACTTCCATTGCTTTGCACGGCAATGTATAAAACTATACAGCACTTTTTGCTTTTCGGCAATAAGTACTAAAAAATATTTGTTGGTGGCCTGTGCCCATCTCAGGCTTGTCCTAGACACACGATTGATCCCACTAGAAAGTTTCAGGAATATTGGACGTTTCCTGTCTAGTTAAGAGACTCGCTGACTCCGACTTGGCTGTCTGTAATCACCAACACGGCTGGAGACTGGTTTGTCAGACGATGTGTCTGCTGGTCACCGGCAGCTTTCCCGATAAGACCAATCCCCATGCGTGTTAGCTTTCAACTTTAACAATGTTAATGTTAAAAAACCCCCCAGTCGCCCAGGGGGTAAAGGTCTTTTTAGGACCAAGGAGAAAGCAGCTTTATTCTACATGAATAATTTTTACTTGCCAACGGTTGTTCTTCTTTTGCCAGCCGTGGACCTCTATCTTGATGCCAGCATCTCTCACGATGTCCAGGTTCTCATGCTCTAGGATCTTCTTTAGCCGGTCTGATGTGTGGCCCCAGCTGGTGGTCTGCACGCCGATTACCGCGCCCTGGCCCAGGCACAGGATGTCAATGAAGCCAGCAAAGTCATTCTTGCGCCTGGTAAAAGAGTTGTACCGCTCCACCACCTCAGCATAGAAGCCGTTGTCCCTCATGTACTTGAGGCTGCGCTGCGTAGTGGTGACCGCCATAAATATTTTCCCAAGGGGTTGCAAGACATGATATACTATGGGTACAATGTGTTGCCCACAACAGGTATTTTACTAGATGAACACTGAGCTTTACAGACATTTCGACAATGAGAACGCGCTTCTTTACGTTGGCATTTCCCTAAGTACGTTCAAAAGGCTAAGCCAGCATAAGGATCATTCACAGTGGTTCAACAAGGTTTCCAGGGTAACCATTGAACACTTTCCAACTAGAGAGGAGGCAATCGCTGCTGAGAAGAAGGCTATAAAAACAGAAGACCCAAAGTTCAACATAGCGAACAAAAAGACGGCACGCGAAATTGAGCAAGAGATAAAGGACGAAAAAAAAGAAGAGAAGAAGGAGCAGCAAATACAGCAGTGCATTCATAGATATGTTCAATACACGGCTGTCTACACGCTGGACAATGTAAAGAACATGTTGTCAATGACACGTTCAGAATTGGAGCGCCATGTTAAGGATGGAAGCCTGTCTACTTTTGTAGTAGAGGGCAGGCCATCATGGAAGACTAAAGAACTAAAAATGAAAACAATGGTAAGCGGCTGGTCTTTAATAGATTTTATTTTTTACCTAGAAAGCAAACACAATGATCATCACTAACAAGTACAACCTGCCCCAGACGTTTGTGAACGTCTTAAAGCGCCCTACCTACTCGAAGGGAAAGTCCAACATCTCGGCTACCGAGTTGATCTCTTCCCCCAGGATTGTCCAGCTGCGCAAGCTGCACGCTGAGCAGATAGAGCAGGACGTTAGCGAGATGGTCTGGTCCATCTTTGGCACGGCCATTCACGGGGTCCTGGAACACGGCAAGGATGACCATCACCTAGTCGAGGAACGCCTACATACCAGCGTTGACGGCTGGTCCATTACCGGCGCTATTGACCTACAGATCGTCAATCAGGACGGCACAATCACAGTCAATGACTACAAGACTGTGGGCGCATGGTCAGTGATGAACGAGAAGATCGACTGGGAGCTACAGCTAAACATCTACGCTTGGCTTGTCCGCAAGGTTAAGAACGTCGACGTGAGCAAGTTGGAGATCGTGGCCATCATCCGCGACTGGAGCCGCAGGGATGCCTCCATCAAGCAAGGCTACCCTGACGCGCCTGTGAAGGTTATCCCTATCCAGTTGTGGCCATACGAGCGCCAGCAAGCATTCATTGAGGAGCGCATTGAGACACACTCTAACGCCCTGTTTGATCTTGAGACAGGCGACGAGTTACCCCAATGCACCTCTGAGGAGATGTGGGAAAAGCAAACAACCTACGCGGTTAAAAAGATTGGTGGAGTCAAGGCACGCAATGTCTGTGACACCAATGAGGAAGCTCTAGCCAAGGTGGCGGAGTACGGGAAAGAGTACGAG
>Ga0209190_1002191_pt1 | contig 13309 bp, 24 predicted proteins | sample M_140205_XF_Meta_FD_187315 | JGI IMG/M metagenome (GOLD analysis project Ga0209190, IMG submission 187315) | Freshwater microbial communities from Lake Montjoie, Canada to study carbon cycling - M_140205_XF_MetaG (SPAdes) (version 2) | ecosystem: Environmental > Aquatic > Freshwater > Lake... | reverse complement strand
CCCAAAAAATGTTAAATTGCTTTTAGAGCATGACCCTAAAAAACCAATTGGTCGTATGAAAAATATAACTGAGGATTCAACTGGAATTTTTGCTGAGTTTAAAGTTTCTAATACAACACGCGGTACAGATAGTTTGATTGAGGCAAGTGAAAACTTGCGTAGCGGTTTGTCTGTTGGTGTTGAAGTTATTAAAGGAAAAAATAAAGACGGAGTTTATCGCGTAAGCGCAGCTCGTCTACTTGAAGTTTCGCTAGTACAGGCAGCTGCTTTCAAATCAGCTGAAGTAACCAGCGTTGCTGCGTCTGAAAATACAGAGGCAGTTTCAACCGAAACCAAAACAGAAATAGAGGAAATTGTGGAAAACACAACAACCGATACACCTGTTGCGACCGAGGTAGTAGAAACCCCAGCGGTTGAAGCTTCTCGCCCAACAGTAACAGCGGCGGTCTATACAAAGCCACGCGTTGCACCAATGACTTCAGGACAATATCTTGAGGCAAGTATCAAAGCTGCAATGGGTGATGAGTCAGCTCGTCAAACAATTCTTGCAACAGATGATACAAGTACAAACACTGGTCTTACACTTGCACCACACCTAACTGAGTTCATCACTAACACATTAGATGTTAGACCTTCAGTGGACGCGGTAAGCCGTGGCGCACTTCCTTCAAGCGGCATGTCTTTTACAATTCCTAAGTTAACAACAGCACCAACAATTGATTCAAACTCAACAGAGGGTGAAGCACTTGGCGGAACTGAGATGGCGAGTGGTTACATAACCGTAGATGTTAAAAAAGCTGCGGGATTACAAACCATAAGCTGGGAATTATTGGACAGATCATCACCAATTTTTTATGACGAGTTAATTCGTGAATTAAATCGTGCGTACGCTAAAGCCACAGATGAAGCAATGTTTACACAATTCATTACTTCAGGTACAGCCGCAACAGCTGTTGCAACTGCCGACGCAGACGGACTGCAATCATTTATTGCAACTGAAGCTGCTGCTGCTTATGCTGCAACAGGTGGTTTTGCAACAAACTTAGTTTCAAATGCGTCATGGTGGTCTGTACTACTTAACGCACAAGATTCAACTAAGCGTCCAATCTACGCAGCTGCTAATCCTGTTAACAATGCAGGTATCGCTTCACCTCAAGCAGTTGTTGGTTCAGTATTGGGAACTAATTATTATGTAGACCCATTTATTGGTTCAGGAACAGGCGACGATTCAATGTTCTTAATCAATCCTTCATCAATCACATTTTATGAAGCACCTAAGACAACCTTGAGAGTGGAAGCGCTTTCAAATGGTCGTTTACAGGTAGCGGTGTACGGTTATTATGCCATTGCCACTAAATTGGCTGGCGGAATCCGTCGTTGGAACAAGTCCTGATCTAATTAGTTAGATCAATAGTGTTAAGGGGCGCAGGAAGCCTTCGCCCCTTAACTTTTAAGGAAGGAAGTCATGGCAGCCACATTTTGCACCGAAGCAGAGCTTAGAGCCAATTTACAATTAGGTTCGCTTTATACTTCGGCAACTGTTGAGGAAGTCTGTCAGGCTGGGCAAAACATTATCCAAGATTATCTATGGACAAACGAATCATATAATTCAGCGCACTCACACATTGTTGGTTACGGAACTTTGTATTTTGATACACCTCATCAATTTTATGTTGGACAAGTAGTAACAATTAGCGGTAACGGCGCAACTTTTAACGGGACTAAAACAATTACTAGCATAGATACATATTCAATAACAATGGTTACTTCACACTCAACAGTTGAGCCAATTCACCCAACTGCACCTTATGGAACTGTTGCAGCAACAGATTATGTTTCTTATGGCACTGTTCCCGAAGTTAGACTTGCGACTCTTATGGTGTGTACTGAAATATGGCAAGCCAAACAAGCTGCTAATGGCGGCGCACTAGACCCTAATTTTCAACCTTCACCTTTTAAAATGGGTTCAACTTTAATTGCTAAAGTCAGAGGCTTGCTTGCGAACCACTTAGCGCCCAATGGACTAATAGGCTAATGACAGTTGCCGTTACAACTCTCAGAGCCTCAATAAAGTCTGCGCTAACGAACGCAGGGGTGTGGGATACATTTAGTTATGTACCAGCCACACCCACTGCTAATAGTGTTGTACTTAGGTATGCAGACCCAATGCTTGAGCCTAGCAACAATCAATATAATGTTGGTGCAAAAGCAAACTTTACAATAACTTGCATAGTACCAATGCTGGATAATCAAGCGTCTTTAATAGCATTAGAGGAAATGGTTTGCGCTGTCTTTTTGAAGCTAGTTGCCTCAACCATTAAATTTAATGTTGAAAGCGTATCTGCGCCCTCAGTATTGCAGGAAGCTCAAGAAATGATGGTTTCCACAATTAACATAAGCACACTAACAACTTGGAGTTAAACAAATGACACTTACAGACGAGGACATTGCCTTTCTTAAAAAGATCGGACAAGAAATACCGCAAGACAAGCCAAAACCACAAATCACTAAGAAAGACGAGGAATAACTAATGGCAACATTTTTAAATAACAAAGTTGGGTTCAAGGTTGCGACCGTTGACCTATCTAGTTATGTGCAATCTTTTGTATTAAATCGTGTACTTGATAGCATTGAGATCAGTGCAATGGGTGATACGGCTCACAAATACACTACTGGATTAGCAGCTGACACAATTACTGTAACCTTCCTGAACAATGACATTGCTTCAGGCGCAGGTTCAGTTCGCGCAACCCTTCAGGCTGCATTTGGAACAACCGTTGCTTTTTCAGCACTTCAAGATACGAGCGCGGCTGTATCAGCAACCAATCCTTTATACACAGGCACAATTTTGGTTAACGACTTAACCGACATTAATGCGCCTTCTCCAGCTGATATTGCTACAATTGATATCACATTTACCTGCAATAGCAAAACAACTGTTGCAACAACAGGTACTTTCTAAACAAAGGAAAAAATGATTAAACTTAAAATAACCAAGGCTTCAGGTGAAGTTTCAGAATATGAGATAACACCTGCTATTGAGTTTGCATTTGAATCACATTTTAAAAGTGGCTTTCATAAGCGTTTCCGAGATGAGGAAAAGCAGAGTGATGTCTACTGGTTGGCTTGGGAATCTGAAAGGCGCAATGGTAAATATCCTGCGCCTTTTGGAGAATCCTATTTAGAAACTCTTGCGAAAGTAGAGATTCTTGACGCTGACTCCCCAAATGGATAACGCGGGATTCCTTTCACTACCTTGTTGCTAGGTTAGCAATTACAACAGGACTTCCGCACCAAACTTTTATTGATATGGACAGAGATTTGTTAAGGGCTACCTTGGCAGTTCTTAAAGACGACGCAAAGGCTAGGGAAAATGCCAACAGAGGTAAAAGGGTTAATAGAGCTTAAGAAAGCTCTTAAAAACTACGCCCCTAACCTTGCTACGCAATTAGATGACCAAATGGGTCTTGCCCTTGGTGGCGTAGTTAAAAAAGCACAATCATACGCCCCAGCGGTTTCACCTTTAAGCAATTGGAGTTACAGAAAACGGTCTGAGAAAAATGCAGAGGGTAAAAGAAAGTTTCCTTTGTACAACTCTGCAAGAGTAATTAAAGGTATCCAATACAGCGGAACGCCACGCAAAACCAATAGAAATGGTTTTAAAGCAGTTTATTACATTATTAACAAATCAGCTGAAGGTGCAATCTATGAAACAGCTGGTAGAAAAAATCCTAATGGTCAACCTTGGGTTGGTTCAAAGGGTGACCCAAACGATCACACTGTTAGCCACTCAAATAATCCCAACGCGGGCAAACAATTTATTCAAGCGTTTGGCGCGATATATCAAGGCAACATTGAAAGCTCAACAAAGCGTGGGCGTTACATGAAAGGTCGGTTGATCTTTCGGGCTTGGGCTGAGGACGGCGGCAAGGCTAATGCGGCTGCTTTAACTGCTATTTACAATGTAAATGAGCAATTTAAAAAGAAGCAGTATTTTAGAAAGGTTACTTTGTGAGTATAGTAATTGATATTGCCGCGCAGTTCACTGGTAAAAGAGCTTTTGCACAAGCTGAAAACGCAGCCGATAAATTAGGTAGATCAGTCAAACATGCACTTATAGGCGTAGGAGTAACCGCGTTTGCTAAGTCTGCAATATCGGCTTTTGCTGCCCAAGAAAAACAACTTGCTTTATTTAGAAACTCACTTAGAACCATAGGGTTTGAGTTTGCAACTTCAGACTCACTAGCATTTTTAAACAGTTTAAAACTTCAGTATGGTGTGACCGACACTCAATTAATTCCAGCATATGAACAACTTCTTACAACTACACGCAGCCTTGCAGCTTCTCAAAATTTAACTAATGTTGCCTTGGATATTGCTGCTCGCCAAGGCATTAGCGTAACCGAAGCAGCCGACGCATTAAGCAAGGCTTATTTAGGAAATACAAAGAGCGTAGGCGCACTTGGTTTAGGAATTAGTAAAGCCACTCTTGCTTCGGGTGATTTTGCTGCTATTTTAAAAGAAATCACAAATGTAACGAAGGGCGCAGCCGCGGCGGGTTTAAACACTTTTTCAGTTAAACTTGCTAGGTTAAAAGTTGCAGCCGATACAGCTAAAGAAAGCATTGGCGCTGGTCTAGTTGACGCATTATTAAAGATTTCTAAATCAACGGACATAGATCAATTGCAAGTTAAGATTATCAATTTTGGTGAATCTGCGTCTACAACATTAAGCAATATTGGCACACTCATCTCAAACAATATAGTTTTAATTAAATCTTTTGCAATTGCTTTAACAGCCGCATTTACGGTCAATAAAATTGCTGCCTTCATTATTGCTTTAGAAACAATTGTAAAAACTGTTAAAACATTAAGAAATGCTTTAATTGCCAGCGCAGTAGCAAGAAACTTTCTATTAAATCCATTAGGCGGGGCAGTTCTAACAGCGGGTATGTTTGCCGCCATTGGTCTAGTTACTAAAGGTGTTGAGGCTTTAAGTGATTCAAGCGATAAAGCAACTAAAAACTTATCAAGCATGTTTGCCGCGGGTGGTTCAATGGCTGGAGGCGATCAAGGCGGTGCTAATAAGTTTGCTGAAGGCGCAGCTGCTAGAGCCGCTAAAGCCGCTAAAGAGGCAGCCGCTGCTCAATTAAAGGCAACCAAAGCTCAAACTAAAGCTGTCCAAGATCAAGCCAAATTAAAGAAAGCAAACACCTTATTTGACATGGATCAAATTCAAATAATGGCTGCACTACAAGGCAAGTTAACTGAGGACGAAAAACTTAGACTTTCTTTACAGCTTGCTTTACTTCAGGGAAACGCAAGTGAAGCTGATAGACTTGGGAAACAACTTGCTATTAGTCAATTACAAACAACTAATCTTGCACAAGCAATTGCAAACATACCACCTGCTTTAAATCCGTTTAAAGGTTGGGGTTCTGAGATAGATAACCTCTTGGCTAAGTTAATTGAAATGTATAGATTATTGCAAACTCCACCTACTCAAATTGCAGGTATTAACACACCTATAACAACTGTTTTAGACCCTAATCATTACGACGCCAAGGGCAGATATATTGGCACACCGTTTGGTCAGGCAGGTTCTAATGTAAGCACAAACATTGGCGCAATGGGTGGTTATGATATGGCATTAAATTATGTTGGTACTCCATTTGGTCAAGCTGGTTCAACTCCACAGGTTGTTAATAACTATGTAATTAATGGCGCAACTACTGACCTAATAGATCAGGTAAGAAATGGTTTATTGGATTCAAGTGCTTCAGGTTCTTTTTCAATGTCAAACAGAGCCACTAGAGGCGACTAATGGCTTTACCAGCAACACTTAATGTTTCTTTAGATTTTTCAACTGGCGCTACTTTTGGAGTTGGTCTTACTTTAGACGACACTGTGTTTGGTTTATTGGATACAGGTATTCTTGCTGAATCCGAAACACCTTCTTTAATTGCCGATTTAACAAGTGTAACAAGAGCCATTAATATCAGGCGTGGACGGAATTTAACAAGAGATACTTATGAGGCTGGCATTGCAACTGTAAGGATTTTTGACCCCAATTCTTTTTTCAATCCTCAAAATTCTAGCTCTCCTTATTATGGGCAATTAACCCCCTTAAAAAAATTAAGAATATCAGCAACATACGGTTCAACTACTTATTATCTTTTTAGTGGATATACAACAGATTATGTTTATTCATACGATCAAGCAGAAAATGTTTCTTATGTCAGCATTAATGCAAGCGACGCATTTAGATTATTTAACTTAGCAGCTATTACAACAATTGACGGACAAGCCAATGGACAAGATACTGGAACTAGAATTGACAAAATTTTAGATACCGTAGATTTCCCAACAAGCATGAGATCAATTTCAATAGGTGATTCTTTAACACAGGCAGACGCAGGTAATTCTCGGACTTCTTTATCAGCTATTAAAAACGCAGAGTTCTCAGAACAGGGGGCTTATTATCTATCACCCGAAGGCAACGCTATATTTAAAAACAGGTCTGAAGTAATATCAAGTGCAGGTGTAACTCCAATTGAGTTTAATCAAACAGGGGGTATTCCTTATAAAAACCTAAAGTTTGCGTTTGATGATAAATTAATTGTAAATCAAGCAAACATAACTCGCCTTGGGGGAACTACACAAGTAAGCATAGACGCTGACAGCGTGGCAACTTACTTCCCCCACTCGATTACTAGCTCAGATTTAGTAATTCAAACCGACACCGACGCAGCCAATATTGCAGCCATTTATGTCGCAACAAGATCAGATACAACTATTAGAATTGACGAAATGACGATTGACTTGCTTGACGCGGCTGTTCCTACTAACACTATGTTAGAAATGGACTATTTTACTAATGTTCTCATAACCAACATACAACCCGACGGTTCTACCATAATTAAAAACCTTCAGGTTCAAGGGGTTGCTTGGGACATAACACCTTCCTCATGGCTAGGAACATTTAGCACTCAGGAAAGTTTGGTGGACGGATTTATTTTGGACAATACTTATTATGGTCAGTTAAATGACGATATACTTAGCTACTAGGAGGATACAAATATGGCAGCAGGATTAGGTTTTAAAACTTTTGCGGTTGGTGAGGTTCTTTCCGCCGCTAATGTTAACGGTTATTTAATGCAGGGTGTTTTAGTTTTTGCTAGCGCAGCAGCTCGCGACGCAGCAATTACCTCACCGCAAGAAGGACAGTTTGCTTATACTAAAGACACAAATGGTCTTTGGTATTATGACGGTGCAACTTGGGTTGCTTCGGGTGCAACAGGTGATATTGAAGGCGTAACCGCAGGAACAGGAATAAGCGGCGGTGGAACTTCAGGCACGGTAACAGTTACAAACTCAATGGCAACCGCAATAGACGCTAAAGGTGATTTAGTTGTTGGAACAGGTGCAGACGCTTTTAGCAGGTTAGCAGTTGGCACAAATGATTATGTTTTAACAGCTGACAGCGCACAAGCCACAGGATTAAAGTGGGCGGCAGCCGCAAGCGGTGGTGGCACTTGGCAAAATTACACACCTACTTACACAAATTTTACCGCAGGTAACGCAACTATTACAGCTAGATATACGCAAACAGGAAAATTGGTAACTGTATTTTTTAGCGTTATTTTTGGTTCAACAAGTTCAATATCGGGAACACCTAATGTGAGTTTGCCAACAAATACAGTCGCAGGATTTGAGGAAATGTTGGTTGTTTTTGGAAAAATTGAGGATGTAGGAACTGCATTTCTTGTTGGTGGTTGTATGATTGCTTATAGTACGCAAACTTTTAGGTGGCAATTTTTTCCTACAAATGGCAATTATTTAGCATCAGACAATGTTTCAGCAACCGCGCCTATGACTTGGACAACAGGCGATAAATTTTCAACTACATTTACATACGAGGCGGCATAATATGAAAACAAAAAATGAGTTAATTCAAGAGTGTAAAGACAATAATCCAACAATGGTGCAAATTATTAATGATGTTGAAATTGAATTGACAGGCAAAGAATATGAAAAAGCCTGTAATGATTGGGCAGAAATGCGTTTAATTCAATTAACATTTGAAGCAGAAAACCAAGCAAAAGCATTAGCCAAATCTGCTTTACTTAACAAGTTGGGCATTACGATTGAGGAAGCTGCTTTACTTCTTTCATAATGAAACCTTGGTTATCAAAAGCTGGGGTTCAACTTCGTGAACAAATAGATGATTCATACAAAGACCGTTTGCGTGGAAATGCCGAAGGGTGGATTGCTGATTTGCGTCATCAATCGGCAGGTAAATCAGACCACATACCTGACCCAAAAGCAGGATTTGTTGTCAGAGCAATTGATGTTGACGCTCGCCTATCTGACAACAAGGGGGATTCAGCATATTTGGCAGATCAAATTAGACTCTATGCTCGGAGTCACGGACGCGTACATTATGTAATCCACTTGGGCATGATTGCTTCGCCAATACTAAATTACAAATGGCGACGATACCGCGGCTACTCACCACACAATCATCATATCCATATCAGTTTCAAGAAAGATCAAGATAACAATTCAGAGTTTTTTAACATACCACTACTAGGGGGTAACAATGAATAAGAAAACACTAGCTGTAATTAACTCATACGCAAGAAGCGCATTTGTTTGTCTAGCAACAGTTTATGTAACAAATCCAACAGGTCAATTCAACGACATTTGGAAAGCCTTTTTAATAGCTTGGGTTGCCCCAATTTTGCGTGCGTTAAATCCCGACGAAACAGCATTTGGCATAGGCAGTAAAGAGTAATGACAGCCCTTCAGTGGGCTGGCTTTGCAGCTGGAGTTACAACCACATTAATTGGAGTCCTTGCTGGACTCAGGTATTTGGTAAAGGGTTGGTTAAATGAGCTTCGCCCCAATGGAGGCTCAAGCATGAAAGACCAACTCACAAATTTACAAAGTGAAACGACACGATTAAATGACCGCATAGATGAACTCTTTATTGTCATTAGTAGGAAGTAAACTTAAGACATGGCAACCAAACGCAAACCTAAAAAGAAAGTAGCTAGAAGACGCAGGACTACTAAAGAGCCTGTACTTACAAAACTAGATTTTTGGGCTATTGCAGCTAATGAGGTTTACATGGCTTGCAGAAAATCAGGCATGGACGAGGGAACAGCACTCGCGTTTGCCATGGATAGGTCTAGTTATCCTGATTGGATTGTTGACACAACAGACCCAATTAAAAACCCATTAGACGATTTTGAAGAGGACGAATAATTAGGCGTGTCGCTTTTATCAGCGATTTACAGTCACCGTTTTTTGATGAGAAAAGCGTAAAGGTAGTAGGAAAGTTTTTATCTAAATGGAATCCTCACCAAACTATTCAAATTGGTGATGAAATAGATTTACCTCAGCTTGGTGGATTTAATGCAGGAACAATTGATGAAATGGTTGGCAACTTAGATGATGATAGAACTCTTACCCAAGATGTACTTCAGTACCTTGGTGTAACAGATGTTGTAGGAAGTAACCATGGAATCCGACTTTACCGATCAATTAAAAAAAGACTCCCAAGTTTTCTTAACTTACCCGAAATGCAATATGAGCGTTTTATGGGATATGACAAACTCAATATCCGTTTTCACTCACACGGACTTGACTGGGCATATGGTTGGACGGCAGTTCATGGGGACGCTTTCCCTCTTAGCCAAATTGGTGGACAAACAGCCTTAAACGGCGCTAGAAGGTTAGGAAAAAGCGTAGTCTGTGGACACACTCACAGATTAGGGTTAGCAGCCTTTACAGAGGCTTCTAGGGGTCAATTAGGGCGTACTGTATGGGGTTTAGAGGTAGGTAATTTAGTTGATCTTGCTTCAAGCGGTATGGCTTACACACGCGGTTACGCTAATTGGCAGCAAGGATTCGCTGTTGCCTATGTAAAAGACCGCAAGGTTCAGGTTGTTCCTATCCCAATTAATAACGGCACATTTATATTTGAAGGTAAGTTGTATGAATAGAGAAACGGATTATGTAGAGAGAACCATAGACGAGCAGATTGACGCCTTTGACTCTCTAGGGTTGCTTTAGACTTCGTTATCAAATCGTTACCAAACGCGCCATGTATGCCGTTGTAAATGTCCCAGCTTTAAGTCACAATTTCCTTATCCAAGTAAACGGACTTGGTGTAACGGAAAGGCTTTAAATGAAACTTGCAAAAGTTATCTGTAATAATTGTAAAAGTGTTGATGAAGCTTGGTGGTCTGATTTTGGCGCAGAGCAACCTTGTTTGAACTGTGCAGCTGCACCAGTTGAGTTGGTGTTAGCATGAAAATAGTACATACATTAAATCTGAAAAAGATTGATGTAAACGCAATTGACTTTGAAAGACTTACAGAAAGTCAAATGCAATTCAAGGGTCATAACTGGGAGAAGCAAGTAGAACGCTTTGACCAAGAACTTGACTTCAACCATGAATACATTTTTTGGGTTGAGAGTTATGCAGCTTTAATTCTTGCAACTCATTACTTAGACCAAGTTGGTCATGCCTACGCAATATCTTACGACAGCGCAGTTGAGTTATGGTGTTTTACAACTGACTATGCAAGCTCTTGGAATATCTAATGAGAGCCGACGCATTAGTTTGGGCTTGGTATTGCCTTGCCGCTGGAACTCTTTTATTTGTTATTTACCAAATCCGAGAGTCTGCATTTAATAGCGGGTATTGGAAGGGTAGGGCAATTGGTTGGGAATCTCATAGGAGAATTACCAACATAGCTAAAAAATCAGATGAGGTATTTGACTATGAAAAAAACTAAGGAGTTATTAGATGATGTCCAGTCAACCCTTGTTCAACGAGGAAGTATTTACGGCTCTGCGGAAATTAACCACAGACGAATTAGTGAGCTGTGGTCAGGTTACTTGGACACTTACATTTCGCCTGAACAGGTCGCAATGTGTATGTTGCTCGTCAAAGTCGCACGCCTCAGTCAGTCCAGCGATCATGAGGATTCACTCTCCGATCTCCTTGGATACGGTTTAATTTACAATCAAATTGTTAAAGATATGAGAGGTGAATAAATGGCATTTAATATTATGGATTACGAAACCGTGGAGGTGCGTCTTGGAAAGTTTATTGCTGAGTATCCTGATTTTCGTATTTACACTGAGCTTTTGGAGTCTAGTGCTACGCGGTTTATTGTCAGGGCTTCAATATATCGTACGGAGTTGGACGCCAATCCTTGGGCAACTGGTCTTGCTTATGAAGTGGTTACGGATAGAGGTGTCAATTCAACTTCTGCACTTGAGAACGCGGAAACTTCTGCAATTGGGCGCAGCCTCGCTAATGCTGGATACGCCGCTAAAGGCAAGCGACCAAGCCAAACTGAAATGGCTAAAGTCATTGCGGCGGAGGATAAACCCAAAACAATCTATGGAACTCCCAACTCAAGATCAGCGGCAGTAGAACAAGCTTTAAGAGCTTCTTTTGAAGTTGATAACAAAGAGTCTGAACCTACTCAATGGACAGTAGGAGAAGTTGTTGACTCTATTGGAAGTACAACACCTAATCCACCGCCTGAGTGTGAACATGGCAGCGTTTTAAAAACAGGTATCAGTAAAGGTGGCAAACCTTATTACGGTTATGTTTGTAAGAGCAATGTAAAAGAGCATGTTACTTGGGCAAAGATGTCGCCTAATGGACGCTGGTTTTTTGACGGTAATGAATAATGGCAATTTATATGGATTACCACTGCGATTGTAAAAATCCAAGGGTTTTGATAAATGTAACAAAACCTAAAAAGAAGGTAATTTTTGAATTGTATTGTCAGAACTGTAAATCAACTGAAAAATTGCCCTATAAAGTTGGTGTCGAAAATGGGTGATATGGAAATGATTGACTCAGCTGGTATTAGAGCTACATTTACTGACAAAGGTGTTGAGTTAGACATTGTGCCTTTGTCAGATTGTTGCGAAAGTTGTAATGACCCTCGCATGTTAACAATTGACGGCGTTAAAAAATGCGTAGCTTGTGGCTGCGTAAATCATATTGATTACGGATTTCATGCCTAAATATGATTATGTGTGCGAGTTCTGCGATACACAAGTAGAACTCGTATTGGCGGTAGATCAGGAAGTTCCACGGTGTAAAATCTGTCGGGGATTACTCCGCAAGGTATGGTCTACCGTACCAATACATTTTAAGGGTAACGGTTGGGCAGGTAAATCGTGATTCATGACTTAACTTGGGTATTTAAGTGTAATAAGTGTGCTAAACCTATGTTATTCCATGAAAAAGCAGGATTTGACGCAGGTGAGGAACATGTAGTTGTTATGTGTGTCAAGTGCGAAAATACTGGGGTGAGGGCTAGAATTGAGGCTATAACCGATAAAGAGGTTGTTCATTGTACTAAATGTGGTGCGTGGAAAATGGAAAGTAGCAGCTGTATCACATGCAAAAAGATCAATGCCCTGAGTGTTTAAGTTACAACACTACAACTATTAAGGCAGGTGCGGATTATGTTTCAGATTGTAATAACTGTTTCCACAATTGGACTGAGGGCTGGGGATAACCTGTGCAACACTCCGCAATGACGCGTAAAGTTATCCACATGATTGACAGTGGCAGTACACTATCAGCAAGCGACGCGCCTTTAAGCGCGAACGCGAGCCGCTTCAGCGGATTGCTCGCGAGTTCGTTGCTGCTAGTTATTGGGGCAGCTCTTTGCTTAATGATATTAAGCCTTTATCCTAAAACAATTGATTCCTCAAATGCACTACAATTTAAACCTTATGTATCTGTTAAAGAATATGCTGCTTACAAGATTGAATCAAAAGACCAATGGGTGTGCTTGTCGCAGCTGTATGGTAAGGAATCAGCGTGGAATCATAGGGCTATTGGTAACCTTAATGGTACTGCCGCTGTTTATGGCATACCACAATTAAAGAACCCATTGATGTTAACTAAGACTGAATACGAACAAGTGGATTACGGATTAAAGTACATAGCCCATAGGTATAAGTTTGATAAGTATGGTTATGTTAATGCGTGTAAAGCATTACAACACTTTGAGTTAGTAGGTTGGCATTAGTAAGAAAGCATTAGGCACTGGTCGTTGGAAAAAGACTAGGCTTGCTGTACTTGCACGCGACGGTTACATATGTAGCTACTGTGGTCAGGAAGCAGATCAAGTAGATCACATACAAAGTCGCGTAAGCGGAGGCGACATTTTCAATTTAGAAAACCTAACGAGTTCCTGCCGTCGTTGCAACCAATCAAAAGGCGCACGCTCAAAACCCCTTTTTTTTAGGTCAGGTTCTAC
>Ga0209190_1002189_pt1 | contig 13314 bp, 27 predicted proteins | sample M_140205_XF_Meta_FD_187315 | JGI IMG/M metagenome (GOLD analysis project Ga0209190, IMG submission 187315) | Freshwater microbial communities from Lake Montjoie, Canada to study carbon cycling - M_140205_XF_MetaG (SPAdes) (version 2) | ecosystem: Environmental > Aquatic > Freshwater > Lake... | reverse complement strand
GCTTGCTGCGGCGCAAATAGAGTCGGCGATGGCCAACCGCGCAAATCAAGACATGACCAACGCGCTGCTGCGCCGCGCCGCTCGGCCTGCAACCGCAGGCGGCATTCTTGCCAACACGGAGAACAACAATGCCCTCGCTCCCGCAAGATAAAGCCAACCACTTCTTCTACGGCAGCTTGATCTTCTTGGCCGCGCTTGCTGCCTTCCGGCACGCTGACGTTGCCTACGGTCTGGTGGTGCTTGCAGCAGTGGGCAAGGAGGCGCTGGACTGGCTCTCCAACCAACGCGCCATTAGAGCAGGCGCGGCGCCAACGCACGGGGTAGAATGGTTCGATGCCCTGGCGACCTGCGCTGGCGGCGCCGTTCCGTTTCTTGCGAGGATGATCTGATGGATTCTCAGTCTCTCATCAACACCGGCCTGAGCCTAGCCTGTGTCGTAATCGGTTGGCTTGCCAGAGAGCTGTGGACGTCAGTCAAGCTGCTCCAGTCTGACCTGACAAGCCTGTCAGTCGAATTACCCAAGACCTACGTCACTCGCGACGATTACCGGTCAGACCTAAAGGAAATCAAAGAAATGCTGGCGCGCATCTTTGACAAACTGGACGGTAAGGTCGACCGCTCATAGCAGCGCCGAGATACCCACAGTCACCATCTCGCTTTTGAGCTTAGACGGGTTGGTCTTGGCCATCACCCGCAGCGCCACCGCAGCGAATGTCTCGATGCCTGCCCAGGCATCTTCTAAGTGCGGATCATTGAGCGCCAGGATGTGCTCTCTGATCGTCATGACGTCGGCCATGTAGGCGTCCCGGATGGCGTCTATCGCCGCTTTGGTCGGCCTCATATCAAAGCAGACAAGTACCACTGCGCCTTCTGCAGTGACTCTTTGCCGCCCTTGTGCTTTTCGCGCCAAATGTACTTGAGCGCGTTGCCCTTGCAGTAGCCCCTAAATTCTTCTTCCGTCAGCGCCGCCATAATTGCATCGATGCACTCAACCGAACCTTGGGTGTAGTGCGGTGGGCTGTTTACATTGTCAATCATTTGAGCCCCTTATGTGGCGCAACGCGCACTCGTAATGTCTTGGCCCCCATGACCAACAGTCCGGGCCATGCGTACCGATGTGGCCTTCTCGGTCGTCTTGGTACTTGAGGGCGCGCTTGAGGCGCTCGTTTTCTGACAGGGCGTCCCCCAGCAGAAGGTCTAGTTGCCGTTCAATTTCAGTCATTTGGTTTTCCGTTGTGCTGCGCATCGCGCACTCTCAAGGTTCCGGTTTCGTGAACCGCCAATAGCAGTTGCATATTGACCATTTCCAACGCTTTGATTTCGCGCTTGAGCCGATCGTTCTCCGCTAGGGCATCGCCCAGCAGAAGGTCTAGGTTGCGTTCAATTTCAGTCATATCACCACCTATGCTTATTGCCGTTGTATCGGCTTTGTGACTGTTGCTTGTAATATTCCTGCATTCTTTTTTCCCACTCTTCGGGAGTGGGGTCACGCAGCAAGCCCTGAGGCCGGCTGGGCTTTTTGCCCGACTTCACATTTGAATATGCTGTCCTAAAACTCATTCTTCAACTCCTATTACGGTTTCCTTGTAATTTCTTTATATTTCATAAGCCGGGTAATGATGCCCATTGCGGAACAATAGCTTTTGATCCACGCTTTGTTACTGTCTCTGTCGTATAACCGGTGACATCTGGCGCAGCGGTATTTCACGGCTTGTCCACTCCGTATCGGTTTAACAACGCAATGAATAGCTCATATTCATGTATGTAACTAGCGCAGTCCCAAACAATCAATTCGGCAAACTCTTCCAACGCCGCACGCTGCACCGGGCCGATGTTGACCCAATCGTTCAACCGCTCCAGCCCAGGTCGGGCGAGTAGCTCTTTGATTCTTGGGTTCATGGTTCAATCCCAAAATGTTTAGCAACCAATTCTTTGGCTTTTCGCAATCCCGCAGCGTGACCAATTAGCCATTCATCATATGTATCGTATGTATCTTCCTCAACTGCACTAATACATTCCCTCACAATGCCTTCAGCAACACGGTTTACCGTGTCCTCCCACTTAAAGATCATGTCGTCGTAGTGCAGTAGCTCGGTGCATAGCCGCTTGATGTTGTCGTTCATTTCTTCATCGCTCCAGCTATAGCAGGGACAACCTTCTCAACGCTACGCCCGATAACATAGCCGCCCAGGCCAAACTGTACGATCTCCCACAGTTTTAGAATCTCTGCCTCAGAGATGTTGGGCGCAGACCAACCCAACCAGCGGGCAACGATCAGCCCGCCAAATGTCAACATCAGGATAGGACGCCAGCAAGCAGCAAGCCAATGTTGAGACTGCGCCTCTGCCTTGACGATCTCTGCCTGCCCCGCAAAGATAGCTAGCGCCATTTGGACCTTGCTGCGCTCCATCTCCCCTGCGTCAGGCCAGATTTTGTCGATTATTGTTTTACTCGCATCTAACGCGGCGGTGAGGGGGTCAAGGCTCATACCCATTCTCCTGTTTCCATTTGCGTTGCCAATCGTTTCGCACGTTCTGGCGTTTGCTGTGCCCAGAGACTATCCAGCATCTCCACCGCCGCCTCGCCGTACTGGCCGTCTTCAATGCTGCCCAAGGCTCGCTTAAACTGGAGCAGCCCCTTCAGGCCCATCTGAAAGGCCATGCCAATGAGCACAGCCTGGCGCGGATCGTTTAACTTCTCAATCCAAGGCAAGGCAAACAAAACAGCTTTGTAGTTGCGCCGAATGTCGTTCTCAAGCAAGAAATCAATCTCGGCGTTAGACAACCCGCCGCCCTTGCGAGAGTCAATCAGGCGCCCAACGCCGATGGTCCAGTATCCTAGGCTGTCTTGATAGGCGCAAGACTCGGCGCCCTCCTCGCGGATCAACTGCTGTTTCAAATCCATAGTGTTGTACCCCAAGCCACTGCCAGCACCCAGAGGGCAAACACGGCGGTGCGGTTCACCCAACTCCACCGGTTGCGGTAGTGGGTAATGCAATGGCCGTCACATCCAAACGCTTGGTCGAGCGTCCGAGGAAAACGACGGGTCGTTCCTCCGTCGAGAATCGGTGATTGTTGTAGCACTGGTACCTTCTCCTTACTGTGTTGTTGGGCTGATGGCGAGTTGCCAGAACTTCTGTCGGTGCGTTGCACTCTGGGCACCTCACGCCAGCAAAGCAAAAAGTGCAAACATCACAACAATTGCTGCTGACCACCACAAGCTATTCCTGAACATTGCTCGGTAGTATTTAAGATCGTCTTCTTCGGTCACTTCTTTGCCTCCTTCGGCATCGGCGCCGTCCATTTAAGTTCTGGCGGGCAGGGGCGAACGTAACCGGCCCTCGGCGTTAGATGCGGCGGGCTGGCAGGCTCGTCAAAAAAGACTCGCTTGGCCAAGCTGTCCGCGTTGTGTCTTTGGTAGCTAATCATGTCTTGCTCCTCTCTGGCCAATTGGCTGGCCGTGGATACCACTTGATGTTCTTCGCGGTGTCGATCTTGCTGCTGTACCGCGCCACTTGCCTGATGCTGTCCGTGTCAAGACACGGCCAACTCCAGTGCTCTCCATCCCACCAACTGAGGCTGTGGCCACCGGTCGGCCACCACCCGATGCTTGGCGGCTTCATAGTGTTGCTGCCCCGCGCAAGAGTTGCACGCGCTCGCGCTCAACCCGCAAGCTGCTGTACCGCTGGTGCAGCCGCGTCAAGATCGCTATGCGGTTGGCGCCAGCTTGCTCATCTTGCAACAACTTCAGCACCTCTTCTTCAGTCAGTTTCGTCAGCACCTCGTGCATGCTTCGCCAGGTCAACTTCATTTCAACTCCTCTATCGCTATGTCAGAAATCGTTCGTTTGTCGCGCAGTGCGCGCCAAATTTTCTCATCGACCGTCTTGTCGGTGATCATCAGGTAAACCCAGACTGGGTGCTTCTGGCCGCTGCGGTGCAGCCGGCCTATGGTCTGCTCGTACAACTCCAGCGACCAGGGCAGCGACAGGAACACCACCTTGCAGCCGCCGTACTGTAAGTTCAATCCGTGGCCGGCGCTCTTAGGGTGAACCAGTAAGAGTTCAACCAGACCGGCGTTCCACCGCTCGATGACGTTGTCGTCGTCCAGCGTCTGCGCGTGCGGGTAGCGCCGCTTCAGTTCAGCCAGCTCGGCCTTGAAGTTGTACGCGATCAGCGTGTTGGCGCGCTGATTCTCGGCCAGCAGATCGTCCAGCGCGTCGAACTTGTGTGGTGACATCCACTGCGGCGCGCCGTCGGCGTAGACGAACCCAGAGGCCATCTGCTGGAGCTTGCCCGTCACCACGCCAGCGTTGACCGCAATGGCTTTGGCGTCGGGGAACTCCAGCACCATGTCCTTCTTCATCTGCTTGTACTTGGCCAGGTCCATCTGGCAGCGCACCTCGACCACGTTCAAGTCTGGCAACGTGTACGACTCCAGCAGGAAGGTGGCCGGCTTGATGCGCTCCATCACCTGCGCCAACGCCCCAGCGCGTGGCGCCCATTGGTTGAACTCCTTGTTGATCAACGTAAAGTATTGTTGCTGGAAGGCGCCCTTGGTGCGCCCAAGCAGCGCCGTGTCGATGATCTTGCATTGGCCGAAGACATCCTCCAGACCGTTGCTAGTGAACGACCCGGTCAGGCCCCAGCGGATGTTGACCCCGCGCAGGAACTTCTCCAGCAGCTTGAACCGCTGGCCGCTTGGGTTCTTCAGCCTGGTCAACTCATCAAACACCACGCCGTCAAACCCGCCCGTGGGCAAGTTCTCGTAGTTGGTCACCACCACCTGCACAGGCGCCCGCAGCGCAGCAGCGCGCTGCTTGGCCGTGCCCACGGCGACCGCCATCGTGACCTCTGGCGCCCACTTCGCCTTCTCTTCTAGCCAGACATGCTCGGCCACACGCTTAGGCGCCAGCACGAGGAACCGACTGGCGTGGCCGTCGCGCAGCATCTCGCGCATGGCGGTCAGCGTAATGGCGGTCTTGCCTGCACCGACCGGCGCAAGGATCATCGCCCGGTCATGCTCGTACAGGAAGTCAGCCGCAATGGATTGATACGAACGCAGTTGCATCTTCTTTACTCCAGAGCACTATGTAGTTTTGACCTAGCGCGGCCATGTCGGCTGCGAAGGCCTGCTGCAACGCCGACAAGCGCCCGCCTGCGACTTTAAGTTCAACAAACCAGACGCGCCCGCCAGGTAGCACGACCAGGCGGTCGGCCACGCCTGCGCGGCCTGGCGAGACAAACTTGTACGCCTTGCCGCCGGCCTTCTCGACCAGACGGACAAGGTGCCGCTCGACATCAGCTTCCCTCAACTTCAGGCTCGGCCGGGTTGAAACGCGCAACGCGGTCGGGCAGCGGGTGGTACAGCGAGATGTGATTGCCAGAGCCATAGGCCGCAAGCGCCCAATGACTGTTCAGTTCGAAATACTGCTTGATGTAATCTTCAGTCGAGCTAAAAAATTTTGGGAAATGCCGTTTGTGTGCCTTGATCTTGGTCGGCTTGAGCGGCTTGAGCGCCGCGAACTGGTCGCGCATTGACTGCGCGTGAGCCTCTGTTACAGTGGCTGTCCCTCGCGGGGCGGTCTTGAAAGTGATCATGTCTGCTCCTGTTGAGGGACCAACTGTAACACGATCAAAAAGTTCTTGACAAGTCTTTTTTAGCGGTTACAGTTCAGTCTCCACCAACCAGTAGGGTAAACATGAAGATCATCCTAGACGAGCAAGACATCAAGCGCATCCTGACAGACTACGTCAGGCACAACTTCAGCCCGCTGATGGAGTTGGACGAACTCAAGTCCTACACCTACGCGCCAACCGCAACGTTCACGTTGGAGGCTGAAGATGAGTCAGCACAGTAAGATTGTCGGCGGCTCGACCGCCAGCCGGGTCATCAACTGCCCTGGCTCCGTCGCCCTGACGGCCAAGATGCCGCCCCAGGTCGAGAGCAAGTACGCCGCCGAGGGCACCTTGCTGCACGATGTCATCGCGGCCATCATCGACGGCAAGGTGCCGCAGCGCATCTCCGAGGAGCTGCACAACGACAAGATCATGCCGGCACTGGCGCTGCTGGATGAGGTCGATCCTGACAAGACGATGGAACTGGCCGTCGAGGTGCGCGTCGACTTTGGCGACTTCATCCCCGGCGTCTTCGGTTCGGTCGATGTGCTGGGCAAGATCGGCAACCGAGCCATCATCATTGACTGGAAGTTCGGCGATGGCGTGATTGTTGAGGCCGAGGAGAACATGCAGTTGATGTTCTACGCTGCGGCTGCGCGGCGCTCACAGCCGTGGGCCTTCGAGGGCGTCACCGAGGTTGAGTTGGTCATCATCCAGCCGCCGATGATCAAGCGTTGGGTCACCACCCGCGCCCGGATCAGCCGGTTTGAAGACCAACTCTTTGACGCGGTGCAGCAGGCGGTCAAGCCTGACGCGGCGCTGAAAAGCGGCGAGCACTGCCGCTGGTGTACCGCCAAGCCTGTCTGTCCTGTCCTGACCGGCGCAGTTGACCGCGCCGTCAAGGTGCAGTTCGACGCGCTGGACAAGCAGCAGATCAGCATCTACTTGCAACAGGCCGACCTGCTCGACAGTTGGATCGCCGGCCTGCGCGAGTTGGCGCAGCGGGCGCTGGACAACGGCCAGGTCATACCCGGCTATAAGTTGGTCGCCAAGCGCGGCACAAGAAAATGGCTGGACGAAGACAAGGCGCGGGTTGCTTTGGTTGAGGCCGGCTTGAAAGACCCCGACGTAGTGACACTAGTATCGCCAGCAGTGGCCGAAAAGAAGCTCAAAAAGCTCCCGGACGGTCTTACTGTCAGCGTCTCGTCGGGTAACACACTGGCACCGGACTCCGACCCCCGGCCTGCCATCTTGCAATTGGGTCAACTTCTGAAGAAAGTAGTGTAATGACAAATCTCGTAGCATTCAAAAGCGCCGGTCTGCCGGCAGTCGCGTCCCTCGCTCAATCGTTGCGCGCCATTGCGCCGCGTGAGGCGCCTGGTGTTGCCATCCTCAAGATGGACCGCACCGGGCACTGGGTTTTTGGCAGCGATCAGGATGAAGTCGAGGCCGGCTCGACTTGGGCGGTCAATCCGTTCGCGTTTGTCCACGGCTGGATCGCGTGGGGTGATGGTGAAGTGTTGGGTGAGATGATGGCGTCGGTGTCCGAGCCACTGCCAGAGCACGGGCCGGTGCCTGCTGGCGCCAAGAAGGGCTGGGAGCAGCAGGTCGGCATGTCGCTCAAGTGCCTAACTGGTGAGGACAAGGGTTTGGAAGTGCGCTACACGTCAACGTCAGTTGGCGGCAAGCGCGGCGTTCAGACCATCGCGGTGGCTATCGCTAGCCAGGTCGAGACTGACCCGAGCAAGCCGGTGCCAGTGGTGACGTTGGGCAAGGAGTTCTACCAGCACAAGAGCTACGGCAAGATTTACACGCCGCTGTTTGATGTGCAGTCGTGGATCGGCATGGAAGGCGAAGAGGAGGCTACGCCTGCCGAGCCGACACGCCGGCGTCGGGCGTGATCTGGGTCGATTTTGAGACCCGTAGCGCCTGCGACCTCAAAAGCGCAGGCGTCTACAACTATGCGCAGAGCCTCAGCACCGAGGTTCTGTGCATGGCCTACGCTTATGACGACGGCGAGGTTCAGATATGGACCGGTGGCCCATTGCCTGACTTTACTGGCCATCAGATACGTGCCCACAACGCCGCCTTTGAGCGGCTCATCTTTTGGTACGTCTTGCAGAAGGACTACCCGCTAGAGCAGTTCTACTGCACCGCCGCGCAGGCCCGCGCCAACTGTGCGCCAGGCAGCCTAGAAGACGCTGGCCGGTTCGCCGGCGCATCGATGCGCAAGGACCACCGAGGGGCGCATCTGGTGCGTCAGTGCTGCGTCCCTCCCTACAACACCGCGCTGCTCCCCGAGCTGTTCGACTACTGCGCGCAGGATGTCCGCGCCATGCGCGCCATCAGCAAGGGCATGCGCGGGCTGTCCGACGATGAGCTGCTCGACTACCATGTCAACGAGCGCATCAACGACCGTGGCGTGCTAGTCGATGTTGAGCTGGCCAAGTCGGCCGTTCGCTACGCCGCCGCCGAGTTGACCGAGATACAGCACACTGTCGCGATGGTGACACAGGGAGCAGTGCCGTCTGTCCGCTCGCCTCGGATGCGCCAGTGGGTGCAAGACCGCGTCTCGCCCGAGCAGTTGAAGCTGATGACGGTAGACGACAAGATCAGCATCGACAAGACCGTCCGCGCCAACCTGCTGGCCTGCGACGATCTTGACTCGGATGTGCGCGAGGTCGTGCAGTCCGCTGACGATCTCTGGGCGTCGTCGGTCGCCAAGTTTTCGCGGATGGCATACCTTGCAGATGAGGAGGACTGCCGGGTGCGTGGTGCGTTTGTCTTCAACGGCGGCGCTGCCACTGGCCGCTTGTCCAGCTACGGCCTGCAAGTCCACAACTTCACGCGCAAGTGTGCCAAGGAGCCGCAGCAAGTGCGCGATGCAATGGTAACCGACCAGGCTATCGTGCCGGCCTACGGTAAGCGCGTCACCGACGTTCTGAAGGGTATGCTGCGGCCTGCGCTGATACCCGCACCCGGCAAGCAGCTGATGGTGGCCGACTGGTCAGGCATCGAGGCGCGGTGCAACCCTTGGTTGTCGGGCAACGGCGAGGATGTGCTCGATGTGTTCCGCTCCGGCCAAGACATCTACGTTCGCGAGGCCGGCCTGATTTTCAAGACCAACGAGGTGACGCCCGACATGCGCCAGATTGGCAAAGTCGCGATCCTGAGCTGCGGCTACGGCGGCAGCGTGGGCGCGTTCGCCGCGATGGGCCGCAACTACGGCGTGCATCTGCCCGAAGCCGCTGCCAGGCGCACGGTGGACGCTTGGCGCCGCGCCAACCAGTGGGCCGTGCGGTACTGGCAGGCGCTGGAGTCGGCTTACATGCGCGCCATGCGCAACCCGAATCAAGAGTTCGTCGCTGGCCGCGTAACGTATCTGTTTGACGGCGTCCATCTGTGGTACGCGCTGCCGTCAGGCAGGGTACTATGCTACCCCTATGCGCGTTTCGAGCCTGACGGCGTGTCCTATGCCAAGGCCGCTTGGAAACCCGCCCAGGGCGCCACCGAGTGGCCCCGAGCGCGGCTCTGGAGCGGGTTGGCGGCTGAGAACATCTGCCAGGCCGTGGCCAACGACCTGCTACGGCACTCGCTGCGGCAGCTTGACGATGTTGTACTGACAGTCCACGATGAGATCGTGATCGAGACCGCGTCACCCGACGTAGATGCGCTGCGTCGCGTGATGTGTACCCCGCCCGCTTGGGCGCCCGGCTTGCCGCTGAACGTGGACATCAAGGTGATGGCCCGCTACGGCAAGTAAAAAAAGGGCGCCCGGTAAGGCGCCCTAAAAGGAGGTTTCTGCGTGTTAGATTATATTGCATCTTTGGCAGTTGAGGGCGAGACTGCGCTAGTTGTTAAACAAAAAGACAACACTTGGCCGGCATATCTGCCGGAAAAATGGCGCGGTGAGGCGTCGTGGTACTGCAACACCGGCAGTTTTATAACCTCAAGATTTATTGATGGTCGAGTGTCGGCATCTGCTTCTAATTGCACGCATTGTCTAGCGATGATGCTGGACGATATCGGCACCAAAAGCAAAACGCCGCCGCTGCCGCCGACATGGATCATGGAGACGTCGCCAGGTAACTACCAGTGGGGGTATGCGTTCAGCGAACAGCCCACGGTCGGCGAGTTTTCGGCAGCAATCAAGGCCATTGCCGCCGCCGGCTACACCGATCCAGGCGCCTGCAACCCGGTTCGAAATTTTAGACTGCCGGGGTCGATCAACCAAAAAAACGGGTTTATTTCGCGACTCGTTGAGTTCACGCCAGGCCGCGAGTACAGCGTGGGCGATATCTGCGCCGCGTTGGGTGTCGTGCCAGGCGTGGCCGACACCGCCACGATGCGCTCGGTCGGCCTGCAAGACGATGGCGATGACGATGTGCTGGCGTGGATCGCCGAGCGTGGCGAGCTGCTGGAAATCGGGCACGAGTGGTACGGCGTCGTTTGCCCCAACGCAGCCGAGCATACCGACGGTAACCCGATGGGCCGCTACAGGCCCGTTTCGCGGGCCTATACATGCTTCCACGGTCACTGCGTGGATTGGACGTCAGGGAAGTATTTGGCGTGGGTGGCCGAGCAGGGTGGCCCCGACCACCAACACGGCCTGCGCGGCGAATTGTTGGCGACGGTCATGGCCGGCGCGCTGGGCAAGATATCGCCGACGGCGGCGTTTCCAGATGAGACGGTCGAGATTATCCGAGAGGTCAACCGTAAGGAGATGGGGCGGCTTGAAAAAGCGGAATGGTATGAGCGGTTCGCTTATATTATGAGCGATGACGCATATTTCGACATGCTTGAACGCCGCGAGATCATGCGCAAAGCGTTTAACGCCATCTACGCACATATACCGTGCAAGACGGTTCACGGAACGGCCAAAGTGTCGGCGTCGGTTTGCTACGATGAGAACCGCCAGGCCAAGGGCGCCAGGACGCTGCAAGGCGTGACCTATGCCGCCGGTGAGTCGGTCCTCGCCACGATGGACGGCGCGGTCTATGGCAACCGTTGGCGCGACGCTAGGCCAGCGACCGCCCAGGGCGATGCGTCCCGGTGGCTTGAGCATGTCGAGCGGCTGATACCCGAGCAGTTCGAACGCGAGCACGTGCTCGATGTGCTGGCGTATAAGCTCCAGCACGCTGACAAGAAAATCAACCATGCGGTGCTGCACGGCGGGTTGCCAGGCAGCGGCAAGGACACCCTGTACGCCCCTTTCCTGTGGGCTATCGGTCGGTCGAATGTGTCCATCGTCAAGAACGAAGAGCTGTCGTCGTCATGGGGCTATGCGCTGGAAGCGGAAGTGATGGTGATCAACGAACTGCGCCAGGCGGAAGCACGCGACCGTAGGGCGATGGAGAATGTTCTCAAGCCGATCATTGCGGCGCCGCCCGAATATCTGCCGGTCAACCGCAAGGGACTGCACCCCTACAACGCCTTGAACCGTATCTGGGTGCTCTGTTTTAGCAACGAGCGCGCAGCTATCTCGATCCCCAGCAACGACCGTCGGTGGTTTTGCGTATGGTCCGACGCGCCTCGCATGAGCGACGCCGAGGGCGCCGCGATGTGGCAGTGGTATGAGCGCGGCGGTTATGCCATCGTCGCGGGTTATCTTGCAGCGCGGGATGTGTCGAAGTTCAATCCAGGCGCCTCGCCGCCGATGACCGAGGCGAAGGCCATCATGGTCGAGCGCGGCCGCAGCGCGCATGAGGAATATCTGCAGTTGCTCATCGAGGGCCGCGTCGGCGTGTTCTCTACTGGCGTGATCGCCGGCCCGTGGCACGCTATCTGCGACGCGCTGACTCAGCCAGGCCAGCACCGAATTCACCCCAGCGCGCTCATGCATGCGCTCAATGAGGCGGGCTGGCAGGACGCCGGCCGCATCATGTCGAAGGCCAATACGACGAAAAAACAAGTGTTCGTGTCGGCCGACATGGCTGCGCGTTACACCAAGTCGCAATTGCGCGACATGGTCGAGGGCGCGCCTGAACCGGCGAAATTGCGCGTCGTATAAAAAAACCCGCCAGCGGCGGGTTATAGGTCGAGCAGCGCGGCGAGTAATAGGGCGAGCAGGCCCACAATGAGCGCGGTCACCATTGGGCCGCCATCGCGTCGGCGATGCCTTGAAAGGTGGCGCTGCGGATCTTCCACCTGTCGGCGCTGGGCGGCAGGTTGTACCATGCCGGCAGGCTCTTGCCGCTCTTGGTGACGTGGCGCGCGCCCTTGCCGACGACATTTGTCGGCACGAGCGGCGGCAGTCCCTTGAGCCACAGGCAGGTCGTCTTGGTGGCTTCATGGCCGTACTGCCACGGTTGGATTATCTGATCGGGTTTGCGGATGCGAGTGCTGATGATGGATACCGGGTTTTCTAACGCGATGCGCGGTATCGGCGCGCCCATCAGCATGCGGACAAAATCGAGCGCCGCCGCTTGCCGGCCGTCGGCTTGCTTTGCTGCAAAATGCTTGGCGCCAGATACGGCTAGGTGCGTGCATGGCGGGTGCGCGATCATCAAGTCCCAATCGTGGACTAGGATGTCGGCGATGTCGCCCTGATAGTGCGGCCCAGGGCGATCAGTCGGCAGCAAGTCGCACGACATGGCTTCATGCCCCTGCGCGATGAACGCATCGCGAACCGTGCCGCTGTACTCGCAGGCAATCAGTACCCGCATGGCTCGCCCCTAGCGTAAGCAAGTTCGCGAACGAAGTCCCGCAAGTCGTCCGCGTCGGCGCCCTCGACGCCTAGGTGCGCAAGGGACAGGGCCGCCAATTCGTCGGGCGTGGCGTTGTCAATTTGTTGGCGTAATTCGGCTAGGGCGATCATACGATGTCCGAAAATGCTTCAATGATCGCCGCACGGGTTGAACGTGTCGGCAGCCATGCCTGCCGAGACAACACATAACCGCCACTGATTAGGCGCCATTGTTGCCACCGGATGCGCCGCAGTCCGTTGACGGTCGCGCAGTCGCCGATGGTGTAGCGGGTTTGATCGTGATAGAACGAGCGGGTCATTGGTCGAACCACTGGCGGGCGCACGCTTCCGTGCTAGTGGTTTGCCATGTCGCATGGTCCGGCTCGTCGCCGGGTACGCACACTGCAAACCCGTGCGCCATCAGCGCGCTATCATCGGCGCGCCACAATTCGGCGCTCGGGCGCCGGTCGATTAGGCGCCATTGGCGCCCATTGTTGTCGGTTTTCATGGTAATTCCGGAAGTGTTGTTAGGTTAGCAACGGGTATCCATCGGATGCCCGTCGGGTGATCCGGGAACGATTGCCCGCAGTCGACGCGGGCAACCCTATTATCGACAGCGAGCACAATCCCGCGCATGCCAACTGTAATCGGGTCGTGCTGACAGCGCCGAATGACGGCGCCGGTAAACGCGACGCGCGCGCCGACGGCGATCATATGATGGCGCACGCTGACAGGCGCTTCCGGGTGCCAATCTCGCGCGCCGCAATGGCCTGACCGTTGTATTGCTGGCGCCTCGATCCCGTGCGGCTCATGCCGGCGCGTGGCGCCTCGCCATCAATCGCCGTTACGCGGGTTACAGTGGCCATGCCGGCGCTGGTTTTGTCAGCCTCAGCGGCGATGGTGACTGAGCGCCAACCGGCGGCAGTGAAAACGCTCGCAGTGTATTTAATGCGGATCATGGTATTAATCATTGCAGTTTTCCTCGTATTCATAAACGCTGACGGGCGCCCGC
>Ga0209190_1002187_pt1 | contig 13320 bp, 11 predicted proteins | sample M_140205_XF_Meta_FD_187315 | JGI IMG/M metagenome (GOLD analysis project Ga0209190, IMG submission 187315) | Freshwater microbial communities from Lake Montjoie, Canada to study carbon cycling - M_140205_XF_MetaG (SPAdes) (version 2) | ecosystem: Environmental > Aquatic > Freshwater > Lake... | reverse complement strand
TTACATTGAATACTATTACACTGGTTCTGGACCTTTTGCTCAAAATCAATACACAGAAATTGGTGTTTACGAAACTGAAGAAGAATGCCAAGCAGCATTAATAACAAATTGTTATCCAACTCCTACACCAACTCCTACACCGACACCTACTCCTACACCGACACCAACACCAACTCCTACACCGACTCCTACACCTAGTCCTACGCCGACACCAGCTCCTACGCCACCTCCTGCGCCTACGCCAGTTACACCTGTAACTCCTATTACTCCTGCTGTTGTTCCCGTTGCGCCTGTAACACCGATACCTCCAGTAGTTCCTGTTGCACCAACACCACCATCAGTAAGTCTGGTTCTGCCAGCATTGAACTTCCCTACTGCTCTTGACACAGACGATAATCTTTATGGTGTAAAAGATAGTTTGAGACTAATGTTAGCTCAAGATTACACAGTAGGTGATACCATTATTGTTGTTGAAAACAATCCATTTGTCATGGACTTGTTCCCAGATTCTGGCATTATAACTTTGACAGAGAATTGCAGTGAACCAGAATTCAGAGCAATTTCGTTCTATTATACATCAAGAACTAGTACTACTTTTAATGATGTTGGCATTATTGAAGGGTTCATAGATTCTGATAAGCCAAAAAATATTACAAACGTAACGATGAATGTTGTTGCTCAACATCATAATGCAATCAAGGATGCTCTGCAATTAATTCAACATTATGCTGGATCAGCTGGAGAAATAACATCCAAACCTTTGTTTGGAACATTAGAACAAAGAACAAATTATCTTAGGACGATTGCTTATAATCCTAAACCTTGGTTTGTTGCTAATAATACAATTGGAATTGTGCCATTTACTGTCGATTTCACAGACTTAAGTTTCCACGCTGGTAAAGAATTACAAAACAATGATATTACTTATACATGGGACTTCGGTGATGGAACAGTTAAGGTTATAAGCTATTCCATAATAAATTCTAATGCAGACATTAGTCACACTTATCAAAACCCCGGTATTTACACAGTTAAATTAACTGTGGCGAATCGTTTTGGTTCTAATACATCAATATTGCCAGATTATATTAATTCAAGATATATTGCTCCAGATTTTGCCACAATTATTCCAGATCTCAATGCATATCAAATTGAATTAAATGATCAAATAAAGACACCTAATAACATGAATCTTTATCTTACTGTCACCAATAATGGCGGTTATGCGATTGATCCAATTACTACTTATGATTGGATATTGAGTGATTCCTTGTCACATCCAAACAATGACAGTACAAATGTTAACTACCAAATTGGTGGAATTTACACTATTGCGCTAAAGTGCAGTACTACAAATGCATCATACAGAATTACTCAAAAACTTAATTATGTGAATGTTGTAGAAAATAAAAACTATTATTTGTTCACATACGGAAATAATCCAAATTATGTTTATGCAAATGAAATGGGTTTGCTAAGTGAAACATTCAAATCAATACAACCAACAGGAACGCAAGTATTTATAAATGATGATTTCTTGGTTGGTACTGATAATGAGACTCAAGCAATAAGAGAATTTAAGAGAAATAATTTCTCTGCAATTAATGGTTATTATTCAAGTGGTATTAGCGGAAATCTTACAATTAGCTATGCTAGTGGAAGAAATGCTTCTCAAAGTTCAAGTGTTGAACAAATTATTTCAATAAATTTCAACGCTTTTAACGAATCATTTAACAGTTATAACTCAGTAGCTAGACCTTGGAACTGGATAGCATATTCATTTGAAAATAGCCAATATTTCTTATTAGGCAATCCTTTAAGTCAAACTCCCGGTTTATCGCTTACAAATCAACAGATTATTGAACATAATTTTACAACAAATACTTATGCATCAACTTCTGTTACTTCCAATCAATATTTAGGAGCATCTACAGAGTTGAGACAAAATCCTGCTCAATTTGACGATAATGTAAGTTTGTATGGTTATTTTTCAGTGTATAGAACTGCATTAAATGGTAGGAATGGTTACATTCTTAGAAACAGTGGTGTAGGAGATTTCTTCCAATTAAAGAGCTTCTACAAGACAAAAGAAAATGGAGCAGACTTTATTTATTATTTTGAGAAATTAACAGATATTGCTGGTGGAGAAAAGACAGAAGGACAACTAGTAAACCTTTCATCTGGTTTATATTTGTTTAACAATACTGGAAGCGTATCTGCATACAAACCGGATACCAATACTTGGGAAGTTGGTGGTCCCGGATTGAATTCATTAGCATTTAGAGAATTCCAAGATACTACAAAGTCTGATTACAACAATCCAAACAATACTTTGGTTGCATGTTCTGATAATGACCATGCAGCATATCTAAGTTTTGATTATTCTAATAATTCTTTTGTAAAATTTGATGATATTACACTAACATTCAGCAAATTACCAGAAAGAATTGATAATTCTCAATGGAATTGCAATATATTTTAATTATGGGAATTGAAAGGTGCTAACTTGAGTCAGAACTTACCTCCAACATCACAGTATCCTAAAAAATACGATAACGATCAAACACTTTTTCAGGTTTATAATACTACAGAAAGTGTATTAATCGTAGCTGCCGAACAATTTGATACTACATTGTATATCAAACCAGTACCTTCTGATAAACCAGAAATATGGGCAGATAATGGCTATGCTACAATATCTGGAGAAGTTCTTTATTACGAAAATGTAAGCAAAGATCAATATACAGGTAAAGTTAATGCTTTGTTAAACTGTTTGCGTAATATTGGTGGTAAAAAGTCTAAGTACAACATTGCTGGCACAGACATTCGTGGCTTTGTGATGGCTCAACATCACAATCAATTAGCTAGAGCAATTGTAAATACAGAGAATTTTATTGGTTATACTGAAAATCCAGATCAAAAAACTTTGGATTGGAGAATTAGAAATTTAGCTGCTTCGTCACAAATAAATGATGATTCAAACTGTCCAGATGTTGTTTTTAATTTTACGATTGTAAGTGAAAGTCCAGTTAGTGGAACGACAATATCTTATTTAATACAAATTACAGGTCGTATAACAGATTTTGTCTTAGATTTTGGTGATGGTGCTGTAGAAAGAAACGCATTATCTGGAACACATTCTTATCCTGCAAATTTTGCTGTAGATCCTGTTTTAACTGTTAACAATGAAAATTGTAGCATTGTGATTTCTGGTGTTGAAAGAGCTGATCCTAGACCAACAGAATTAAACACTCTTTTGCCTATTCCAGCACCAGTAGCTCTTACAATACCAATTCCTGCTATTCCAACTTTCCCTAATTTGAATTGTCCTGCACCACAACCAGTACCATTTGAATTTACACCAGCACCAATTATTATTCCAAGATTCGGAGATTTTCCATCAGCGATAACATTTTCTGCTGATATTGGCATTCCATCCATTATTTCTGTTGGACCAATTCCATCAGTTATCACCGTTGAAAACATACCAAGTACTATTTCTTTGTCGCCAATTAATGGTAACTTCAACGTAAATTTCAATGATTGCTTTAATGTTTCAACAGAACAAATTGATATACGATCTTTGTGCGTTGCTGATCCTTATCCTGCTACATTCAATATTGCCGGAACGCTTTGTAATGGCAATCCAACAATTAATAATTTGACAATCACAATAGCAGAATTTAAATCTTTAAAAGCTAATGCTAAAATTGGTGACGTTAGGATGTTGTTGGTTGGTCCAAGTGGAACAGCTGTGTTACTATTTGCTTTGGGACGGAATGATTATACTGCTGCTAATTTCATCAATTTGACATTTGATGATAGCAGTAATAATTATATTTTACCAGTACATGTCGTAACCCCTTTGACTTCAAACATATATCATCCATCCGCTAATGGATTTGAAACATCAAATTTTGCATCACCCGCACCTGCTGGTCCATATCAAACAAATTTATCAGCATTTTCTAATGAGCCGCCTTCTGGAACATACGTTTTGTATGTACAAAAATTTAATACAGATACAGGATACAATGTATGCGCCAAAGTGGGAGTTATTGGAAGAGCTACGGCAAATATTTGCGTTTCTGATAATATTTGTTTTACGCCAACTCCAACGCCAACACCAAGTCCAACACCTAGTCCAACACCAAGTCCAACACCTAGTCCAACACCTAGTCCAACACCTAGTCCTACTCCGATTACACCTGATACACCTGTTTCTCCAACACCATCACCCGGACCCGTGCCTACTCCTACGCCAAGTCCTACACCAAGTCCTACGCCAAGTCCTACGCCAAGTCCTACGCCTTCACCCACTCCTTCATCTGGACCACCTGCGCCAGACAATTGTAATGGTTGTACATGTGAATATACATATTTAGAAGATGATGTTTGGGCTGTTACTGATTTATGTAGAAACAGAACTAGTGGCACCGATGCTATGTGTAATTTTAGTAATTGTGATTGCCCTGCTCCTCCTGTAACACCGGGATTAATAGATGATGTTCAATATTTGCCATGTCGATCATATTGCAATATGAATTGCACATGGTATTGGGATGGAACGGATTGGGTTAAAGAATTAGGATGTGCCAATGGTGATTGTAGTTGTGAAGCCCCAACACCTCTTCCTTCAGGAACTCCTAATGGACCAAATGGATATACTGCTTGTTTCACTGATCCAAAAAATTGTTCAACTGCATGTATTTACACATGGAATGCTGGCACATCTACTTGGGATCTAACTACTAATTGCGAAGACGGTACAAATTGTTACTGCGAAAAGCCAACCTCATCACCACCTACAACTCCGACTAATGATAAAAGATATACAACATGTAAATCTAGCGGTCCTACAAATCCTTGTGCAGAAGTTGGACCAAATAAAGCTTGCAAGTGTACATGTGAATGGGATTCTGAATTCGGCATTTGGTTGTCTGATGATATATGTCGGAATGTTACAGGTGCTTCTGATGAGTTTTGTAATTGTTGTGGCAATTGTTCAGAAGTATGCAGCGAGTTGGCTATTCCTCCTATTCCAAAAAGTCTTGATGACTTTTTCATACTTGAGCCTTGTACTCCCAAACCTGAACCATGCATTGTTTGTACCGGAAATTGTTATTACAAATGCAGTGGAGTAAATACATGGACAGGCTGGTCTGTTGACAATTGTAATGAAGGATGCGAATGTCCTGATCCGCCAATTAATCCTTGTACTCCAAACGTAACTCCAGATATTGTCCTCAGTTGTAATATAATTTCTCCTACTCCTACACCTAGTCCTTCACCAAGTCCTAGTCCATCACCAAGTCCTTCACCAAGTCCATCTCCAAGCCCTAGCCCATCACCCACTCCTGTTCCAGCAGGTTGTACTGGTTGTATTCTAAAAATAGAATGTGTCGGTGCTGTTTGGACACTAGTATCAGGTGAGATAAGTTGTCATACACCCGGAACACCTGTTGCTGTTTGCAACACGCCAGCAGGTGTTTGCACATGTCCCTTACTTAATACTCCTTGCGTATCACCAATAGGGATAACTGACTGCGATTGTGGCGGCATACCTTTTAATTTCAACTACAACGAAGAAAGCACAAACAATATTTATTTTGCTCTCAAAGATCCTATTTTGACAAATAACAAGTGTGAATGTTTGAACATAAATGCTGATGATGCAAGTATTTATTTTGAAAACTTGGGTATATTCAGCAATTTAAGAGATTGTAATAAATTTTCCAATAAGGAAAATGCTTATTTATTAGAAGATAGAAGCAAGCTTAGAGAATTTGAAGCTGCGATTAAAGTTTATAGTCAAGAAGAAAAACAGAAGCTTGTTGATTATATTAATGCTAATGTAAGCAAAGAAATTAAAACACACATTGACGAGCAAGGGGAGTTCCAGATTACCAGAACAGTTCCTTCTATCAGGAAGCCTGCTGAAGCAACATCGCTTAAAATACCAGAAATACAATTTATGCCAATGACAGAGCAAACAAGTAAAGAAATTGTTGAAATTGAAGAATCCAAAGAAATCAACACATTTACTAAAAATGAATTGGTTGAAGGGATTAAAATTGATAAGCTTGATATACAAGAAAAAGAACAGGATGTTAAAGAAGTTGACAATAATGCAATTAATTTAATGAATCTTTTAAAAGCAAACACTTTATTTAATAATATAAGTGATAAAGAAAAAGAATCAACACAATTCAAAGATAGAAGTTAACTTATGGAATTTTACAAGACATTTAAAGTAAATTTACCTGAAGGTAAAGAAAAAAATGTTACTATAAAATCACATAAAAACAAAAATGATTATTTTCTAACAGATGATAAGATCTGGGTTAGAAACTTTTTTAAATTAAACGCAAAGCCAATAGACATTAATAATTTTCACACAGAAGATGAAATAAAATTGTTATTGTCCAATGAAATCAAAAATCAAGAAACAGTAACATTTGATTTTGCTAGTGAAATAAAGAATAGCAAGAAAGCATTGATTATATCAGATGGATTTGGTTTTAATGATTTTTCTAATATTATTAATCAAATTCCATCAGATGTAAAAATTATTGCTAATTATGGTGCTTGTAGATTTTGGAATTCAAAAAGACTTCCTAATTACATGGTTATAACCAATCCGTTTGATGATGCTCTTGTTTATTTGCCAGAAAGAATATTTCCAATTTTAATTGCTAGTTCAAGGACAAACAATAATTTTATTACAAGATATGCAAATACAATAATTAAATATTATCCAACTCCTGATGAAAGATATGAAAGTCCTATTAGCCATAATAATCCTGTTCATATTGACGAATACAGGAATTCTATAGCAGTTTCAATCTCAATAGCATTTAAAATGGGATGCGAAAAAGTTTGTATCGCATGTCCTATTAATGCTTATGAAAAACAAAGACCAGCAACAGAAAAAATAGAAAATACTGATCTTTTTTATTATCCTCAGCAAAGAATTGCTAGAAATATAATTGATGCTAATATATTTTGGTATAGAATGGGAAAACCAAATGCAAATATTTGTTATTCTGGAATAAAAAATTCTTTGAAGTTTGCTAACTACATTGAACCAAACATGATAAAAAATTTTTATGAACACTAATAAATTTGTTTACGATTTTAAAAAATGGCTAAAAGCGCAAAATGAATTACATGAAAAAAACAATCTAGTTGGTTGTAGTGTAGTTACAAGATTATCTTTAAAACATTTTTGTGAAGTAGCGGATATTCTTGATGGTGATTTAATCAAAATAGGCAAGAATTTTATTAAAAATGGTGGAACTGTTGAGCAAATATTAGAGAATCAAGCATTGATCAAATGTGGTAAAAATAAATTTTATATTAACATTAACGATATAATAGAAAACTAGGGCACTCAAAAAAATGCCCTAGTTTATTTTTAGATTACTTTTCAGTTGTCAATTTTTCTTTCTTGGGTTCAAGCTTAATAACATTTTCTTTGTTAGGTTCCACCTTAATAGCTGTTTCCTTGTTTGGACCCTTAATAAAGGCAGCAGAAGATTCTTTAATTTTAGCTTCAGGTTTTGCCGAACAGTGACCATCTTCGGTAGCCTTGTGGTAACCAGCTTCAAAAGCTGATTCGCTTTGTTGTTCAATCTGAGAAGTTCCACGATAATAGCCATCATGCCAAATGCGGCTATATTCATTATCATCAGACATCTTGATGTTGTTGATTGCGCTTACAATCCCATCCAAGCGTCCTTGACCTCTTGCAATTTCAATGTTTTGTTCACGCATGTCAGTAATCATCTTGACAAGATTGTCACGCATCTGATCATCATTTATTCGAGAACGCTCTCTTTCGCATTCCATGAGGAACTCAATCCTCTTGGATGAAGTATGTTGATAAGCGTTTAATCCGCCAAGACTTAAAACTGCAACGCTCAAAAAGCCAAATCCAACATATGACATAGACATTGTTGTCCCCTTCCTTGTGATAAATCACCCATGTGAGCGAACTTATTAGTAACACAGAAACTTTTCTGTGTCAACTAGTGCTTCATGAGAATTTTCAATAATTCTTCAATCAAAATTTGTTGATAGATGTCAGATGGACCTAGACTTTCAGAGAATTTTTTTATACTCTCTACAGATTCAGCAATTTTATCGCTGTTGGAAGAAGGGAGTTCTCCATTGACTTGCTCAACCATTGAAATGATCTCCAAAACGATAAATAACTATTGCATATATATACCATCAAATAATCCAGAACATTGCATGCAACTGAATCTTATTGCAAATAATATGAAGAAAAAATATCAAGATATAAATTTTTATTTTATAACATCAAAAGATATGATCAACAACCTCAAATTGTCAGACAATTTTATTGATATTGAATTTTTTAATAAAAATAAAAACCAGTTTGGTTGTATAGAGCAATTAGAGATTAATCCAAAAACAGATCCTGTAGAAGAATTTTGTAAAAAAAATGAAATTGAATTATGTGTTGATAACGATTATCCAAATTCATCAGGAAGTAAAATTGTTATTTTTACAAAATCAAATAATTGTAAAAAATCATTAATAGACATTGATATAAACAAGATCAAAAGAATTTTTGGAAATAACTTGATTATAGATCCAGATAATTTTGAAAATGCAAAATATGTTATAGGACCAGAATGTTGGCAAATTTTTTATTCTGCGAGTAAAAAAATACCAACATATGTAATAACTAATAATGGAAACTATGCCGGATTATTTTTAAAAATGTTTCCAAAGCAGAAAAAAATAGATCTATGATTGTATATATATAGTAAGTAAATCTTCATATGAAGGAGTTTAATAATGAGTGTATTTAAAGTAAAATTAAATCAGGGACCACAAGGGACTTTGGATATCGATCCAGCTACTGGTCTTGAATTCACCACTTCTGTTCAGCGCACCATGTATGTTGCTGGACCAAATGGTAAAATTCGTGAAATCGCTGACGGTACAACCTTCACCGATTGCAACTACTGGAAGCGTTTTGCAGTTCCAGCTGCATCTTCTGATGATGCTTTCATCGAAGTTTTAACTGATGATGGTAGTGTTTATAGCGATGTTGCTAGCGAAAACACTTATCCAGCAGTTACTAACATCACTCTTGCTTCTGGCAAGACTCTTGTTTCTTCTGGCAGCATTATCGACATTGCTGGCACCACTGGCAATTTTGCTTCCTTTATGCAGCTTACCAATGCTGGTGCTCTTGCTTCTGGTAACAATGCGATTGTTCAGCTTAATGGTAATTCTGGCGCTATCTTTGTCCTTGAAGGTGGCAGCACTCAGGTGTTCAATGGTGGCGATATTTCTATCAATAGAGTCGCTATTGCTCCTCAATTCCCAGCTTCTGGTGCAGTTGGCAGCTTCCAAATTGAAGCTCTTTATTCTATTGTTTCTCAATGCAACAGCTAACTTAATTGTTAAAAATTAATAAATAGTGCTCGCAATTTAAATTGCGGGCACTATTTTTATTTTGTGAAAACATTAGGATTAAAAAAAGAAACCACCAATAGTATTAAACATTACTGGTCTATAAAAGATAAAATTTGCATTTATAGAACATGTGGTGGTTATGGTGATATTTTGATGTCTAGGATGATTTTTGAAGACTTTAAAAAGAAATATCCACACTTTCACATCACTTACGCTGTCCCACAACCTTATTTGGAAATAACAAAAGATCATCCATATATTGATGATGTCATAGATTTGACAAAACTAGATAAGAATCAACACAATTATGTGTTCAATATAACTCACAATTGCTTAAGATATGAAGTTTCAACAGGAAAAGACTGCGATAAAAATCGAAGTGATATATGGGCAGAATCTTTTGGTCTTAGTTTAGAAAATCACAATATGCATCTTCCAAATTTGGATAAAAACAAAGACTATATAATTTCTCAGTTAAAAAAACATGGTTATAAAGAAGGTCAAAAAATAATAATTTTTACACCTTATAGTGCTGTTCCAACAAGACATTTAACTTCTGATCAAAAACAAATAATAGAATGTTTACTAGCTAAAACAAATGCTTTTTGTTTTTGTCTGCACAATACTGTTGTTTTAGATCAGCCTAAAATGCCATTTATTATTGGAAAAAATTTAATTGAAGCAATGAGTTATGTTTATTTTTCTGATTTGGTTATCAGTACTGATACTGGTCATTTACATTGTGCTGGCGGATATGATAAGCCAACTCTTGGATTTTTCAATTATGCAAATGGTCTAATGGTTGGCAAACATTACAAAAACTTAACAGTTGTACAAAAAACAAAAGAAAATGATAGCAATTGGAATTGTGGACCTTGCAATGATATTGGAAGATGCCCATATTCTATAATAGACCATACACTGAAATGTTCGAGAGAATTGCCTGCAAAAATAGTTGAATCGAAGGTAATTGACTTTCTCAATAAATTTTGCGTTTAAACTATATTAAATTGTGGCACAGCTAATAAAACCAACAGAAGTTAGTATTAAAACCGTAAATGGTGAAGTTTTACTAAACATAAAACTAGATATTAATATTAATTTAACTCAAAATAACATTGCACCTAATGTTATAGCTGAGAATAAAGTTGAAAACAAAATAGAAGAAAAGAAAAAAGAAGAACAATCTTTGTGGGAAATACCTGACTTCGTTAGTGTCCCAAAAATAAAATTTGGAAGTAAGGAGCAATCATGAGTCTTGGTTTTGATCCCGGTACATTTTCACTTATTTGCGCCAAAAGAAACAAAAAGGAAATTGAGTTTAACAAAGGAATCAATGCGTTTATAGAGATTCCTTTAGAAAATCCTTTCTTGTTCAATATGATGAAAAATTCTGGTGTTCCTTTGATTGAAAAGGATAATATCGGATTTGTTCTTGGTGAATCTGCTGTAAACATGGCTTACACGTTAGCTTCTCTAGAATTAAAGCGTCCAATGTCAGAAGGATGCGTCAATCCAAAAGAAAAGAGCGCATTTGAAATTCTACAGATCATGATTCATTCTTTGATTGGTGAAATTGATAAAGATGAAGAAAAAATTTATTATTGCGTTCCAGCAAATGCCGTTAATGTAGAAACAGATGCAGATTACCATCAAAAGATTCTTCACAGCATATTCAAGAGTTATAGAAGTGAAACTGGTTATAAATTGAATCCACATCCAATAAATGAAGCTTTGGCTGTCATCTATGCAGAACTACAAAAGAAAGCTTATACAGGTATTGGAATATCGTGCGGAGGTGGAATGGTAAACGTCTGCTATGCGATGTACGGTAATCCAGTATTCCAGTTTGCAATTGTAAATTCAGGTGACTGGATTGACAAACAAGCTGCTAAAGCAACTGGGGAAAGCACTACTGTTATCAATAAAGAAAAGCTCAATGTAGATTTGTCTAAAGAGCCTAAGAACATGATTGAAAGGGCGATTGGCACCCAATATAGGATCATGATTGAAAAGACCGTCCAAGGCATCAAAAACGGGCTTGCAAACGCAAAAACAAATGTTAGGTCTGCTGGAGCAATTGACGTTGTTGTTGCTGGTGGTACTTCTTGTATTGCTGGATTTGATGTAATCTTTAAAGATGCAATGAAAAATGCTGGATTGAGCATTGAACTTGGTGATATTACAAGAGCAGATAACGCAACCTATACAATTGCTAAAGGTTGTTTAATTGCTGCGGAGAATTCGAACTAAATGAACAAAGAAATTAGAGACATTGGTATTGCCGCTTATCTTGTCATGCATGAATTTAAACTGCATGACAAGAGAGAAAAGAATTTTATTTTTTCAATAGATCCAACTGATCAAAAAAAGTTTGAAGATTTAAAAATTAGCTATTTATCTAGTGAGTTTCATCACTTTGATTCATGTATTATGAGTCTAAAAAAGCTAGAAGAATATGCTTTTGAATTAGGTAGTGATTTTTTTACAAATGATTTAGGCTGTGCTGCTTATTTGCTAATGCATAAGTTCCGGCTTCTTGGAAAGAAACATAGATATTTTTATTTTGAAATATCATCAGAAGAAGAAGAAACACAGTTTAGAGAAATCATGATACAATACAGTGGAAGCGAATTCCATAGTTTTGACAGCAAGTTAATGTCTTTGAAAAAAATTATTTAGACATCATTTTCTCTAAATCATTAATATTTTCGGGTGGTTTTTGCTTTTTTGGAATTACAACTTCTTCTTCGCAAATAGCCACCAAGTGAGAAATATTTATAAAATTCATTTTTTCTCCTTGGTAAGATTTATAGAAAATTCCATCTTCATTTATTTCTGTAGGAAATCCAACAAAATAAATAAGCTGTTTATCCTCTTGCATGTTCCTTTGATGAACAGAGGTAAACAAACTACAAGGTTTTCCAACAAAATGTTGTAACTGCTTAACTGTTGTCCTATTATCCATGTTAACCATCCATTTCTTTTTCAGCTAATTTAATATATTGAAACAACATATTTTTGTCATGTTTTATCAAGAATTCATTCCAATCTTTAATATCTTGAGGAGGACAAACAAAACTTACTTGACATCCGAATGATTTTAATAATTTAGCTGAGCTTTCAATAGACATCTGACCAGCATCATCATTATCAAAAGCAAGACATATTTTTTTATTAGATAGTACAGAAGCTTGTTTCACTGATACAAACTTTCCACCTATGGCACAAGCGACAACTTCTTTACTGCAAATAGAAAGACAATCAAATTCTCCTTCACAAACATAAATCTTTTGATTTTGTTCAAACCATTTTGGGAAAAATATAACATCAGATTTGCCTATGTCGTGTTCATCTTTAGGAGGACCGAGATAACGCAATTTATTTTCAAACAAAGCTCTGCCGTTATAATAAATCCAATTGTTTTTTCTATCTTTATACGGAATTATAATTCTATTCTTCATCCTTCCATTAATTCCAAAATAAAACATACTAGGTTCTATTTTTCTTGATATCAAGTATGATTTAATTTTATCTCTATACCATGAAGGTGCTTCATCGATATGCACAATGCCATCTGGTATTGGCATTGTTAAAAATTCTTCTTTATTAAAACATTCTGTATCAATACCACCAACATCAAGTTCAAATTTTTCAAAAAATTTTGTTTGTTTTATACCAAGTATTTCTAAAGCTCTATCATAACTGCAATTTTCAACATTCATTACCAATGCGACAACTGTTCCTTTGTTATTGCTTTTAAAACAGTTGTAAACGCCTTTCCAGAATTTTTTAATATTGCAGTAAAGATGATGTTTGTTATCTTCACAAAAAGGTGAATTAAATCTTATTTGGTCGCCTTTG
>Ga0209190_1002186_pt1 | contig 13321 bp, 11 predicted proteins | sample M_140205_XF_Meta_FD_187315 | JGI IMG/M metagenome (GOLD analysis project Ga0209190, IMG submission 187315) | Freshwater microbial communities from Lake Montjoie, Canada to study carbon cycling - M_140205_XF_MetaG (SPAdes) (version 2) | ecosystem: Environmental > Aquatic > Freshwater > Lake... | reverse complement strand
CAAATCCGCGCGTGGCCATTATGAATGTGGGCGGCGAAGAAGCCAAGGGCACCGACGACATTCGACTTGCGCGCGACATGCTGCGCTCCGCTGCTGGTTTAAATTTCACCGGCTTTGTCGAAGGCCGCGGTGTGTTTGACGGCGAAGCCGATGTGGTGATCACCGACGGCGTGGTTGGAAATGTCATGATTAAACTTGCGGAAGGACTTTCCAAAGGCATCTTCAAAGCGCTTGCGCGTGAAGTGTTGGCGATTGATCCAGAACTTGCGTCGCGTCTTGAACCAGTGGTGAAAAGTTTGTACGCCAAACATGACTATCACGAATTTGGTGGCGCGCCACTTCTTGGCGTGAATGGCATCGCGTTGATTTGCCACGGATCAAGCCAAGCGCGCACAATTATGAACTCCATCACGCGCATGAAAATGTTCGCGGCTTCTGATATCAACGCGCGAATGAGCGAGCAACTTGGCCTGATGCGTATTTCCGACGAGGTCTCTGCGTGATCAAGCCTTCCGGCGCGTGCGGCGTCCGGATGGCGGGAACTGGTTCCGCTGTTCCGGAAAAAATTCTCACCAACGACGATCTGTCACGCATTCTGGACACCACCGACGAGTGGATCACGCAGCGCACTGGCATTCGCTGCCGCCGCGTCAGCGATCAATCAAAAGAAGGCACATTTACCCTGTCGCGCGACGCTTTGCGCCGCGCGCTTGACGCCGCATCCATGAAGGCATCCGACTTGGATTTGCTGATCATTGGAACGTGCACCGCTGAAATGCGCTGTCCAAGTTTGGCGTGCCGCGTGGCTGGCGACGTTGGCGCGATCAACGCCGGCGCGTTCGATGTGACCGCGGCCTGCAGTGGATTTGTCTACGCGCTGAATGTTGCGGAGACGATGGTGCGCTCGGGCCGGTACAAAAATGTTGGCGTGATTGGCGCCGACGCCATGAGCACCATGGTCGACTATCAAGATCGCTCCGTCAGTATTTTATTTGGCGACGCTGCTGGCGCCGCGATTCTTGTGCCCGACCCAGACCTGAACCGCGGATGCATTTATCAAACGCTGGGCTCCGATGGCCGCGACTGGACTGGCTTGTACATTCCAAATCGCGCGCAAGAAGTTCCGGAGGCCGACAAGGACAACCCAATTCGTCTTGGATATTTGCGCATGGATGGCCGCGAGATTTTTAAATTTGCCGTGACCAAGTTCCGCGAAGTGATCGCCGACGCGTTGGAGAAAACCGGGCTGACCGCCGACGACATCAGTCAAATTGTGTGCCACCAAAGCAACGCGCGCATTATTGAGAACGCGATTGAAAAATTAAAATTGCCGCGCGACAAGGTGCTGATCAACATTGATCAATATGGAAATTCCAGCTCCGGAAGCGTTGGCTTGTGCCTGGATCAAGTGTGGCGCGCCGGTAAAATTCCAGCGGGAAAGCCCATGATTTTGGTGGCTTTTGGTGGCGGCGTCACTTGGGCTAGCAATGTGTGGAATGTTTAATTTTGCACGATCAATATGTTCGCGTCGCTGATTTTTTTCATGTTCGTTCAGTGGATTTCCACTTTGGAGAATTCAAATGAGTCTCAATGCAATTTTTCTAGCGCCTGGCCAAGGCGCGCAAAGCGTGGGCATGGGCAAATCATGGCGCGACGCAAGTCCCGCCGCTGGCGAAATTTTTGCGCAGGCCGATCACATCGCCCACTTTGAAGGCGGCCACACGCTGAGCCAACTTTGCTTTGAAGGGCCCGCCGAGCGTCTGAATCAAACTGATGTCAGTCAGCCCGCGCTGTTGGTGTGCGCCATCGCGTGCCACGGCGCGCTTGTGGAGCAACATGGAGCGATCAATATTTCTGGAACGCTTGGACTTTCTCTTGGCGAGTACACGGCGCTGGCATTGGCGGGCGCGTTCACTTGGCAGGACGCGCTGCGGCTTGTTCTTATTCGCGGTCGACTGATGCAGCAAGCGGCCGTTGCCAGCCACGGCGGCATGGTGGCGCTGATTGGCGCCGACGAGGAAAAAGCCAACGCGGTGTGCGCGGCCGCGGCGCAAAGCGATGTGCTTGTGCCCGCCAACTTCAACGCGCCGGGACAAATTGTTTTAAGCGGCCACGCTGTGGCATGCGATCGCGCCTGTGTTGAAGCCAGCAAAATTGGCCTGCGCGCCAGCAAACTTACGGTTGCGGGCGCGTTTCATAGCCCGCTTATGGCGCCGGCGGCGCAAGGCATGGCCAAGGCTTTGGCCGATGTTGAAATCGCCCCGCTTCGCTGCCCTGTTTGGAGCAATGTCACAGGAAAACCGCATCAAATGAACGACGCGGCAAGCGTGCGACAATTGCTGGTGGATCAACTTGTGCAACCCGTTCGTTGGGACGCCTGTTGCGCCGATATGATCGCATGGCGCGCGGCGCAAGGTCTGAGCGAGTCATGCAAAATTCATGAGCTTGCGCCTGGCACCGTGCTGCGCGGTTTGATGCGACGGATTGACAAAGCCACCGAGGTCACCACACATGATTCAGTTGCGGAAACTCAAAATGCTAAAAGTTAATTTCAATTCAACACGTCGCGTCGCTCTTTCGTTGAGCGCCCTTGTACTTCTTGCGCAAGCGTGCGGCAAGACCGAGGTGAAGCAAGCCGAAGTTGTTGAGGTGAAGGAAGTCGTGGTTGAGGAGGCTCCCAAAGAATCCATCAACGACATCATCAAGCGCCTTGGTATTGACAAGCGCGTGAAAGTTGAGGACGCGGACAAGCCCCCCGCCGACGTGAAGCAAGCCGAATCCGTACTTGTGTTCTTTGACGCAATGGTTCGCGGCGACGCGGGAAAATTATCCCCACTCATGTGCAAGTTGGATCAAGCGGTTTTGGCCGACATGAACAAAACCGATCAATGGAAATCCGCCACGCAAAACATTTCACGCGTGAACGTCGGCTGGACCGCTGGCTCTGAATCTGGATCGCTCAACGTTCTTGGCTTCTACACCGTGGGCGACGGATTCGCCGCGCAACTTTGGTCACTTTCGCCCGCGGAGACCGACAAACCATCGATCATGACCGCGCTGCCATCGCCGGCAAAAATAGATGAAAAGTTGCAAGGCAACAAAACCGACGCCCGCATCAAGCAGTGGCTCGCCATGAATAAAGATGAAATCGCCTCAGCCAAAGCGCCTGACGAAATCATTGAAATTCCTCAGCAAGATCGATCCGTCAAAGGCGATTCAGATTCTTCAAGCGGTTCCGATGAGGGCGCCGCTCCGGGCAACCCCGCTGGTCCCGGCAGACGAAAGCCAACTGGCAAGCCGGTGGACGCTCCGGGTGGTCCGCCTTTGAAGCCCCGTTGATTCACACATTTTTGTTTGTGTGAATTTGATCCGTCGAGCGTGATTCAAATTATTTTTCTTGGATACACTCGCACCCTTACGTGAAACTGTTTGTGTCATGCGCATTCAATAGGAGATTGCATCATCGAAAAGCGAGTCGCCATTGTCACAGGAGCCAGCCGCGGAATTGGTAGAGCGATTGCGGAGCGCTTGGCACAAGACGGACGCCATGTTGTTGGCGTGGCCCGCACCGAGGCCAACCTTGCTGATGTAATCAACGCCGTGCAAGCCGCGGGCGGATCCATGGAAGGCATGGCGTGCGACGTTGGCGATGGAGTGGGGCTTGCCGCTTTGGTTGAAGCTGTCGCGGAAAAGCATGGACGCCTGGACATTGTGGTGAACAACGCCGGCATTACCCGCGATGGTTTGCTGCTGCGCATGAGCGATCAAGATTTTGACGAGGTGATACAAGTGAATTTACGCAGCGCATTTGTCACCTGCCGCGCCGCCGCGCGACCAATGATGCGCGGCCGATGGGGACGAATTGTGAATGTTGGCAGCGTGAGTGGTTTAATGGGAAATGCTGGACAAGTGAACTATTCCGCCGCCAAAGCCGCGCTGGTTGGCATGACCAAATCAATCGCCCGCGAACTTGGTTCCAAGGGCTTAACCGCCAATTTGATCGCGCCCGGATTTATTGAAACCGATATGACCGCTCGTTTGCCGCCACAAGTGAAGGAGGCGGCTCTGCCAAGCATTCCTCTGCGTCGCTTTGGCCTTCCGGCGGACATCGCGGCGGCGGTTGCGTTTATCACCAGTGAAGAAGCGAGTTACATCACGGGGCAAGTGCTTGCCGTTGATGGCGGCATGTCCATGTGATTGATAAATATTTTTTGTGCATGAATTGTAAATTTCCGTTAGCATCCCGACCTTCAGACCTGTCCATTTTTGATTTAGGAGAAGCCCGTGACTGAGCAAGAGATCGAAACAAAAGTAATTGGAATCGTCGCCGAACAAATGGGTGTTGATAAAGATCAAATCACCCGCGAAACCAGTTTCACCAATGACCTCAACGCTGACAGCCTTGATACGGTCGAACTTGTGATGGAGCTTGAGGAGGAGTTTGACACCCAAATTCCAGACGAACAGGCGGAGAAAATCCACACTGTCGGTCAAGCCGTTGATTTCATCAACAAGAACTTATCCAGTAGCAAGGACAAGTGACGCGCGAGACTTCTTCAGTCTCGTTCGCCTAAAATATCCCCATGCGAACCATCACGCTTCGCCGCGTCGTGGTCACTGGACTCGGTGCCATCACCGATGTCGGTTTGGATGTCAACTCTTTTTGGGACACCCTTTTGGCGGGCAAGTCTGGAATTGGTCCCATCACCAATTTCCCGCAAAATGAGGAGTGGACCACTCGTTTTGGCGGCGAAGTCCGCGGCTTTGATTTAGAAAAACATGCGGGCATTGATGTGCGCGAATCCAGGCGCATGGACAACTTCGCGATCTATGGACTTGGCGCCGCCACTCAGGCCGCGACTGATTGCGGAATTGATTTCACAACCGGTGATCCTGATCGCCGCGGCGTGGCTGTTGGCAGCGGCGTTGGCGGCATCAACACAATTGAAACTGGTTTGTACAAACTGCTGGAAAGCGGTCCGCGCAAAGTGAGTCCCTTTATTGTTCCGCGGCTCATGGTCAACGCATGCGCTGGTCAAATCAGCATTCGATACAACTTGCGTGGCTTCAATATTGCCACGGCAACGGCTTGCGCCTCTGGCTCGCATTCAATCGGCGCCGCGTACCAAGCGATTCAACGCAATGACGTTGATGTCATGTTCGCGGGCGGCGCTGAAAGCGGAATTGGTCCCGTGTGCGTGGCGGCTTTCAGCGCCATGAAAGCGCTGAGCACTCGCAATGATGCTCCCACAAAAGCCAGCCGCCCATTTGACAAGGACCGCGATGGATTTGTGCTGGCCGACGGCGCGGCGATTCTGGTGTTGGAGGAATTGGAGCACGCGAAAAAACGCGGCGCCAAGATTTACGCCGAAGTGATTGGCTACGGTTCCAGTGGCGACGCATTTCACATTGCGGCGCCGGATGAGCAAGGCTCTGGCGCCAAACGCTCCATGACATGGGCGCTGCGTGATGGTCAAATCAACGCGGATCAAATTGGATACATCAATGCGCATGGAACCAGCACGCCACTGGGCGATCGCGCCGAAGTGAACGCGGTCAAGCAACTCTTTGGCGCGCACGCTTACAAACTTGCCATGAGCAGCACAAAGGGCGTCACGGGCCACGCGCTTGGCGCGGCGGGCGGCATTGAAAGCGTCGCCACAATCTTGGCCATTCACAAAGGCGTCTTGCCCCCCACCATCAACTTGGACAACCCCGACGAGGGAATGGATTTGAATTTTGTGGCCCACACTCCACAAGAACGCAAATTGGATTTTGCCATCAACAATTCATTTGGATTTGGCGGCCACAACACCAGCCTTATCTTTGGCCGCTTCAACGGCTAATCACTTCTTTCGATTTGCCCACAACACATGCCCCGCAATATTCCAGTTGGTAACGGTGACATGTTGGTCGCCTTTGATGACCTCTATCGCATTCGCGATTTGTATTGGCCGCATGTTGGCCAACCAAACCACACCTGCGGACACTTGCAACGCTTTGGCGTTTGGGCCGACGGACAATTTGCGTGGATGGATAGTCCAGGTTGGTCGCGCAGTTTTTCCTACAAGCACAACACGTTGCTCACCGAGGTGCGCTTGCGCAACGAACGCCTTGGTCTGGAGTTGGTGTGCCACGACGCGGTCGACTATTGGAGCCCGGTGTATTTTCGCAAAGTGATTGTCACGGATCTGTGGAACCGTCCGCGCGATGTGCGCGTGTTTTTTCATGCGGATTTAAGCGTGAATGAAAGCCCCGTAGGCGACACCGTTGCCTTTGATCCGCAAACTGGCGGCTTGATTCACTACAAAAACGATTTCTACTTTTTGTTCAACGGCAGCCATCCAGCTGGTGTTGGCGTGACCACCTATGCCACGGGCGCTAAAAGAATTGGCGAGGCGGAAGGCACGTGGCGCGACGCGGAGGACGGCATGTTGAGTCGCAACAGCATTGCGCAAGGCAGCGTGGACAGCGCGGTTGGTTTCCAACTTACGCTTGCTCCCAATGGCAGCGAGACCTGCGTGTACTGGATCGCGGCCGGCAAAAGTTACGATGAAGTGCACGCGCTGAACAAGAAGGTTTGCGAAAAAACTCCACAGCGCATGCTGGATCGCACCGAGGCCTATTGGCGCCTGTGGTCGCAACAGGAATTTACTGGCGCGGATCCGCTTCCAAAACATTTGCAACAATTGCAGACGCGCAGTTTGCTGATCGCTCGCACGCAAATTGACAATGGCGGAGCAATCATCGCGGCCAACGATTACGATATCACGCATTTCGCTGGCGACACGTATTCCTATATGTGGCCCCGCGACGGCGCGTTGGTGGCGCAGTCGTTGGTGCTTGCTGGCCAAAGCGAACTCAGTCGAAAATTTTTCCGCTTCTGCGAGCGCGTGCGCCACCCCGACGGATATTTCCACCACAAGTACAACCCAAATGGAACGGTGGCTTCAAGTTGGCATCCGTGGCTCACGGAAAAGCCGTCGCTGCTGCCCATTCAACAAGATGAAACCGCACTTATTCCATGGGCTTTACGCCAACATTTTGTGAAGTTTCGCGACGTGGAGTTTATTAAAGCGCTCTACAACCCGCTCATTGTTGACACCGCGAACTGGATGATTTCCTACCGCGACCACCACGGTTTGCCACTGCCAAGTTGGGACCTGTGGGAGGAACGCCGCGGCGTGCACTTGTTCACCGTGTGCGCCACCATTGGCGGCTTGCTCGCGGCCAGTCAATTTGCGCAGGACATGGGCGCCCATGATCGTGCCACTGATTTCAGTGAGGCCGCGGATCGCATGCGCTTGGCGATGTTGAAACATATGTGGGATCCGGAGCGCCGCTTGTTCGCGCGCACCGCCATCGCCGCCGAAGATGGTTCGTATCGGCTTGACTTCACTTTGGACGCGTCGGCGTATGCGTTGTTCGCCTTTGATGTGTTGCCCGCCAACGACCCGCGCGTGTGCGACCACATGCGCGCCATCCGCGATCGCCTTTGGGTGCGCACAGAAATTGGTGGAATTGCGCGCTACGAACGCGATCCGTACCAACAAGTTGAGCACAGGGAACTCGAAAATGTTCCGGGCAATCCGTGGGTGATTTGCACGCTGTGGTTCGCGCAGTGGCTTATTGCCAAGGCCAACAACATCGCCGAACTTGACGAGGCTATTCCCTATCTTGAATGGACCAATTGGCGCGCCTCATCCAGCGGCGTCTTGGCGGAGCAATATCATCCTTACACTGGCGCGCAAATTTCCGTGAGCCCATTAACTTGGAGCCACGCCACGTTGATCACCACATCCATGCAATATCGACTGCGGCATGCGGAATTATCCGGCGCGCAAACCTTCGTTGCGGAGCGCGCCACAAGCGATGGCGCGTCCACATAAACAGGGGCAATTGGGCTTAAAAATAAGCAAAATACAATTTCAACCCGCCCTTTGCATGGCGAGTGAATCTGCAATTTAGAACGAGCGAATAAACCCGAGTGAAATCTTCCAAACTTGAAGTTGCACAGATCATTGAGTCGTCCAGTCGCGCCATTGCCACTTGGACTATTGATCAGCACTACCGGGAAGATGACGCCATGGAAATGCGTTACGGCGTGAATGGCCGGCGCATGTGGAATCAAGAAGTGCTTTCGCGAATCGCCCATCTTGCCGAAGCCGTAGCGCTGGACCGCGAGCAAATTTTTATCAGCAACGCGCAGTGGTCCAAAACCGCTTTTATTGCCCGTGAACTCAACTCCAACGATTTGACGCACAATTTAAATTGCATGCGAAGCGTATTGCTCGAACAGTTTCCAAAAGCGATTTCGGATTTGACCACGCCAATCATCACGAATGCAGTTGAATATCTGGCGACCCATGATGAATGCGTGGAGACTCCTTTGACGTACGCCGGACAGTCACGGGATCTTGCACGCATGTATCTCCTGCATCTGTTGCGCCGAGATCGCAACGAGGCGGATCGCTTCATTGCGGAACTCTCACGCAACGGAATTGGCTTTGCCCAAATTTGCGAGGGAATTCTGGTGCCAGCCATGGCTGAGATTGGCCATATGTGGCACGTGCAAGAAGCCAGCATTGCCGATGAACATTATTGCACCAACGCGACGCTGGGAATTTTGGAGGTGCTTCGCTCCAAGACCCCCCACAAAGCGCCCAATGGATATCTGGTGGTATCCGCTTGTGTTGGCGGTGATTTGCATGATCTTGGAATTAAAATTTTGTCCGCCATTTATGAAACCGAAGGCTGGACCGTGGAATGCCTTGGCGCGAACACTCCGGCGCAAGAAATTGCCAACTCCGTGGGGCCGCAGGTTTTTCGGGGCGAGGCCGATCTTTTAGTGCTCAGCGCCACAACAAGTTTGCGCGTCCGTTCCATTCAGAGTGCCATCACGGAAGTGCGCGCCACGCCAGCGGGAAAACACATTCCTATTTTGGTGGGAGGTCAACCATTTCAACACATGGATGATCTCTGGCAAGTTGTGGGAGCCAACGCCCAATCTTTAACCGCCTCCGCATCGCTTGAACTTGCGCTCCAACTTGTGATTGACTCTCACTTGAAGAAGCCAAAAGCCAAACGCAAATCTTAAAGCGATCAACGTGCGTTGCGCGTGGATGTGCTCACAAATGGATCAATCGCGCGTCACAACATGTCCGCGGCCAAACTTGCCAATTCACTGCGCTCCGTGCGGCTGAGTGTGACATGACCCGCGATGCGTTGTCCCTTCATACGCTCAATCAAGTGCGAAAGACCGTTGCTTGCCGCGTCCAGATATGGATTGTCAATTTGTCCAATATCTCCCGCGAGCACAATCTTGGTGCCCTCGCCCACTCGACTGACAATGGTCTTCACCTCGTGCGGTGAAAGATTTTGCGCCTCGTCAACGATAATGAACTGATGCGGAATGCTGCGACCGCGGATGTAGGTCAGCGGCTCCATGACTAATTTTCCGCCAGCCACAAGTTGATCCATGCGCTGCTCGGCGGTCTTGCTGTCGGCTTCATTGCCGCTGCCGCCGCGGGTTGAAAGTAAATACGCCACATTGTCGAACACGGGCTGCATCCACAGCGCCAGCTTTTCATCTTTATCGCCGGGCAAAAAGCCAATATCGCGGCCCATGGGCATGATGGGTCGCGCCACAAGCAGTTTGTCAAAGCGTTCTTCACGCAGCACTTTGTGCATGCCAGCGGCTATGGCCAGCAGAGTTTTTCCAGTGCCCGCCGCGCCGATCAGCGAGACCAGGCGAACTTCATCATCCAACAACAAATCCATGGCCATAGTTTGTTGCACATTGCGCGCCAGAATTCCATAAATCGGTTTTCGAGGACCCGTGACTGGAATCAAATGGCCAGTGTCGGAAAGAACGCGGCCCAACCCTGTGTGGCTTTCGTCGGCGTCATCTTGCAAGACAACAAATTGATTGGCCACCAAGTCGTGGGCTTTCAGTTCGCCGCCTTCAATGGTTCGAAAGATCAAGCCTTCCAATTGCTCAATGCTGAGTTGGCGCTCTTGATAAAGCTCGTCAATGGTTGCGCTGGGACAACTCAACATGGCGTATCCGCCGTAAAGCCAATCGGCATCCACGCGGTCGGCTTCAAAGTCCTCGCTTGGAATATCCAACGCGTCGCACTTCACGCGCGCGTTGATGTCCTTGGAGATAAAAATTGTCCGCAGACCACTGGCGTGCAACCGATGCGCCACGCCAAGAATTTTGTTGTCGGCCACATCAAGGTCAAGCGCGAAAGGTGTTTTTAAATCGCAGCGTTCAATGCGGATGGAACCGCCTTGCTCGTTCCACACCACGCCTTCAAAGAGCCGACCAATGGAGCGCATCTTGTCCAAGCGGCGAATCACGCTGCGGGCATTGCGCCCAGTTTCATCGTTGTTTTTCTTGAAATGATCAAGCTCCTCAATCACTTGAAGCGGAATCACCACCTCGTGCTCCTCAAACTTGAACAATGCGTTGGGATTGTGCAGCAACACATTCGTGTCAACCACAAAGTGCTTGCGCAGGTCCGCCGCGGATCCCGGCCCCACTTGAATTTTTGTTGTCGGCGCACCCACGGAGTCCGCGGATGGCTTGGATTTGTCGGACTTGGTTTCAGACGGCGTCCGCGATGCGGAAGACGAAGAATTCTTCAAGAGGCAAAGTCCCTTCGAAAAAGTGCGCAGCAGAGTGGAAGCACCACAAGTCAATCGACCACCTGATGTACTAGAGTGGATTCGAATTGCCCCTGAGTCAAGTTCGTGTGAACTTTATATTTTAAAAATATGAATTTTCTTGCGCCCCGCAAACCGCCGCGCTTTGAAAGGACCGCCCCAAGAACGTTCATGCATTGCATTTGGTGGCTAGAATGCCTGACAAGGAGAACCTATGTCCATTTTAAGATCATCCAATCCGATTCTTGCCGAAGGCCGACTTGAAGAAGCTTTGCGAAGCTCTCCAAATTCACAAGCCACCGTCACCGTTGCTGGCGTGGTGAACAAGACCACGCTTTGCCTCGCGGTGGCCGTTGTGTTTGGCGCGTTGGGCAACGCATTTGTGACGGCCAATCCAAGCTCCGTATTTATGGTGAGCATGGCGTCGTTTGTAGTTTCCTTAGGAGTTGGATTCGCCTTGTTTGGCCGCCCAAGTTGGGCGATATTTCTGGCGCCAATTTATGCAGCGGTGCAAGGGTTTTTCATGGGCGCGGTCGGAGTTGTGCTTGACAACATCCTAAAATCGAAGGGCATCGCACTCACGGGTGGCATCGCGCTGCAAGCATTTATCATGACCGCGGGCGTGGCGTTGACGTGCCTCATTCTGTATCGCAGCGGCGCCGTGCGTATCACTCAACGCGGCGCGTTTATTTTATGGGCGTGCGTGCTTGGAATTGGCGTGACCTATTTGATTTCATTTGTACTCAGTCTGTTTGGCGTGGCCACTCCATTCATCTCGCTGCCAAATCAAACTGGCGGTTCAACGGGCGCCTACATTGGCCTTGCCATCAACGGGCTCATTCTGGTGGTGGCGGCGTTTACTTTTATCGCCGACATTCAACAAGTCGATCAGGCCTCTAAAGAAGGCGCGCCCGCAAGTAGTGAGTGGTATTTGGCGTACGGCCTGACCGTGAGCTTGGTCTGGATTTATTTTGAGTCGATGAAAATTATTTTCAGACTGGCCATGATCTTTGGTGGTAAGCGCGATTGATTACGAGCGCGCGTTCCACATGAAAGTTAATCCATGATTGGTGAACTTGTGCTGGCCATGGAGGCCGTAGCGCCACGGCGTCTTGCGGCAACGTGGGACAACACTGGCTTGCTTCTTGGCGATCCTTCACGGGAGCTTCATCGCGCCTTGCTCACGATTGATCTAACCAACGACGTGCTTGATGAAGCGATTGCGGCCAAATGCGAGGCGATTATTGCGTATCACCCGCCTATTTTTGAGCCGCTGAAACAACTCACGGCCATGCATGCGCATCAGCAAATCTTGCTGCGTTGCGCGGAGAATAAGATCGCGATTTTGTCGCCGCATACGGCGCTTGATGCGGTGTGTGGCGGCATGACCGATTGGTTGGCGGACTTTATTGGCGATGGCGCGCGCGTGGCGTTGGAGCCAGCCACAAATTTAAATTCGCCTGTGCAAGAGGCGCCGAGCGAGCGAACTTTGAATCAAGCGCGAACACGCGCGCCCGTTGCGGGCAGGCCACAAGTTCATGGCCAAGGCCGCGCGCTCACGCTGATCAAGCCGCGGACAACCAACGACATCGCCAAACAACTTCGAACATCGCTGCGACTTTCCGCTGGCGACGTTGCGTATTGCGAATTGCAAAAGTCACGCCGGCATACATGCGTCGCGGTGGTTCCTGGCTCAGGCGCCAGTTTGCTAACAATGGCAATCGAAGCCGGCTGCACGCTCATGGTCACCGGCGAGGCCAAGCACCATGATGTGCTCCACGCGCGCGAAATGAATTGCGACATGATTTTGCTTGGCCACACAAATTCCGAGCGTGGATTTATGCCGCACTTTGCCAAACAATTGCAACCACATGTGCCGCAGGTGCGTTTGTTGGTGAGCAAGCGTGATCAACACCCGCTGCGCTGCGCCTAAAATAAAATTTCGCCGCAACCATCGTGCCCAATCCCACGCGATTATTTACACTGCGCACAAAAAGAAAACGCGCACGTGACGCCAAAAATCATTGGCGCAACTTGGGCGCGCTTATTTTTCTTCACTCAATGTTTCACGCGCCAACAAGGCCGCGCCCAACATGCCGGCGTCATCGCCCAATTGGCTTGGAACAATTTCGCAGCGCTGCAATGTTTGTGGAAATACCACGCGCTCAAAACTCTCGCGCACTCGGTACAGATATGGTTTTCCAAGCGCCTCGGAAACGCCGCCACCCAACACCACGGTTTGCAAACTCATCACCGTAATCAGATTGGCAATGGTCAAACCCAGCAATTCGGCCGACGCATCCACAACCTTGCGCACAAGCGGATCACCCTTGGAATAGCACTCCGCCAACACGCCGCTTCCAATCGCGGATGGATCGGGCTTGCCTTCGTCATCTTTTTCCCGGTTCAAAAATTCACGCAACATGCTGTCGGGATAATGCCCAAGCAACATCATCATGCTGCGCACCAAAGCCGTGCGGCTGCAGTGATCCTCCAGCGTTCGATGGCCTGGACCAGCGCCTGGGAAAAGCACAACGTGCCCAACTTCACCCGCGGTGTGAAATGGACCGCGCCACAATTTGCCATTAAGAATCATTCCGCCACCAATGCCGGTGCCAATCCACATGGCCAACAAATCGCCGCGATTTTTACC
>Ga0209190_1002185_pt1 | contig 13323 bp, 9 predicted proteins | sample M_140205_XF_Meta_FD_187315 | JGI IMG/M metagenome (GOLD analysis project Ga0209190, IMG submission 187315) | Freshwater microbial communities from Lake Montjoie, Canada to study carbon cycling - M_140205_XF_MetaG (SPAdes) (version 2) | ecosystem: Environmental > Aquatic > Freshwater > Lake... | reverse complement strand
TCTGGCGCCTAATTTATATTCCATTGCTTTATTTACGATATAATCAAAAACGTCGTTGTCAATGGTTAATTTGATTTTTTCAATAGCAAATAGCTGCGTGTATTGTTTGATTAATGCATTTTTAGGCTCAGTTAAAATACTTCTTAAAGTGTCGGCATCCAATGGCTCTAAATGGGTAACAATAGGAAGACGACCTAACATTTCGGGAATCAATCCAAAGGCTTTAATATCCTGTGCATTTACAAAACGTAATAAATTTTTTCTTTGTAATTCTTGTTCGTCCTTGTTTACACTAAATCCAATGGCGTTGGTATTGATACGACGTGCAATAATTTTATCAATACCGTCAAATGCACCACCGCAAATAAATAATATATTTTTAGTGTCCACTTTGATCATTTTTTGGTCCGGGTGCTTACGACCTCCTTGTGGGGGTACCAAAACCTCCGTTCCTTCCAGCATTTTCAATAGGCCTTGTTGAACACCTTCGCCGCTGACATCTCTTGTGATAGAAGCGTTATCGCCTTTTCGTGCGATTTTATCAATCTCATCAATGTATACAATACCTCTTTGCGCAGCTTCCACATCGTAATCGCAGTTTTGTAATAAACGGGTAAGCATGCTTTCCACATCTTCACCCACATAACCCGCTTCCGTAAATACAGTTGCATCCACAATCGCAAAAGGAACGTTTAATAATTTTGCAATGGTTTTTGCCAATAAGGTTTTACCGGTTCCTGTTTCACCAATCATAATCACATTACTCTTTTCAATTTCCACTTCATTCTTTGTTGTGACAGGTAAATTAATTCTCTTAAAGTGATTATAAACGGCAACACATAATATTTTTTTCGCGTCATCCTGTCCAATAATGTATTGGTCTAAAAATGCTTTGATGGCTGTTGGTTTTTGTACTTTCAAGTTTCCCGCTTTTCCATCCACCTTTTTTTGGTGAAATTCCTTCACAATGATTTCATGGGCATGCTCAATACAATGCTCGCATATATGTCCTTCCTGACCAGCGATCAAAATTTTAACTTCTTCGCGCTTGCGTCCACAAAAAGAACATTGTATTGCTTCAACTTTATTCATGATTATTTATTTATTAAAGCGATTTCGCTATTTTATCAACGATGCCATATTCCACCGCTTCTTTTGCATTCATCCAATAATCTCTATCAAAGTCGGCCATTACTTGTGCCACTTTTTTACCACAGTTGTCGGCCAAAATTTGCGCACCCAATTCCTTTGTTTTTCTGATTTGTTCTGCCTGAATTTCAATATCAGCACTAGTGGCTTGGAAGTAGCCACCAATACTTGGTTGGTGAATCATCACCTCGCCATGTGGGAAAATAGTACGCTTCCCTTTTTCTCCCATACTCAATAGAATGGAACCCATGCTTGCAGCTAACCCCATACAAATAGTGTGTACTGGGCTTTTGATCAAGTTCATAGTATCAAACATAACCATACCACTGGTGACAACGCCCCCTGGACTGTTGATGTAAAATTTAATATCAGCACCTGATTTGTCTGCATCCAACAACAATAATTTTGTTACGATATCTTTTGCTGATTTATCATCTACCACACCCCATAAATAAATGGCTCTTTTTTCAAAAAATATTTGCTCCATTTTTTTATTCAAAAAACTAGGCCCGTTATCTTCTTTTTTATTTTCTTTTGGTTCGTCTTCTTCTGACATTAAAAATTCGTTGGTAACTATCATACAATTATTTTTTCTTCTTTTATTTTTTAATCTTGCGTGGATTCGTTAATAAAACTTCATCCACTAATCCGTATTCCTTTCCTTCTGCTGCAGTCATCCAAAAATCTCTGTCGCAATCCTTGGTCACAGTTGCTAAATCCTTATGGGTATGATGTGCAATCACTTCATACAATTCGTTTCTTAATTTTTTTATTTCTCTTGCAGTAATTTCAATATCCGATGCTTGACCACCAATAGCCCCACTTGGTTGGTGTAACATAATACGGCTATGTTTCAAAGCTGTTCTTTTTCCCTCCACACCTGCACACAATAAAATCGCACCCATACTTGCTGCCATTCCTGTGCAAATGGTGGCCACATCTGGACTAATAAATTGCATGGTATCATAAATACCTAAGCCGGCATAAACACTTCCGCCTGGGCTGTTAATGTACATTTGAATATCCTTGGTACGATCGGTACTTTCTAAAAATAATAACTGTGCGGTCACAATGTTTGCTACGTAGTCATTGATGCCTTCGCCTAAAAAAATGATTCTATCCATCATTAATCGGCTAAATACATCCATGCTTGCCACATTCATTGGGCGTTCCTCAATAATATAGGGGGTCAGATTAGTGACGCTATTTTTATATTGATGTAAACTATTGCTGCTGATCCCTCTTCCTTTGATCGCAAATTGCTCAAATTCTTTTCCTAAATTCATAATATCTAATTTCAGTGGGTAAAGGTAAAACCTTGTACTCAAAGGAACTACAAAAAGGATGCCAAAGTTTCAGATTATGACACAAAAAAGGCCTACTATATAAAATAGAAGGCCTTGGTTTTCAATGTTTTATTTATAGTAGCACCATTTTTACTCGGCGATACCTCATTTACCTAGTGTTGGTGTTGTTTTAACATGTCTGCAAATTTTTCAGCATCAATAGGGGTATCTTTTGCTTGTACCTCTGTTTCGATGGCTTTGAATAATTTGTCTGTGCTAATTCTATGGTAGCTGTCTTCTACAAATTTTTTGTCTTGCATCATTCTGACTGCGTAGTCTTCCAACCATTTGTCGTTATCACCCATGGCGCCCATTTGATTGCCCATATAACTCATCAATTGTTGCTTTGCAAAATTCTTTAAATCTTCTGCGACCACTTCCACTTTATTTTCAGTCATTAAATGACCACTAATTAAAGTCCATTTTAATTGATCTTGGAATACAGGATATTCTTTTTCTGCCTCGTCTAATGTTCTTTGTTTTTCACCACCTTGTTGTAACCAGCGCTTTAAAAATGTAGTAGGGAATTCCATTTTAGTATCTTCAATCAAGCTATGATATATTTGATCATGTATTTGATTGCGTGCTTGTTGGTCGTAGTAACCTTCGATATCTTTTTTTAATGCTGCACGGAATTCTTCCTCTGTTTTGATGGCTTCATTTGGATAAGTCGCTAAAAATAAAGTTTCATCAATGGCTGCTTTTTCCACTAAGCCCACTTTCGTAATTAATAGTTTAAAGTATTTATCTGTGTCTTCCTTAGTGATACCAAGGTCGCCCACAATTACTTCAAGTTCCTTGTCCGCAAAGGCTTTGCTTAATTGGATAGTATGTGTATCGTCCGTTTTGCTACCCAATAATTTTTTTCGAGTGGCTGCCGTAAAATATTTAATCAATAAAGAGTTATCCTTTTTAATGCCACCTTCTACTTCGTTCCCGTCTTTGTCTGATTCAATGAATGTTACATTCAAAACATTTTCTTCTGTGTCGGCCGTTGCAGGCTCGATCATTTTACCATTGCGTGTTTGAATACGATCTACTTCATTTTGAATCATTTCATCCGTGACTGCTACTTTATAGCGCTTCACTTTTATATCTTTTGTTTTTATTTCAAAATTGGGTTTTAATCCAATTTCAAAAGCAAAATCATAAGTTCCAGGATGATTAAAATCCATATTAGCTAATTGGGAATCCAATGGAAGGGGTTGTGCAAAAATTTCAATTTTTTCTGCAGACAGATATTGATTTAATTCAGCCTCCACTTTCTTTAACACCTCATCCGTGAAAACAGATTGCCCGTACATTTTTTTAATCATACTTGCTGGCACCATCCCTTTTCTAAAGCCAGGGATATTTGCCGTTTTAGCATGTTTTTTCAATATCGCTTCAAATCCACCCAAGTAATCGGTAGGCGTTAAATTAACGGTTAGTTTGTCATTTAAAAGGCCAATGTTCTCTCTTTTTATGCTTGCCATAATCTTATCTTTTTTACTAGTAATTTCTAGGGTTTAAGGGGTGCAAAGGTATGTTTTTGCACCTAAAAAACAGCTAATTATATAAAAAAGCCCTTCAAAATTAATCTGAAAGGGCTTTTTTTAGTTATTGTGCGGATGGAGGGGGTCGAACCCACACGCCTCGCGGCGCTAGATCCTAAGTCTAGTGCGTCTGCCAATTTCGCCACATCCGCTTAGGGGTTGCAAACTTAATTGATTTTTTTAATTTTTCGGGGACTTTTTAAAGACTTGTTACAGTGCTGGGATTAAACCTACAATTTTCTCAAGGTATATTTGATCAATTTCGTCAAAATCGGATAAATGCGCGCTGTCCAAATCTAAAACACCCACTATATTTCCATGATGAAATACAGGTACAACGATTTCTGATTTGGAAGCGCTACTACATGCAATATGTCCAGGAAATTTTTCTACATCGGCCACAATAATGGTTGCTCCTTTTTCCCAAGCACTGCCGCAAACGCCTCTTCCTTTTTTAATTCGTGTACATGCAACGGGACCTTGAAATGGTCCCAAGACCAACTCTTCTTCATGGATCCAATAAAATCCAACCCACCACCAATTGAACTGCTCTTTTAATGCAGCACTAATATTTGCGAGGTTGGCAATTAAATTAGTTTCACCTTGAAGTAATCCTGCTATTTGCGGAATTAATGCTTCATATTGTTCTTGTTTTGTCCCTGATTGTATATTTAAATCTTCGGCCATAATAAATTCACATTTTAAAAACTAATTGGAGTTGCTGTTGAAAATAGATTTTAATTCCTTCTTTTCGATTCTTGCTACAAATAAAATAAAAGCCACAAGTAAAACAGACGCGAATAAATAATTAAATGGTGCATTATTTGAAATTTGGCGCACCCCAATATTTATTACATATAGTAGTAGGGTAATGACAAAATAAGCAATTAGTTTTTTTGTAGCATATGGGATGGGATATACTTTTTGCCCCCATTGGTAACTGATCACCATCATCGTTCCATAACAGAAAAAGGTAGCCCAAGCACTTGCCATAAACCCAAAATAGGGAATGGCTAAGTAATTTATTGTAATAGTAATAATAGCACCAATAATAGTTATCCAAGCACCTGCCATTGTTTTATTGCTTAGTTTATACCAAATACTTAGGTTGTAGTAAATACCTAAAAATATATTCGCTAATAATAATATTGGGACCACTTTTAATCCCACATACATGGCCGGATTACGTATAAATTCTTTCCAAATATCTAAATATAGTACAACCATTAAAAACATAATACATAAGGTGATGACAAAAAATTTCATCACACGCGCATATGTTTTTTGTGCATTGTCAGTATCTGCTTGTTTAAAGAAAAACGGTTCAGCGCCCATTCTAAATGCTTGCACTGAAATGGTAATTAATATGGATAACTTATAACAGGCACTATAAATTCCAACGATGGCTTTGTTGGCATCAGGCGAGCCACCTGGCGCCCACCAACCTAACATGATTCTGTCTAAGGTTTCGTTGACCATGCCACCCAGTCCCACTAAAATTAGGGGAACTGCGTAAATCATCATTTGCTTCCATAAATCAAAATCAAATGAAAAACGAAGTGCACTAATTTCTTTTTTCAATAACAATAAAACAAATACATTTTGAACAATGCCCGCGACTAAAATATAACCCACTGACCATTCGGGCTTGTAAATATTTGCAAATATACTATTTGGGTGCGTTTGAACGTATGTTGGTAAAACACTAATAAAAAAATAAGTAGCTGCTATATTCAAAATAATACCGCCTATTTTAACAAACGCAAACTTTTTAGGTTTTTCTTGTAATCGTAATCTTGAAAAAGGAATCGTGGTAATTGCATCTAATCCAACTACCCAAGCCATCAATGTAATATATTCGGGATGTGCAGTGATTTGTAAAAGTTGTGCAATAGGTGCGCTCCAATAAATAAGTCCCATTAATACAACTGCTGTCACCATGAACATAGAAAAACTACTCGTGTGGTAAATTTTTTCTTCATTTTCCTTGGTGCCAAATCGGAAATACGCCGTTTCCATGCCATGCGATACGATGACATTTAAAAAGGGGATGAAGGAATAAACGATCGACATTTCGCCATAAGCCGATTCGGTAAACTTAAAGGTAAGATAAGGTACCAGCAAATAACTGATAAACCTAGCTGCAATGGAGCTAAGCCCGTACCAAATGGTTTGACTGGCTAATTTTTTAATACTACTCAAGGACTTGAAATTACAGCTAAATTAGTGAAAATAGTTTTGTTTATCTTCATGGTACAAAACAGTCATACATGAGAGCGGTAATTCAACGGGTTTCCCAAGCGAGCGTCACAGTAGAGGGCGCAATTATTGGCCAAATTCAAAGGGGTTTGATGGTTTTGGTGGGTATCGTAAATGAAGATGATACCACAGATATTGAATGGCTCTCTAATAAAATTATTAATATGCGCATTTTTGACGACGAAAATGGGGTCATGAATAAAAGCCTTGTTGAAATAGGAGGGGCAATATTATTGGTAAGTCAATTTACTTTACATGCCTCCACCAAAAAAGGTAATCGGCCTTCCTATATTGCAGCTGCGAAACCGGAGATTTCCATTCCTTTATACGAGGCCGTGATACAGCAACTACAGAAGGATTTGGGGGCGCCCATTCAAACAGGCAAATTTGGGGCAGATATGAAAGTTGCATTAATTAATGATGGCCCGGTCACGATAACCATAGATTCAAAAAATAAAGAATAAATCCAAATATGTTGGGATAAAAAAATAAAAAATATGTCAAATACAACCACCATACAACAAGCGCAGGAACAAGTAGATCAATGGATAAAAACGGTCGGCGTAAAGTATTTTAGTGAGCTCACTAATTTAGGAATTTTAATGGAAGAGGTAGGCGAATTGTCCAGAATAATGGTACGCAAGTTTGGGGATCAGTCCTTTAAAAATAAAGAGGAGGAAGTTTTGTTGGCCGATGAAATGGCAGATGTGCTATTTGTATTGATTTGCCTAGCCAATCAAACGGGCATCGATTTGGCCGCCGCATTGGAGAAAAACATACAAAAGAAAACACAAAGGGACGGTTCTCGCCATCAAAACAACGAAAAATTACATCGATAATATAATCTAGCAGTATATTTGCAACCTATGAGTAAGGTACAACCAGACAATACATTACAAGCGATTATTTCGCACGCCAAAGAATATGGTTTTGTTTTCCCAAGTAGTGAAATCTATGATGGGTTGAGTGCAGTGTATGATTACGGCCCCTATGGTGCACAATTGAAAAAAAACATTCGTGACTATTGGTGGAATAGCATGACACAAATGCATGAAAATATTGTGGGTATTGATGCTGCCATATTTATGCATCCAACTACTTGGAAAGCGAGCGGGCATGTGGATAGTTTTAGTGACCCATTAATTGATAATAAGGAAAGTAAAAAAAGATACCGCGTTGATCATTTGATTGAAGGACATGCAGATGCATTAACAGCAAAAGGAAATCCTGCTGCCGCTGAAAAATTATTAGCTGATATGGATGCACTTTTGGCTAATGAGGATTTTGAAGGGTTAAAAAAATTAATTGAAGAAAATAAAATTTCTTGTAGCGTGAGTGGTACTAGTAACTGGACCGAAATAAGACAATTTAATTTAATGTTCTCCACGGAGATTGGTGCTGTAGCAGAGGAGGCGAGTACTATTTATTTAAGACCAGAAACGGCGCAAGGAATTTTTGTGAACTTTTTAAATGTGCAAAAAACGGCAAGGATGAAAATTCCTTTTGGTATTGCACAAACTGGGAAAGCTTTTAGAAATGAAATTGTAGCCCGTCAGTTTATATTTAGAATGCGTGAGTTTGAACAAATGGAAATGCAATTTTTCATTAAGCCAGGAACGCAAAAAGAATGGTATGAGCATTGGAAAAACGAGCGTATGCAATGGCATTTAAGCTTGGGTATAGCACCAGAGAAGTACCGTTTTCATGATCACGTGAAATTAGCACATTATGCCGATGCGGCTTTGGATATTGAATATGAATTTCCTTTTGGCTTTAAGGAAGTGGAGGGGATACACTCTCGTACTGATTTTGATTTAACGCGTCATCAGGAATTTAGTAAAAAGAAGATGCAGTATTTTGATACGGAGATCAATCAACATTATGTGCCTTATGTGATTGAAACATCCATTGGATTAGATAGAATGTTTTTATTATTGTTAGCGAATTCCTACGAGGAGGAAACGATTAATAAGGAAGATGGTACGACCGATGCGCGCGTGGTATTGCATTTGCCTGCAAAACTTGCACCAAATAAATTAGCGATACTACCTTTGACTAAAAAAGACGGTTTACCTGAATTAGCAAAAGAATTGATGGATGAATGTAAAAAATCATTCCATTGTTTTTATGAAGAAAAAGATGCGATAGGTAAAAGATATCGTCGTCAGGATGCCATTGGAACTCCTTTTTGCATAACCATCGATCATCAAACTAAGGAAGATGCTACCGTTACTATTCGTTACCGCGATAGTATGTTACAAGAGCGTATTGCGATGAATAAAGTAAGAGAATTAGTGCTAGCGCATATTGCCTAGTATATCTATTCAAGCAATTTTATTCAAAATACGAATTTTTCGACTCGCTACAAACGCTCGCTCAAAATTGTATTTCTGAATTTTATTGCAAATATTTAATTCAACATTTAATACATTACATAATAAGCCCCGAGTATATGCTCGGGGCTTATTATTATTTTAAAGGGAGCTAGTAAAATTATAAGAAAAGAGGTTAAATTATTTATTCATATTTTAATGAATAAATAATTTAACCGAAGGATTCAAAATGTACTTGTTTTTTATCTAACCCTAGTTCAGTCATATTTTTTCTTGCATCATCAATCATTGCTTTCCAACCGCATAACCAAACATGGGCTGTTTCTTTATTTTCTTTTAATAACTCTTGATACACTGGATGCACATATCCTTTGTGTGATCCAGCAGGGACTTCTGTTTCTCTAGAATAGCATGGATGAAAATGGAATCCTGGTTCTTTGCTTTCTAATTCTTTTAATTCATCAATGTATAAGCCATCTTCAAATTTTCGGCAGCCAAAAATTAGATGAATATTGTTGTGTGGAATTTTATGTTCGTGGATATAGCGAATCATCGAACGGAAAGGAGCGATACCTGTTCCTGTACAAATAAAGTACACGTCGTTTTCAAAGTCCTTTGGCAAAGTGAAAACACCTTGTGGCCCTCTTAAAGTAACTTTAGTGCCTACTTTACCTTCATTGAACAAATAGGTAGTGCCAAGTCCGCCTTCTAAATGAACAATCACTAGCTCGAAAGTATTGGTACCATTGGGTTCGGAAGCAATAGAGTAACTTCTCCAGCGTTTATTTTTTTGTTCATGTATTGGTAAGTCAAGTGTTACAAATTGACCTGGTATAAAATCAAATTTTTCTAAACTTGATATTTCAAAGTAAAACCTCTTTGTATTGGAAGTTTCATCAATAATTTTTGTGATCACACCTTCAACCCATTCTAATGCCATATTATTATTTTTAATTAATTAGTAATAAAAACTCGCTGAACATAAACCTTATTTTTAGCGTATACTTTAATATAATAAACGCCAGTAACTAAATTTTCAATGTCTATTTTTTGAGGAGTTCTTTGGTTAACAAGTTTGTTTTTATACGCTACACGGTTACCCATGGAGTTTAATACATCTATTGAAATATCGTTGGTTTGCAAGTTGCTAAATGAAATATAAAAGGCGTTTCCTTTGATTAAATTTTCAATATAATCAGTGGAGGTTATTCTTAAATTAATATCCTTCGCTGAACCTTCTATAATATTAGTGATAATATTGCCACTATTATCTCTTACTAAAACAAGTTTGTTTTCAGAAAGTATTTGACAGCCATTGTTGTTGGTCATTACTTTATAAATCGCATTTTTTAATGGCTTGTAAACTTGGCTGGTAGCACCATTTAAAAATTCATCATTCATATACCATTGATAGGTTGTAGCTGCTGTCGCAGTTAAACTATCGCCTTGCAATTTAAACGTAGGGGCACTAATTATATTTACGGGAATGGTAGTAGGAGGGCTATCACAGTCACTCGTACTTATTTGTGTATTATATAAAAAGTAAAAGTAGTTTTGAAAATTTCCTGTAGCAGCGGTCACACTGTTACCCGTATAGCTGAACACTTTATTTGGTCCAATTGGATATGGGTTTGTTGTAACATTGTTGTTTCTGTATAAGCTAGCAGTACTATCACAAGTGGTAACGATATAGTAATTACCTGCAACATTTAGTTTAAAGTTAACCTCGTAGATTAAACCAGAATCGCCAGCTACATAATTCGAAGCACCTGCAACCGGAGTTGGAGAACTTGCCGCAGCATTTACGGTAACAAATTGAGATAATCCAGGATAGTAAGTGGTGTCGGTAGCCATGTACATCAATTCAAATTTAATTTTTCCAGCATTTGCAGTATATAATTTTACGGTATTAATAGTCATTGGGGTACCTGTGGTTACCTTCATGTAATTGCCTTTGAAATTATTATAACCTCCTGCACCCAATGTGGTATTGTGGGCTGGTCCAACAAATCCTTGGAACCCATGTGTTAAATATAAATTGCTTTTGGTGGATGTAGCGGTGATATTAGATCCTGCTGCGATAGGTGTTACTAAGTTCGAACTATCATACCAAATGTAACTTTTACTTGCAGATGGTGAATTTACAGTAAGCTTTAAACTATTGTTACAATTGATTGCTGTACCTGTAGGTGCTATACTATTATCAGCAGTTGTGATAGCTGTAATTAAAGTATTATTTTCTTTCAGTTGGTCAACGGTAGATGAAACTGTTGTTGTGAATGAATATTTAGTTGCCGCTTCTAAATTGATTGGTTTTTGGAAGGTATAATTCATGGACTCTCCAGCTTCCAAACGACCATTAAAAGTTTCATTGATATTTAAAATGGTATTCGTACCCTTCGTTACCGTTAAGCTAAGCGGGAAGTTTTTTTGTTGTGTTGTTCCGTTGTTGGTCACTTTTACGGTGACATATTGTACAGCTCTTTTACAAGCTGCATTCTGTGGACTTACCAAATCTGACATTTGTAAATCGCTCGACGGGTTGATGATTCTTAATGTATAATCCTGTGTTTCACCGTTTGTATAAGTGCCACATGCCAATACATTTGCGCTACTGCTTGTTTCCATCACCACAATTCTTAACTTCATTAAGCGACCAAGTTGTAAGGTATCAGGTAAGGTAATACTTGCAGTATAATTACTATTGGTGATGCCAGTACTTGTATTGACCAATTCATTTGTTTCAAATGTGCCATTGTTATTATAGTCAATAAAGGTTTTTACAAAACGCGTATTATTGGTAGCATCCGCACTTCCTAGTTTTAAAAATAAATTGACTGCGCTATTGGGTTCCCCGTTGATGAATAAATTGGTGTTATCAACAAAATCTTTATTGGTAGATGGTACAAATTGAATATTATTAAGGCTAACACTGTCTATTTTACTTCCAGTGCTTGAGCTTGCAGTGGATGCGCAATAGGCTGCACCACCAGCACCGCTGATGACTAATGAATAAGCTTGTTGTCCTCGATCTAAATTACGCTTATGTTTAACTTTAATCAAATAGCTTTTACCGACTAATGTGGTATCAATTTCTACTTTTTCTACGTTATCCAATACATTATCACCTTTAAAAGCCGCACTGGCAGGAGTTTTCGGGTTTAGTTTCCATGAATTAGTGATTTTGGTACCTTGACTTATTGTTAAGTCCAAGTCGTTCACCAATTGGGGCGTGGTGTCATTCAATGTATTTTTGACAGTCCCTTTAACATCGTTCCAAACAATACTTGCTTTTACTGGGTTTTTTCCGGAAGCGATAATAGTATAGGTGGTGGAGTCTAAATTATTTAAGGTGTTTTCATACACTAAGTCAGCACTGACATTACTATTTTTAGTAGTTAATGCATTTTTCAAAACGGTTGCGGCATCAAACATATTAAGTAGGCCCCATCCAAATTTGTAATCTGGTCCAGGGTTTGATCCTGCTTCATTAGCTGTATGTATTGCCAATGCTTTCACTGTGGTTGATCGTAAAAACTTTTTGGGACTTAATTGTTGACTTAGTTCTTGTAATAATAATAATGAGCCGGCAGCATTTGGGGTTGCCATCGAAGTCCCATTTTTAGATCCGTAACTAGAATCATGGGTAGCAGTAGTTGAAAATACAGACACGCCATCCGCTACAATATCGGGTTTAATTCTACCATCATCTGTAGGCCCCCAACTACTAAACGAGGACATGACCACATCTTCCTTTTTGGTATAGGGACTTGACAAACCAAAAACGGCACCCACTACCAATATATTTTTTGCATTAATATCTACTGATAAAGTTTCATAAGCATCATTACTGCTTAAACTATCAGGCCTTCCACCTGCATTATACATTTTTCCATTGGCATCTCTTCTCCAATAGGTATCACCCACTTTTGGGCCAGTACTTCCATGATTATTTCCTGCAGCTTTCGCAATTAAATAAAAAGGGGCATTGTACATAATGGAATCATGCAACTGTGCTTCATAATTGTAAAGCCCAAATTTAAAATCTTCCTTTTCATCATACTTACCATTGAATTCCCAACGATCCGCTGAATCACTATTTTGATCCCAACCACTAACTATTCCGTAGGAGTGATTGGAAATAAGCATTCCATTTGCTGCAGCTGCTGACATTTCACTATTATCATTATTCCAGTCATAGGAATAAGCTCCTTTTAAATTATAGGACATTCCTTTTGCTAACGGGTTCAATCCCTTCGACATAATCGTGCCAATTACATGCGTGCCGTGTTCGTAAGCGGTAGTGGCATTATCCTTTTGAATAATTCTATTTCTCAGTTCAATATGCGTTGTGCGCACAGCACCTTGGTCCCAAACACCAAAAGTATTTGTTAAGCTATCGCTTTCGCCAGTTAAATTAAATCCGTTAGGTGCGGTTGGCCAAAGTTTATTTGTATTGACTGTGATTGCTGGAATAGGATCCGCAAAACTTGTATAATAAATGGGCAAGCCAGCCGCATCAATGCCTATTAAGGAGCGGCGGCTATTACCGGCTTGGTAAAATAAGGGCCACCTTTTTTCCTTAGCTTTTATTAATGCATCTGAATAGGAAGCGCGGGATTCAATATCTAAAGATTTTGCCGTGCTTAATAGTATTGATTTTCTAGTTTGAACCTGTGCATTTATTTGTTGAAAAAAGAT
>Ga0209190_1002184_pt1 | contig 13324 bp, 24 predicted proteins | sample M_140205_XF_Meta_FD_187315 | JGI IMG/M metagenome (GOLD analysis project Ga0209190, IMG submission 187315) | Freshwater microbial communities from Lake Montjoie, Canada to study carbon cycling - M_140205_XF_MetaG (SPAdes) (version 2) | ecosystem: Environmental > Aquatic > Freshwater > Lake... | reverse complement strand
ACCTGCCACAGAAGAGATGGCTATTGATCCTGCTGCTGATGCTGAAGCTATCCTGGCTATAGTACAACCTGTAATTGATGAGCAAATCAATGCTATTATAGCAATGATAGCTGATTTAAGAAATCACATGGAGGAAGTAATGTCTGAAGGTGAGGAAGTAGTAGAAGTAGAAGCTACTAAATTATCACAGCATGATAAATTCAGCATAGTAAGTAAATTTTTAAACAATAATAACTAAATAAAAAACAAAAAAAATGAGTAGAAAATTAAGATTTAACTTGGACATTGATGCATCTGCATTATTACAAGCAAACAGTGAGGCATTTTATAGCCGAGCTTATTTAAACGAGGAAGTAGTAGACAACTATCGTACACTACCAGGAGTAAAGTATAAGACTAAAATATCTAATGTAGTATTTGGTCAAGTTTTACAAGCTGATAACTGTGGATGGAATGCTAGTACTGATGACCTTGCATCTGTTGAGATTGATGTATGTTCTCTATCTGCAATGGCACAAATTTGTCAGTTTGACTTAGAGCAGTCTTTCGTATCATTACAAATGACTAAAGGATCAAATGGTGATTTCACTGTAGCATCTTTTATGGATTACTATTGGAATGAGATGTCTAAGACTATTGCTGAGAATGTAGAGAAGTTACGTTGGTCAGGTGATACTGCATCAGGTACTGCTGCTTTAGCTTTATGTGATGGATATAAGAAGTCTTTAGTAGCTGATGCTGCTAATGTAATTGAAGTAGGTGGAGCTACACCTCCAGCTATTACTCCTGCGAATGTACTTGAAAAATTAGCTTTAGTTTATGCTGCAATTCCTGCTGCTGTAATTGCTAATCAAGAGGAGTTAAGATTGTATGTATCTTCACCTGTAGCTACTGCTTATCGTGCTGCTGTTGCTGCATCAAATACTCAGGCTAACTTAACACAAGCATTAGACTTTACTTATCTTGGAATAAAGATGGTATTATGCCCTGGAATGCTTAGCAAGTCTACAATCGTAGCTTCACCTCGAAATAATTTTATCTATGCATTTGATGCAGAGGGAGATGGTAAAGCATTACGAGCTATCAATTTAGCTGATACTATTGCTGAGCCTGTAATCAGAACTCGTGCAAATATGAAAGTAGGATTTACTCATGTTAATGGTAATGAGATTGTATTCTACAACTCTGCATCTTAATTAACTAATTTATAAATCTAAGGGAGTGATGAGCTCCCTTTACTTAAAACATATACAATGAGCTGTGATTCATTACAATCAATCCAAAAAAACTGCTCCAACAATATTGGAGGAATTAAAAATGTATGGGTAAACCAACAAGATGAGATATCAGGCGTTACAGTATCAGCAGGAGCTTGGATAGTATCTGCAATTACTGTAGGTGATCCATGTGTACCTTTTGCTATTAACAGAAATACAGGTAACTATACTGAGGATACTGCAGTAGATCTAATCAATGGCTCTAGCTTTGTTACTCAGACTATTACTCTAATGTTTAATCGTAGAGACAAAGATAAGTCAGAAGCTATCAATGTACTTGGATCAGGTCAGCAGTATTTAGCTGTATTTATCCAGGATGCAAATGACAAGTATTGGTACTTTGAGAATGTACAACTTACTGCAACAGGTGAGGGATCAGGTACAGCGAGAGCTGATGGTTCTAAGTACAGTATTACATTACTTGCAGAGTCAGAGCACTTGGCTTATGAAGTAACAAGCACACTAATTACAGCTAATCCAACAGACTTTCCACCTGCTGTACAATCGTAATTTAACACCCTAATAATTAAAGCTCTAGTAATACTAGGGCTTTTTTTTTAAACATTTTTTGACCTTAGTATAATATAGTTATATGATATACATTAAAAAAGATGAGGTCAATCAGATTATCCTTACTCTCACTGAGGTAAGTACACTGCCTAATCCTTATTATTTATTTGTTTTTCAGAATGAAATGGACAAGCTGTCTACACCTATTACATTCTACACTGCTGATACCTCAGCTTATCCTGAACGATTTAATCAGTTTATATTGGATGAGCCTGTAGATTTGGAGTTAGTCAAAGGACAGTATACATATAGTATCTATGAGTCATCTATCACACCTCCAACTATTGCAAACTCTACAGGGTTTGTGATTGAAGAGGGCAGGATGGTAGTAAGTGGACCAATAGTATCATCAATTTATGAGTAATTATGGCATTAAAAGATTTTTTTAAAACAGTAAAGCATGAAATAGTAGAGGGATATCAGTCATTCTCTACTCCATTCCTTAAAGTAGGAGGTGCAAATCTAACTCTACCTTATGTTAATGGTAGGAATCAGACTAATGGATATATCCCCTTTGGGCAGGATAACCTATTCCCTGAGCTACTCAATCAGATATTCTATAGCAGTCCATTACATGGCTCTATTGTAGGGTATAAAGTGAATGCAGCTGTAGGTGGTGGATTTAATATAGTAGCTGATAGACTTACTCCACAGGATAGACTAGAGCTATATACACTAGAGAGAAAATTAAACATAAAAAAGGTAGTACCTGCAGTAACTCAGCAACTAATCCTACATAATAGAGTATATTTTAAGCTATGCTTTGATGATAAGATGAAACTCACAAAAATTGTCAATCTATCACCTGAGAAACTTAGAGTAAACTTAGATAGAAAAAGATACTATATCTGTGATGATTGGGCTAGTAGGATTGGAGTACAGGAGATAAGGAGATATACTCCTACATCTAGAGATTATGAGCAGTTATTTGTATATGAGGTAGATAGCATTGGTCAGGATTATTATCCACTACCTACCTACACCTCAGCACTTAACTTTGCATTCCTATCAGGTGAACTTAGCTACTTTGCTAAAAGTAACATCCAAAATTCAGTATTTCCTAGCTTTGCTATGATGTTCCCTAAGAGACCTCAGTCTGAGGAGGAGAAAAACATGATAAGAAATACTATTGATAGGCTTAAAGGAGCGGCAAATGCTGGGAAAGCTGTCGCATTTTTTGCAAACTCAGCAGACCAATTACCTAAGATAGAGTCACTACCAACTAATGGTAATGATAGTCTATTTCAAGAGGCATCACAGCTGAACACTGAGCAGATATGTTTCTCTCACACTATAGATCCTATACTTATGGGAATCCGTACTACAGGCTCACTAGGTAATGGCTCAGATATTAAGCAGGCTTACATCATATTTGAGAAAAATGTAGTAATGCCATTGAGAGATATGGTAGCTGATATCTTTAATGAGCTGTTATTCATAGCTAAGATAGATGCAGATTTCACTATTAATAACTATCAGATAATTAACGAGGCAATAGTAGAACTTGAGGGAGATCCATCTAAGACTAATGATGCACTTAATACATTGAATCCTGCAATCGCTGCTAAAGTACTAGAGAATATGTCTAAAAATGAAATTAGAGCCTTAGCATCTTTACCTCCATTGAATGATACACCAACACCAACAATCTGATGCTATATTTTATAACAGAAACTTACTTAAAGAATAACACACCCATCACAGCTAATGTAGATGTGAATAATGTTACTCCTTACTTAGCTACTCAAGCTCAGCTAAGAATCATGCCTATCTTAGGTACTACATTCTACAATGACTTGCTAACTAAGTACAATGATCAGACATTAGATCCTGATGAAGAGACATTAGTAACATTCATACAGCCTATTATAGCATGGAGAGCAGCAGAGGATGCTGTATTTGGTCTATCTCTACAGCTAAAGAACAAAGGATTACAGACTCAGTTCGGAGATAACAGCTCATCTGTAGATAGAGGTACTATAGCATTCAGTATGGAACACTATGCACAAAAGGCTGCATTCTTTGAGCAGAGATTGATTAGATACCTACTTAAGAACAGGGCTTTGTATCCAATATTCACAGGTACAACTAACAGAGATACTGACCTTAGACCTATGATTGATGGCTGTAGCTGTTTATCTAATGGATTGCTTGAGTGCAATGGTCTATGTGGAGGTGCAGGAAATAATGGTTATAACAATTCAATCTTAATAATATGAAGCACTCAGGAGTCTTATCAATTATAGTATTCAGTGCAGGATACTTAACAGGCATAGCATTACTATGTGAGCCTGCTATATATCTTAAGTTAGCAGGAGCTACAGTGATAGGATATCTAAGTTTTATTCTAGCATTACAATGGGAGGGAGAACAATGAAAGCACAACTATCACTATTACTAATATCAATTCAATCCAAACTTTTTACACTTATCTCTATATGCTTTGCATTCTTTTTACCAATAAGTGGCATCCTGTTAATGATTGGAGTATTAATATGCATTGATACTATCACTGGCATTTGGAAAGCTAAGAAGTTAGGGGATAAAATAACTAGCAGAAAGCTCTCAGCTATCATTAGCAAGTTAGCACTCTATGAGGTTACTGTGATTATGTTCTTTTTAATAGACCAATTCATACTAAATGATATCATACTAACTTTTTTCAGTGTACCATTCATGCTCACCAAAATTGTAGCTCTAGTATTATCTAGTATTGAGGTGATGTCTATCAATGAGAATTATAAAGTAGTAAAAGGCATAGACTTATGGCAGTCAATGAAGCTATTATTTGCAAGAGCTAAGGATATTAAAGAGGACCTAAACAAACTGAAATGACTAGATGGGAACTTACCTCTAAGTATGGTACTGCTAATGTAACAGGTGCAGGATACTTAGTAAAGATTAAGCTACCTTATCCTATGAGAATAGCTTGGGACTTAGACAGCACTGTCAATACTATGATGTGCCATAAGTTAGTAGCTTCTAATTTTACAGCTGTATTCTGTGAGCTATTATCTGAGTATGGATACGAGAAGATTAAAGAGTTAGGGATAGATTTATTCGGTGGATGCTTCAACTATAGAAAGATGAGGGGAGGTACAGCATTATCCATGCACTCATGGGGTATTGCAATAGACTTAGATCCTGCTAGAAATCTACTCAAAGAATCAGCGAAAACTGCAAGATTTGCAAGACCTGAGTATAAGGCAATGATAGATATATTCTACAAGCATGGTTTTATATCTCTAGGTAGAGAGAAGAACTATGATTGGATGCACTTTGAAATAAAAGAATGATGAGATACTTAGCTATAATCTTACTACTCAGCTCCTGCTCTGCACAATACCATCTCAATAAAGCTATTAAGAAAGGATATACTTGCGAGCAAACAGGAGATACTATCAGAATCACTACACTAGATAGCATACCTGTTATAATTAATAATGATATAATTTGGGAAAAATTTATAACTACCAAAGATACTATTATAAAGTATAGAACAACTTATGTTCCTAGAACAAGATACCAGGAGAGACTAGCTTATAAACTTAAAGTAAAAACTATCTACAAAGATCGTATTGTAGAGAAAGCACAGGCTAAGGCTACAAGACCTAGAACTAGAGGCAATCTTAGTCTATTATTTGTAGGAGTAGGCATAGGCTTACTGCTATCATATCTCTTTAAATTTGCAAGGGAGAAATATTTGTTCTAAGTTTACACCATATATGGTAAGAAAAAGACTGTTTTTTGACATTGAGACATCATTCAATGTTGGTATATTTTGGCGATCAGGATATAACCTCACAATCAATCCAGGTGACATCATTCATGAGAGAGCAATCATCTGCATCTGCTACAAATGGGAGCATGAGCAGGATGTACAGTTCCTAACTTGGGATAAAAAGCAATCAGATAAGGCAATGATTAAAGCATTCCTTAAAGTTATGGCTCAAGCAGATGAAATTGTGGCTCATAATGGGGATAGATTTGATCTCAAATGGATACGCACAAGAGCTCTATTACATGGTATTGATGTATTCACCTCACCAAAGACTATAGATACTCTTAAATGGGCTAGAAAGTACTTTAATTTTAACTCAAATAAACTAGACTATATAGCTAAGTATTTAGGAGTAGGTCAAAAGATGGATACAGGGGGACTAGAACTATGGAAAGATATTGTATTTAAGAAAGATCAGAAAGCTATGGATAAGATGGTAGAGTATTGCAAAATGGATGTCACTGTACTAGAAGCTGTATTTAATAAACTTAATTCTTACACTACTCCATCTACTCATTATGCTGTAATGGAGGGAGATGAGAAGTATTGCTGTCCTGAATGTACAAACTATAATATCTATTATAATAAAAAGGTAATAACTGCAGGAGGTACTATTCACCATTGGATGAAATGTAAGGATTGCAGAAAGCACTATAAAATAAATAATAAAACTTATGTAGAATTTTTGAAATTCAAATATAAGCATTAACTTAGCACTTGTTTCCATGTTAAAGAAAGCAGTTGTAAGCTCCCCAGCACGCAGCTGCTTTTTTTTTGTGTAAGATATGCTTTACATAATAGGAATTAATCCGATTAACTATGTAATTCTAAGGTAATACTTTGAAATTACATGATATTCTTAAGGTTATAACCCTAAATTATTATAATATTCTGCGGTTGCAGTCGCAAATTGCGACCTCAGTCATGTATAAATTACCCTGATTATTATACATTATTAAGTAAAAATTACCTTTATTATATGTTTTACCCTTGAATAAGGGTGCAATTTGCCCTTGTTCTTATTTAGAATGAATATAAATTACATTATTTTATTGCAGATATAAAACTTTATACTATCTTTGGCGTATAGTTATCAACAATTAAAACTTTTACACATGAAAACATTTAATCAAGTCTTAGATTTTTTAGAAGTACAACAGCAGGAGGATAAGCTAAACACAAACCAACTGCATTTAATTATTCAGACCTTAACTACATTTTTAAACAAAGAGCAGTTAGAGGAAATTGAGAATTTATTTAACCAATTTAAAAAATAATACAATGAAGAAATTAATTAATTATTTTACTCCTGTAGGAGCTGAAGAGATAGCTATTGCTAAGGCATTTGTCATAGTAGTATCTGCAACATTATCAATCTTATTTTTATTCACTTTTTTAGAATTTATATCATGAACTTTATAGACCTATACAAAAATGGCAATCAATACATTTCTAATTGGACTACTGACTATGACAGTGATGTTTACATAGCAGGTACTATTGAGCCTTTTACCTACAATGCATCAGAGACTGATGATGGAGATATGTCCCTGTTTATTCTAAATGATGCAAATCTTAATCTACTTAAATCTAAGCTATGACATTCAACGCAATTATAAAATTTTGGAATAGTAGGAGAACATCAGATGAGATACGAGGTGGATTTAATCTGCCTCTTTACCTCAGGTATTTACAAGCCATGAATAATAAATCCAATGACTGAGTTTACAAAGCTAGCTAGAGAGGTCCAGGATGCTATAGCTAATGGTGAATATACTCACCAAAAATACCTACAATTTAGAGAGTGGTACTTTCAGAATTATGAGGGTAGCAAGAGAAATGCTAACAGAGATTTTGCAATGTTTGACTTAATGTATGGCTTAGATGTGCCAATTAAAAATAATGACAATGAAGATATATAAAGTAGTGTATAAGACCTTTGACTATTGGGGAGGTCCTATTAAGTTAGTGACTAGGATATTGGAGGCTTATGATGCTGATCATGTTAAGCAGCTCATACAAAAGAATGATGATTTAATCCTATTAATTGAAGAGGTATGAATGACATCATAAGAGAAAGGTATCCATTTGAGCCTACTAAAAAGATAGCAGATGACTTAGGATTATCAGAGTCATCAGTTTATAATAGAGCATTTGCTATGGGTATTAAGAAAGATCCTAAATACTTAAGGTCTACTCAATATCCTCCAGGATATCTAGGTGGTAAAGCTACTCAATTTAAGAAAGGTAATGTACCTGCTAACAAAGGACAAAAAATGTCCACAGAAGTATATCAGAAAGTGGCTCACACTATGTTTAAAAAAGGCTCTAAGCCTACCAACACTCAGCCTGTTGGAACTATCCATCAGAGAAGAGATACAGGAGGTAAGATGTATCAGTATATTAAGCTAGCAGATTGTAAGTGGCAGCTGCTGAACAGATATACTTGGGAGATGCATAATGGACCAATTCCTAAAGGAATGGTGGTAGTGTATAAGGATGGTAATTATCTGAATAATGATATTGATAATCTGCTAATGATAACTAAAAAGGAGAACATGGCTAGAAATACCATACAAAGATTACCTAAAGAGCTTCAACAGGTGATGAGATTAAAATGTAAACTAATAAATAAAATAAATAACAATGGCACAAAACAAACTAAGTGATCTAAGAGATCACATCTTCATGGCACTTGAAAGACTAAGTGATGAAACATTAACAACAGACCAAGTGAATGTAGAGGTGGATAAAGCTAAGGCAATATCTCAGCTTGCAGGAACTCTAATCCAATCTGCAAAGGTAGAGATTGATTTCATTAATGCTACCGGTGTAATGGAGTCTCAATCGGATCTATTTAAGTCAGTAACTCAAACTAAACTATTATGACAGCAGTACAACAGGTGTTTAGTGAGCTACTAGCATTACATCCTCAGCTCTTTAACATTAACTCAGTAGAGGGTAGAGAATTTGTCCATCACTTTCATAATTTTTTGGCAGTGGAGAAAGAGCAGATAAAAGATGCTTGGTTAAATTCATTAACTAAAGGTGATTTTAATTCAGCAGATGAATACTATAACGAAACCTTTAAATCAGAACAACAATATAAAAAGTAATATAGTCAGGTGGCGGAATTGGTAGACGCATGAATAAAGGTTAATAGTAAAGATAACGTGAGTAACCTTGAAAGACCCATAAGTATAGCTCATAAGTTATCATACAGGTTCAAGTCCTGTCCTGACTATTTTTTAAACAACAGAGTGTCACTGATGAGACTCTGTAAAACAACAAACAAAACTTGAACAATGAAAGAAGAAATAGATTTTTTAAAAGAACAGATTGCAAAGTATCAGCTAACTAACAACTCTAGAAATAGATCCTATGTCTATAAAAGATACTATATAATGTACAGGCTGAATAAATGTAAGATGTCACTGACTGATATCGGAAAGCTCCTTAATAGACATCATGCTAGTGTTATACATGGTATCAAAATGCACAGGAGATGGTCCAGGCAAAAGGATAAAGTATATCTGCATGAGATAGAGCCATTAGTTGAGGCTGCTGTTAATGATAATTATGAGGATAAGTACAAAGTTTCGGCAATAGAGCATTTTAACTACATCAATGTGAGGATTCAAATGCCTTGGGATTATGATAAGGTCAATAAATTCAAAGATTATATGACAGCTAAAGAATTAGCTGAAATAATTTAAAGCTCTTCGGAGCTTTTTTTGTGCAATGTTAAAATGGTCCTTACAACTTTGCACAAAAGATTGCACATAAAATAACATTGATTATCAGTATTTTAGATTGATTTGTGCAAAGTTTTTAGAAAAAGCCCCTACCCTATATATACTATAAGACCAGGATGAAAAAAAAAAGTAAAAAAAAAGACCAACTTTGCACAAAGCCTTGGTACTGCTAACTTTTTTTGTGCAAAGTATGTGCAAAGTTGTATGTTGATAAAAAAAGATTGCACACTTTGTAAAGTATTAATAATTATTATTACATTTGTAAATAACATAACTGCCATGATAAAACACATTAGAGAGTATAAATCCCTGCAATTCCTCCTGGCGGTTGTGTTAAGCAGGGACTCTCACCTTTATTTATACTTATGAATCTAATAGATGTAGCTAATGAATTAATAGCAGAGGGATTGAATCCTCTACCACTTTGGAACAGCAAAGCTCCAATGCTTGAGGCAGGTCATAATTTTTTATATGAAACTATTACAGATGTAGATAGTAGATTCTTAAAAGCTGAGAAAATAGGGATAGCCTGTGGATTAGTTAGTGAATTTTATTGCATTGACTTTGACTGCCATAATGGTGAGCCTATTAAAGATACATTTGATGACTTTATTAGTGTGCCATCTATTAAGATGCTAATTAAAGATGGGATGCTATCCTGTTACACTACAGCAGGAGGTGGCTATCATGTTTACTTTAGATCAAAAGAGAAGTTTAATGGTAGAGTATTTGCTAAATATCCTACAGGAGCTACAATGGTAGAGATGAGAGGCAATGGTCAGTACTGTGCCTGCTATCCATCTAGTGGATATAGTCATATCGGTGGTGAGGAGTACATAAAGCTGAGCTATTTTGATGATGATATTAATAATGTATTTGATTTAATTACATCTTACAATCAGCATCACACTATTAGTCTACCTCACAAAGATACATCTGATAGAAAGTGGGCAGAGACCTGGAAAGATACTACTCCTGATGGTAAATATAACCTAGAGAATGGAGAAGAGGCTAAGGAGCTGCTTAAGGGGATAGGTTGGCAGTTCTGCAATAAGAGAAAGGATGGCTCAGAGTATTGGACTAGACCTAACAAAGATATAAAAGATGGATTCTCTGCTACTTTTGGCTTTCAAAATAATATGTTCTATATATTTAGTGAGGATGGAGGAGCTATAAAGCCATTTGAATCTAAGCAATCTTATTCACCATTCAATATCTATACTTTAGTCAAGCATAATGGAGATTGGAATGCTGCTAAGGAGGCATTAAAAAAGAAATTTAAGATGGTAGATGATGACTTTTGGTCCACTACTCAGAATGGAGCTTACAATCTTAACAACTTTAAGTTTAAAACATTCCTAGATAATAATGATTTCTTTAAGCATTCCCCTGAGAAAAATGGCACATTTCAAATGATTAAAAAAGAGGGTATATTTTTAAATGAGGTATATGAGAAAGATGTTAAAGATTTTGTATTAGATTACATCACATCTAATGATAAGCCTGAGGGAGTTTATAACCTGATGAGTGGCAATCTTAAGTTCTTTAAGAGAGAATTTCTAGGGATATTGACTAGTAAGAATGTAAGTCTATTGAAAGATGACAAAGATAGTGCATATCTATTCTATACTAATTGCATAGTAAAGGTATCTAAAGATAAAAAAGAGGTACTATCTTATGCTGATATGGATCTATCTATTTGGAGAGACCAGGTGATCAATAGAGACTTTAAGAAAACAGATCACCATAAGTCAGAATTTAGAACTTTTATATGGAACATAGCAGGTAAAGATAAAAGTAAGTACAAAGCATTTCAGACTGTAATCGGATACCTCCTGCACAGCTATAAAGATAGAAGTAACAACAAAGCTATTATCTTTAATGATGAGGCTATCTCTGATGTACCTAATGGGAGAAGTGGAAAGGGCTTGTTTTGGAATGCAATGGGACATCTTAAGAAAGTGCAGAGCTTAGATGGTAAGCTGTTTGACTTTCAAAATAAATTCCCCTACCAAAATGTATCTACTGATTGTCAGATATTAGTATTTGATGATGTTAAAAAGAAGTTTAACTTTGAGAGCTTATTCAGTGTGATTACTGAGGGTATTACTATTGAATACAAAGGTAAGGATTCTATTAAACTAGATGTAACTAACAGCCCTAAGATTATTATCACTACCAACTATACAATCTCAGGCAATGGTGCATCTTTCAATGCTAGAAAGTATGAGGTGGAGATGGCTAAGACATTCAATGATAAGTTTACTCCTGTAGATCTATTTGGTCATGAGCTGTTCGTGGATTGGGATGATGACCAATGGGCAGCCTTTGATAATTACTGCCAGGAATGCATACAAATATATCTTAATATTGGACTTATTGAGATGCCTACTATCAATCTAAACTTTAGAAAGATACTAGATGAGATTAGCAGTGAGATGTACTATTTCTTTGAGGATCTAAAAGAGGATACTTACTACTCAGTAAAAGAACAGTTATACGATTCATTCTGTAATGCATTCCCTGATAAAAAGAACTACATAACACAGAACAGCATCACAATTAACTTTAAAAAGTACTGCGAATACAAAGGATATATCTGCTCTACCAATAGGAATGGAGGCAGTACTAGATTGTCATTTGTACAGGAGGTAAAAGAGATAGATATATGGGATGAATTAACAATTAAAGCAATGAATATATGACAAAAGAAGAAAGAAAGAAAATGTGCAGTACTATTTTAAATTCATATAATAAAGGAGAGAAATTAGATGCATTAGATTCTGCTATAATGATACATGAATTTAGAAATCATATTGCTTGGGAAGAAAAAAAAGGTCCTGGAGTTAAATATATTTATGTAGATAGTGCTAATTATAATGACAAATGTTTTTTTATTAAAAGAACAGATGATACATTTATTGATATATCTTATCTTAAATGCATCTCTAATCCTAATAAATATTCTGCTATAAAAAAAGCAGGCAGAAATACAATAACTAATTTAATATATAATTTTAAAGCTGATAATGTAATTTTTAATGAAACTCTTTGCTCAGTAACAGGAGAAGTATTGACTAAAGAAAATACATCCATTGATCATTATGATATGACTTTTGATGATATGATAATGATTTGGATTGAGAAAAAAGGAGTAGATGTTATTTTTAATGAACTAGATCATTCAGGGCTTGGTGTATTTTTTAAATCTGATACTATTAAAAATGATTTTCTAGACTTTCATAATACTAATTGTAAGTTAAGAGCTGTTACAATGAATGCTAATTTAACTATTTGTAAACGATGAACAAAGAAAACAAAACACTACTTAAAGCCCTAGAGATTAACTACCTCACCCTTAAGCACCCTACCATGTCATACATTACAGCATCTGATTGGAATGATAACTCTGCCAATGCTCTCACTAAATGCATCATTCACTTTCTAACCTATTCAGGCTTTCAAGCTGAAAGGATTAATACAATGGGAGTATATAGAGAGGGTAAGAAGATACAGGTAGGTGAGAATACTAGACAGCTGAAAGGCACATGGACTCCTAGCACCTCCACTAAAGGATCTGCAGATATTTCTGCTACCATTAGAGGTAGATCAGTGAAGATTGAGGTGAAATATGGTAAAGATAGGCAGTCAGAAGTGCAGAAGAGGTATCAGGAAAGCATAGAAGCTGCAGGTGGTACATACTTTATTGCAAGAAATTTTGATGAATTTATGATATTTTATTGTAATTTCCTTGCAGATATGAATTAATTGATTATCTTTGTTGAAATAATTTAAATTTATACACATGGAAACTAAAACAAAAGCTGTAGTACCAGCACCTGTACTAACTCTGCACCAAAAGCTCCACAAGGCTAAGCAGTCAATCGGCAAAGTAGCTAAGAATGCTACCAATCCCCACTTTAAAAAGTCATACTCTGACA
>Ga0209190_1002180_pt1 | contig 13330 bp, 10 predicted proteins | sample M_140205_XF_Meta_FD_187315 | JGI IMG/M metagenome (GOLD analysis project Ga0209190, IMG submission 187315) | Freshwater microbial communities from Lake Montjoie, Canada to study carbon cycling - M_140205_XF_MetaG (SPAdes) (version 2) | ecosystem: Environmental > Aquatic > Freshwater > Lake... | reverse complement strand
AAATACTGAAAGGCGTGGGCGAGAAGCGCAAAGCCTCGCTGCACGAATACGGAATCGACAACGTGCTTGAGTTGCTCACTACCTATCCACGGCGTTGGGTAGACCGCACTGCCGAAGCACGTGTGAGCGATTTGGTGCCAGGTCAAGAAGCACTGGTGTTAGTGGAAGTGCGCAAGGTCGCAAAGATTCCGATGAAAGGCGGTCGGTCGATGGTGACCGTGAGCGTCGGTGATGGATCTGGTCGAGTGACGGCTGTATTTTTTAATCAACCATGGCGCACACGTCAACTCACCGAGGGTCTGCAGATCGCCATGTTTGGCAAAGCGGACATGTATCGCGGTGCGTTGCAGATGACCAACCCGATCATTGACCTGATTGGTGATCGCACAGGTCGCATCGTTCCGATTTATCCACAAAGCGAAAAGGCTGGACTCTCTACTTGGGAGATCGCAGGCTGGATTGAAAATGCCCTAGAGCGTTGCAAGGTGCGTGGGTTGCTCGATCCGGTGTCAACGGTCGTGTGCGAAAAATATGAACTCGTAGATCGCACAACTGCATTGTGGAATATTCATATGCCCGAAAGCATCGCGCTAAAAAATGATGCGCGCCGTCGTTTGGCGTTTGATGAGTTGCTTCGAGTGCAACTTGTGCTGGTTGGTCGCAAGCGTGCGTTTGAGCGTGACTCGCGAGGAATCAAACACATTGTTGACAACAAACTTGTTGACAGGTTTATTGCGGCCCTGCCATTTGGGCTCACTGGGGCTCAACGTCGGGTGATTGATGAAATCTCTCAAGACTTGGCTGGTCCTCATCCGATGCATCGGCTATTGCAGGGCGATGTCGGTAGCGGAAAGACAGTTGTTGCAGTTGCGGCCATGCTCACTGCGGTGCAGGGGCAACACCAAGGTGCAATCATGGCGCCGACCGAAGTGCTTGCCGAACAACATTTTGCCGGAATTCAACAACTTGTCAGAGATTTACAAGTGCCTGATCCGCAAAATCTTTTTGGTGATCGGCCACTGCGTGTGGAGTTGCTGACAGGTCGTGTGACGGGTGAAAAACGTAGGCAAGTGTTGAGTGACTTAGCGAGCGGTGGTGTCGACATCGTTGTTGGCACTCACGCATTGATTCAGGAGGGGGTTGCTTTCAACAGCCTTGGCGTTGTGGTGATCGATGAACAGCATCGATTTGGTGTTGAGCAGCGTGCTGCACTCTCGCAAAAGGGAAGTTTGACGAGCACGCCAGATGTATTGGTGATGACCGCAACACCGATACCGCGCACAGCCGCCATGACTGTGTATGGCGATTTGGATGTGAGTGTGCTCGATGAACTGCCGCCAGGTCGCACGCCAATTGTCACCAAGTGGGCTGCTGGTCCGCTGTTAGAGGCACTGATGTGGTCGAGCATTCGCGATGCGGTTGCTCAAGGACAGCAGGCATTCGTTGTTTGTCCATTAATCGAAGAGAGTGACAAAATAGAAGTCGCATCTGCTGAAACAATTTATGCCGATTTGCAGGTGGGTGAGTTGCAAGGGCTTCGTTTGGGTTTGTTGCACGGACGCATGTCATCTGCTGACAAAGAAGAAACGATGAACAAATTTCGTGATCGCAAATTGGACGTGCTCGTTGCGACCACGGTGATCGAAGTTGGTGTTGACGTGCCAAATGCAACGGTGATGGCGGTACTGGATGCCGATCGCTTTGGTATTGCGCAATTACATCAGTTGCGCGGTCGCGTAGGGCGCGGGAGCATTGCATCTGAGTGCTGGCTACAAACCAAAGACCCCGAAGTTTCATCGCCGCGCGTGGATGCCCTGGTCGAATCGACCGATGGTTTCTATTTGGCAGAGGTGGATCTGGAGTTGCGAGGCGAGGGCACGCTGATGAATTCGATGCAAAAGGGTCGAAGTGATTTAAAGCTGGCATCTCTGAGGCGCGACCGAGATTTGATAGATATGGCGCGCGAGGCGGCTTTCTCAATTGTGGATGCCGACCCCACGATGGTCAATAACTCAGGCTTGCTGGACGAACTCGATCTGCTGCTGACACCCGAGGATGCCGAGTTTTTGTTTAAGAACTGATCAGAGCAGAGTTGCGGATCTGGTTAGCGAGCATTGCTCGATAGTCGTCAGCGGAGATCTTTTCGTCGACCAAGTCGTAGTACACAAACATTACGTTGAACATAAAGACAGTGAGAAAACGCGCATCAAAGTTGCGATCTTGTTCTGGCAATTTGTGTCGACTTGCCTCGATAGTGCTGATCATCCACTCGTGTGATTCTTGCGTTATTTTTTTGATGCGTGCATGTAGATCTTTGTTTTCAAGTGATGTTGCCAACACTTGCAACCGAAAATTGCGCGCATGTTTTGTTTCCTCTGCCGGATTTGGCATGAGACAAACGAACTGCTCAATCGTGATTTCGTCTGTTATCGCAAGCCATTGATTTACTTTGTTTTGAAAAGTGATTCGAAATTCGTCGTACATGTCGCCAAGTACTCGCGCCAACAATCCATCACGATCGGTGAAGTAGCGATAGATGAGCGTGATCGACGTGTCTGCGTTCTTAGCAACTTCAGAAACTCGTAATCCCAAGATTCCTTGTGCATTCAATTCGGCTCTCGCAGACTCGAGAATGCGGGTTTTCGAATCTGGTAGTGAGTTGGTGGTGGGAGCTCGCATATAACAATGATAGAGAGGTCGCAACTAAATAGCCATTAACTCTTCGTAAAGGTTTTTGTGGCTATTCGCCGAGAGGCATAAGCACGAGATCCCAGCGATCCAAGCAATCTGAACAGCGGTAGGCAACTACGTCACCGGCTAGCCAGAGTCCATCTTCGGGCGCATGGGTGAGCAGATGGCACCTGCCACCGCAATCCACACAGGTGATCGACTCGGTTGGCGGCTCTGCAGGACCAGATTCGTACTCGTGTTGGTCATCGCTCACGTGTCTATTCAACCAGTTAATACAACCAGTTCATGTAATGCGTCGTGTGGGCAATATCGTAAAAGGTATGCGAGTTGTGGCAGGTGAGTTGCGTGGGCGTCGTATAAACGCACCTTTGGGCAAAAAGACTCGACCCACAACCGACAAAGCTCGCGAAGCAACCTTTAATGCTCTCGGCAGTTTGGGTGTGGTCGTGGGGGCGCGAGTGGTGGATGCATTTGCGGGCAGTGGAGCGCTTGGCATCGAGGCGCTTTCTCGTGGTGCCGAACACTGCACGTTTATCGAGCGTGACCGTGAGGCACTTGAGGTATTGCGCGAAAATCTTGAGACGCTTGGACTTGTGGACCGTTCGACAGTCGTGCGTGGCGATGTAATGACCAATATCGGCTTGGCGCGCAATGTTTCTTTAGTGTTGGCAGACCCTCCATACGAATTTAAGCAATGGCACCAATTTTTGGGCGAAGTTGCGTGTGACTTGGTGGTTGCCGAGAGCGACCGAGATATGAATCTCGAATTGCCTGCAATTATTGGCTGGGAAGTGACCCGCGTGAAGCGATATGGGCGTGCGTACGTGTCGTTCCTGCAGCGGTTAGCGTAAGTAGCAATATGGCTGTTGCGTTTTACCCTGGGAGCTTTGACCCGTTTCATCTCGGTCACCTCGACGTCGTTGAGCAGGCCGTGGCGCTGTTTGGCGACCTTGTTATTGGTGTGATGCACAACCCCGACAAGCCAAGCGGCATGTTTAGCCCTGCCGAGCGAGCAGATCTCGTGCGCCAGTCGGTCGCCCACCTTGGCAAGAAAGTCTGCGTCGAAACCTATGGCGGACTCACGGTTGAGGCAGCCAGTAAAGCCTCTGCCTCGTTCATGATCAAGAGTGCGCGCACGGGCGGCGATTTTGAAATAGAGCAGCAGATGGCACAAACCAACCACGGCGCATCAGGCATTGAGACAGTGCTGTTGTTTTCGCGCCCAGAGCATTCATTTATTAGTAGTCGATACATTCGCCAGTTTGTCGGCTTCAGCGGCACGAATGCCAAACCAATGGTTTCGCCACCCGTGCTGAAAGCACTGATTGCCAAACAAGTTATTGCCAAACAAAAATCGGGAGCAAAATAATGAGTCGCAACAATGGAAACGATGGTTACGAAGATTTGGACGGCGAGATTGACGCAAGTGTGCCAGTTGAGTTAGGCGACACCGAATCGATTCTTGAAGAGGTCATTCACACAATTGCATCCGCACCAAATGTGCCGCTGTCGAGCACACCACGTATTGATCGTGATCACGTTGTTGCGTTGTTGCAAGATGCTCAAGCCTGCTTGCCAGACGAAATTCGTCAAGCCCGTTGGATGCTTAAAGAGCGCCAAGACTTCATGACAAAAACTCAGCGCGAAGCCGACGAAATTGTGGAAGCAGCGCGCGTGCAGGCCGAACGAATGGTGCAACGCACAGAAGTTGTGCGAGCAGCCGAGACACGTGCCCGCCAAGTACTCGAGGCCGCAGATGCAGACTCGCGCAGACTCAAGAACGAGACAGAAGATTTTCTTGACCGCCGTCTTGCCAGTTTCGAGATTTTGCTCGATCGTTTGACACGCACTGTTTCGCAAGGTCGCGAGCGTTTGTCGATCGTGGGCGCAGCACCTGAGCCAACTCGCAGTGGCGTCGATAGCGAAGACGTTTCGTCAAGTGGTCCAACGTTCTTTGATCAAGACGACGACCAGTACTAGTAGCAATTTGTGGCATCACCGCTACTGATCAACATCATTGAGATGACGCGGCGTGCGGGCACGCTGAAAAACATCGAGATCACCATTCCTGTTTCAACTTTTGATTTTGCCGATAAGCGACTTGATGACGCAACCGAAATCGAGATTGCGCTGCAACTCGAGAGCATCAACGGCGGCATCATCGTGCAGGGCACTGTTGCTGGCAAATCTCAACTTCTCTGTGGAAGATGTCTGCGCAATATCGAATATGCCAATGTCGCGTCGATCGACGAGATGTATCAGCGGGTGCCCGACAATCCAGATGCATATCCCATAGAGGGGGAAAGCCTCGATTTGCAGCCGATGGTGCGTGAAATGGTGTTGCTCAGCCTGCCGGATACGCCATTATGTAAGGCCGATTGTCCTGGCCTGTGCCCGCAGTGTGGCGCCGATTTGCAGAGTGCTCCATGCGGTTGTCAGGCCCAAAGATTTGACGAACGGTGGGCAGTTTTGGACCAATTGCGCGAAGAACTGAACTAGGTCTTGACCCGATAACCTAAGACACCGTTCAGTAAGCCAGTCCAGTAACCGAAAGCCGAGCACGCGATGCCAGTTCCAAAGAAAAAGAAATCCAAAATGAAGGGCCACAGCCACATGGCAGGCGCCTGGAAGCTTGGTGCGCCATCGCGCAGCGTGTGCCCACGTTGTTCAACTTCAAAGTTGCCACACACCGTGTGCGGTAACTGCGGTTGGTACAAGGGTCGCATCGCCGTCGACGTCGCTTAATTTATCTCGGGCAAATTTATGCTGCCCGTTGCGGTTGATGCGCTGGGTGGCGACAAAGCCCCCGCCGAAATTATTGATGGAGCAAAGCAGGCTGCTGCTCTTGGCATTCCAGTTCTCTTAGTTGGCCCTGCCGATCTCGGCACGCGTTTTGACATTGGCAATTTGCCGCTGCATGTTGCCACCGAGTTCATTGACATGCACGAAGATCCAGCGTCTTCGGTGCGTACCAAAAAAGATTCAACACTTGTGCAGTCTGCCGAGTTGGTGCGCGATGGAAAAGCAAGCGCAATGATTTCTGCTGGCAACACAGGCGCGACGATGGCATCGGCGCTTTTACGGATGGGTCGCATTAAGGGTGTCAAGCGTCCTGCAATTGCCACACCGATTCCTGTTCCTGGCAGCACTCACACCGTGTTGTTGGATGCTGGAGCAAACGCAGAGGTAGAAGCCGAGTGGTTGACACAATTTGCAATTATGGGTTCGGTGTATTCGCGAGTGCGATTTGGTATCGACAAGCCACGCGTTGGACTTCTCTCGATTGGCGAAGAGCCTGGCAAAGGCGACACGCTGCGCAAAGAGTCATACGAGTTACTTAAGGCATGCACCGATATCAATTTCATTGGCAACGTAGAAGGCCGCGACATCATGACCGATGCTGTGGACGTGGTGGTCACCGACGGATTTACTGGCAATGTTGCGTTGAAAACTCTTGAGGGGTCGATGCGCTCGATTGTCAAAGCACTGTTTGCAGCAATTGGTGCACCTCAATACAAAGAACACGCAGACGCGATCATGCCGGCGCTGCTCGATCTATATTCAATCTTTGATCCAGATTCGACTGGTGGCGCGATCTTGTTGGGCGTAGATGGAGTGTGCATCATCTCGCACGGTTCGTCTAGTGCACGCGCCATGCTCAATGGCATCAAAGTTGCTCAAGAGATGGTGGACAGCAACATGGTTGGTCTTATTGCAGAGGCATTACAACCAAAATGAGTAACTTGCTCGAGTCGTTGGCCGAGCGAATTGGGCATCGCTTTGCCGATGAGACATTGCTTGCAACCGCAATGCGACATCGTTCGTGGATATCTGAAAACGATGGGTTCGAGTCCAACGAGCGCCTCGAGTTTCTGGGTGACGCTGTACTCGGTTGGGTAGTTGCCGACATTGTGTACCAACGCCATGCAGAGTTTCAAGAAGGAAAATTGACCGACTTGCGAAAGAGTGTTGTCAATGCCAATGCACTTGGAGCAATTGCTGCTGATCTGAATTTGGGTGCTCACTTGTTGCTGGGCAAAGGAGAGGATGCTGCGGGTGGCCGTGAAAAGACGTCGATTTTGTCTGACGCACTCGAAGCCGTGATTGGTGCTGTGTATGTAGATGCGGGTGCAGTTGTGACGCACCGTGTCGTCACGCAATTGATGTCTCATGCGATTGACAACGCCATGGGCGGACTCGACCGACTTGATGCCAAAACTCGCCTGCAAGAACTGGCTTCACGTCTGCTGGAAGAGCACGTGCACTATCGCGTCACTGATGAAGGTCCTGATCACGAAAAGACTTTCTTTGCAACCGTGTATGTAGGCGAGCGTGAGATGGGCAGTGGCGAGGGGCGTTCAAAGAAAGTTGCCGAGCAACTGGCTGCCGAGATTGCCTGCGACACACTGCATCGCGAACACGATATTAACTAGTTTGTTGCAATGCCCGAGTTACCCGAGGTCGAAACAGTTCGACGTGGGATAGAGCGAATGGCAGTGGGTCGTCGCATTGCACGAGTTGAAGTAGGTCGCGAACGAACCGTCAGGCGCACAAGTCGTGAAGCATTGATCGACGGGTTGTCGGGAACCACAATCACGCACGCCGGTCGACGAGGAAAATATTTGTTGTGTTCACTCGACTCCGGCGAACAGATGATGATTCACTTGCGCATGAGTGGGAGAGTGCTGATTGCGGATGCCGGTGCGAAACGATTGCCTCACACTCATGTGGTGTTGCATCTTGAAGCGCTCGGAGATCAGCCACCGTGTGAATTGTGGTTTGTTGATCCGCGCACATTTGGTGAAGTCGTCGTCTTCGATCCTGCTCTTTTAGCCGAACAGATGCCAGAACTACTACGTCTTGGCGTTGATCCGCTCGTTGATGAGTTCACGCCCGAAATATTGCGCCAACGATTTGCTGGAAAGCGGGGCAATTTGAAGGGCACACTGCTCAATCAAAGTGTGATTGCCGGTATCGGAAATATTTATGCCGACGAGATCATGCATCGTGCAGGGTTGCGCTGGAGCAGGGTGCCTGGGCGGTTATCAATGCCAACAATTGAGCGACTGCACAAGGCAATTGTGCAGATATTGGGTGATGCAGTGGCCTCGGGTGGCAGCACCTTGGACGACTCACAATATGTGGACGTGATGGGAGACGGCGGCAGTTATCAAAACGAGCATCGTGTGTATGGGCGAGCAGGCGAGATGTGTCTGACATGCAACAAGGCACGAATCTCGCGCACCACGGTTGCCGGGCGCACCACCTGTTACTGCGCGGTCTGTCAGCGCTGAAATTACCGAAAATGCTACTGAAAGCCGATTTTTCTACTATTCTCGCCGATTGACGTGTTTCTCAAATCGCTGACTCTCAAAGGCTTCAAGTCTTTTGCTGATACCACCGTGATGGAGCTCGAACCGGGTGTCACCGTAGTGGTGGGGCCAAACGGTTCGGGCAAGTCCAACGTGGTTGATGCCATTGCGTGGGTGCTCGGCGCCCAGGCACCGTCGTCTGTACGCAGCCAAAAGATGGACGACGTTATTTTTGCGGGTACGTCCAAGCGCCCAGCACTCGGTCGTGCAGAAGTCATGCTGACCATCGACAACTCGGCAGGTTTGTTGCCAATTGAGTTCACCGAAGTGACCGTCAGTCGTGTGCTCTTTCGCAGCGGCGAAAGCGAATATGCAATCAATGGTGTTGAGTGTCGTTTGCTCGACGTACAAGAACTACTTTCTGACGCCGGCGTTGGTCGTCAACAGCACGTAATCGTCAGCCAAGGACAAATCGATGCCGTGCTCAACGCGCGTCCTGAAGATCGACGTGGAATTATCGAAGAAGCAGCCGGCGTGCTCAAGCACCGCAAGCGAAAAGAAAAAGCAGAACGTCGTCTTGAAGGAACTGAAGCCAACTTGATGCGCGCGCAAGACTTATTGCGCGAAGTGCGTCGCAACTTGCGCCCGCTCGAGCGCCAAGCAGAGTCGGCTCGCAGACACGGTGCACTCATTGGCGAGATGCGTTCGCTACAAATGTTTCTTGCTGGTCGCGAGTTGCAAAGTTTTCAAGCACGGTTAACCAACCTCGCTAACGACAAGTTGGCCGGCGAAGAAGCCGAGCGCGGATTGCGCGCAAAATTGTCGTCATTGGACACGGCTGTCATGGCTGCAGAAGCGCAGTTGTCTGCTCGCGGAGACTCTGGAGTCAACGACGAACTCGTGCGCATCGAGCAATTGCGCGGTCGGGCGCGTGGACTACTTGCAGTGTTGGCCGAGCGACGTCGTTCGGTCGAGCGTGACCGAGGCCAGTTGATGGACTCTGGTGTTATTGCAACGCTCGAGGCCGATGCAGCAAACCTGCGCAGCGACTTGGCCAAGGTGGCAGAGCAAATTGCAGCAGTTGAGGCTGTCAGTGCAACCGGTGCCACAGATCAGGGCAGCACACTCGAAGAAGCACAAGTTGCTTCGCAAAAAGTTGCCGAGTTGTCGGCACGCGTGCGCGGACTCAACGAAGACATCGATCGACTACGCAACATCGTTGCTACCGATGCACGCAATGAAACCGAGTTGGCGCAGCGCCTCGTAGATGCTGATGCCGCTCGTGTTGCTGCAGAGTCTGCAGTTGATAGTGCGTTGTCATTGTTTTCGACAGCACAATCTGATGCTTCAACATCGGCATCGCGTGCAGAGTCATTGCAACTCACGCTCGATGCCAACGGCACAAGTGCTACAGCATTGCGCGACATAGAAGGAACACTTGGCGCGTTAAGCGGCATGATCGACATCGATTCCGAACGTCGTGTTGCTGTGCAGGTTGCACTCGGCGATGCACTGTCGGCAGTGGTGGCTCAAAATGTTGATGCTGCACGCCGCGCACTGCAAGAGCTGCGCCAAACCGGTGCGATGGGTGCGGTACTGGCACTCAATGCCATTACAACAGTGCCAAGCACTCCGTTGATCAATAACGGCACAAGCCTGCGTTCACATGTGCGTGCTAAGGCCGGAACGCATGAAACACAAGTGAATCGCTTGCTCGACGTGTTGTTATCGCGAGTGGTGTTCGTTCAGTCGTGGGCAGATGCTGTGGAAGCAGCGCTTGCACATCCTGAAGCCGTAGTCATCACCGGTGATGGCGACCGATTTGCATCTTCTGGTATGCGAGTTGGCACCAGCAATGTCACTGCGTCGGCACTTGAAGAAGCTCATCGTCGTGCCGAGCGCGCCAAGGAAGCACTTGGACGAGCAGAATCTGATTTGGCAACTGCGCGTACTCGCATGGCTCAAGCACGCGACACTCATGCAACTGCACTGACATTGCTCGAGCGTCATCGCTCTACTGCAACTGAGACAAATGCACGCCTGTCGTTTGCTTACGACTCGCTGCGTTCGGTGCAAGCCGAACTGCAGGGTTTGTTGTCGGTATTGCGCAACGATCTTGAAGTCAAGTCGGCAGGCTTGCAGGAGCGACGTCAATTCTTGCAGTCACGCCTGAGCGATGTTGAAGCCAGACTCAACGCCGACGTTGAGGCGCGAAACGCAGCAGCTGAGCGTCGCAACAAAATAGAAATTGGTCTGAGCGCACTCGTGCGTCTGAGCGCATTAGTCGAGAAGCATTCGGCAACACTGGATGCGCGTCAGGCAGAACTGCAAGAGATTCGCCGTCGTCAAAGTGACGAAGTGCGTGCAATTTCGCAGCGCTTGGACGAGGCTCGCAAAGACCGCACATCAAACGAACAGTTGTTGGAAGAGCGTCGTGAGCGCAATCGTCGCGTAGAGGTCGAAGAAGCCGAAGTGCGTATGCGTCTTGAAGCCACAATCGAAGCCTTGCGTCGTGACCACTCGGTCGAACCGCAGGCTGCAATCGATACTCAACAGCCCGAATTGCCAGAGGGTACTTCGCCAATCGCTCGCGTGCGCGAACTCGAGCGCGAGTTGCGCCTGATGGGCCCAATTAACCCACTAGCACTTGAAGAATTTGACGAGTTGCAGAAGCGACACACGTTCTTGGAAGAGCAATTGGAAGACGTCAAGAACACTCGTCGCGAGTTGATCAAAGTAATCAAGCAAGTTGACATGGAAATTCAGTCCACGTTTGCTTCGGCGTTTGCTGACGTGCGCGACAACTTCGAAAAACTCTTTTCAATGTTGTTTCCTGGTGGCCAGGGCAAGTTGCTGCTCACTTCGCCAGATGATCTGCTCAACACCGGCATCGAAGTTGAAGCCAAACCAAGCGGCAAGAATGTCAAGAAACTCTCGTTGCTTTCGGGTGGAGAGCGTTCACTCACAGCACTCGCATTCTTGTTCGCCGTATTCCGCAGTCGCCCATCACCGTTTTATGTAATGGACGAAGTTGAGGCCGCATTGGATGACGTCAACTTGCATAGGTTCTTGAGCCTGATTCACGAATTCCGTCAAGAGGCTCAATTGCTTATTGTGAGTCACCAAAAGCGCACGATGGAGGCTGGAGACTGCTTGCTCGGCGTCACAATGCAGCCAGGTGGCTCTTCGCGAATCATTGTTGAGCGCGCTGCAGCCGCTGCTTCGTAATTGGTTTTTGCGCATAGCGTGAGAGACCAATGAATAATTCTTCACTCCCAATGATTTTCTTATTACTGGCAGTTGCCGGTTTGGTGTTTGGCATTGGAGTTGTGGCGATCAGTCGTCGTAAGGCTCGTGCAGTACCGCAAATTCAGCGCGCTACACCTGTTGCACCTGTTGTGACTCCGGCAGCATCAGTAATAGAAGTAGGAGGAGTAGTTGAAGCCGTTGCAGCAGCGCCACTTTCGGTACGTGACAGATTGGCAAAAGCTCGCAGTTCGCTCAGCGGTGCGGTTGGCTCGGTGCTTGGTCGCAGCGAGATCAACGACGCAACATGGCTTGAGCTTGAAGAAGCGTTGTTGCGGGCCGATGTGGGTGTGCGAGTAGCGCAAAGTTTGTTGGGTGCGCTGCAAACACGTGTCAAAGCCAAAGAGATCACTACGCCCGCACAACTCATCGATGCGTTGCGCAGCAACATGTCGTCGCAATTAGTTGGCACAAGTCGTGATCTCAATTTTGAGGCAAATCTTGATGGTCCAAATATTTGGCTGATGGTTGGCGTTAATGGTGCAGGCAAGACAACAAGTCTTGGCAAAATTGCGGCTCAACAGATTGCGCTTGGTCGCACTGTTTTGATGGCAGCGGGCGACACATTTCGGGCTGCAGCAGGTGAGCAGTTGTCAACATGGGCGGAGCGTTCTGGTGCTCAGATCGTGCGCGGTGCAGAAGGCGGAGATCCTTCATCGGTAATTTTTGACGGAGTGCAAAGCGCACACTCGCGCAATATCGACTTGGTGCTGGCCGACACAGCAGGAAGATTGCAGAGCAATACCAATCTGATGGAGGAGTTGCGCAAAGTTCGTCGAGTTGCCGAAAAGGGTGCTGGCAAAGTGACCGAAGTGCTGCTGGTGATTGATGCGACAACTGGTCAAAATGGTTTGCAGCAGGCGCGACAATTTACCGAGGCAACGCAGGTGACCGGCGTTGTGCTGACCAAACTTGATGGGTCTGCAAAGGGTGGCATTGTGTTCGCGATTGAAACCGAACTAGGAATTCCAGTCAAGCTTGTGGGCCTTGGTGAAACAATTGACGACTTAGTTCTGTTTAATCCAACCGAATTTATTGACGCGCTCTTTGAGTAGCCTTTCTCGCACTCATGTTTGACAATCTCTCTGATCGTTTAGGCGGCGTATTTAAGCGACTGCGCGGCAAGGGCAGGCTGACGCAGGCCGATGTTGACGAAGTGATGGGCGAGATTCGCACCGCACTCCTCGAAGCAGACGTCAATGTCGGCGTCGTGCGCAATGTTGTCGAGCGCATTCGTGTGCAGGCAGTAGGCACTCAGGTTTCCGAAGCACTCGATCCTGGTCAACAAATCATCAAGATTGTCAACGCCGAACTCATTGCAATGCTTGGTGGTGAGACATTAAAAATCACGTACGCATCGCACCCGCCAACGGTCGTACTTATGGCTGGTTTGCAGGGCTCTGGCAAAACGACGAGCGCAGCCAAGTTGGCAGCATGGTTTAGGTCGCAAGGTCGCAACCCGCTGTTGGTTGGCGCCGACTTGCAGCGCCCTGCAGCAGTCGAACAATTGCGGGTGCTCGGTGCACAAATAGGTGTGCCAGTTTTTTCAATCGCTGGTGATCCGGTTGCTACCGCTGCTGCTGGTTTGGCTGAAGCGCAACGCCTTGGCCGCGATGTATTGATTGTCGACACTGCCGGACGTTTGGCGATCGACACCGAGATGATGCAGCAAGTTGCAGACATCTCCAAGGTTGTTTCACCTCACTACACATTCTTGGTAGTCGACGCAATGACTGGTCAAGATGCGGTCACAGTTGCAAAAGCATTTGACGAAACACTTGCTATTTCTGGCGTCATTTTGTCAAAGCTGGACGGTGATGCACGCGGTGGTGCTGCGCTGTCGGTCAAAGAAGTAATCGGTAAGCCAATCGCGTTTGCCGCAACAGGCGAAAAGATTGATGCGTTTGAACAGTTCCATCCAGATCGCATGGCCAGCCGAATTCTTGGCATGGGCGATGTGCTGACACTGATCGAACAGGCCGAAAAAGTATTTGAAAAAGATCAGGCCGAAGCAACAGCCG
>Ga0209190_1002173_pt1 | contig 13351 bp, 13 predicted proteins | sample M_140205_XF_Meta_FD_187315 | JGI IMG/M metagenome (GOLD analysis project Ga0209190, IMG submission 187315) | Freshwater microbial communities from Lake Montjoie, Canada to study carbon cycling - M_140205_XF_MetaG (SPAdes) (version 2) | ecosystem: Environmental > Aquatic > Freshwater > Lake... | reverse complement strand
ATTTCTCACCATTGTGATGGTCATCGTTGAACTTCGTGTTGATGAACCAATGCTGACTCTTCGTTTATATCGCGATCGCATGTTCCGCAACTCGAACATGGTTAATACATTGTCGTATGCATCGTTTGCAGCCTTTCTGTTCCTACTTCCCCAGTTCCTGCAAACGCTGCTCGGTTATTCAGCACTTGAATCTGGTCTGACTACATTCCCTCAGGCAGTTGGTGTGATTCTGGCTAGTCAATTTGTTGGCAAGCTGTACCACACCGTTGGACCGCGCAGGCTGGTGGCATTTGGACTCTTATGCGTGTCGTTGTCCAACATTCCATTTATGTTCATCTCGCTTGACGTCAGTCAAATGGTCATTCGAGAACTCATGTTCTTGCGAGGACTGAGTATGGCATTTGCTTTTGTTCCACTACAGGCAGCCACATACGCCAACATTGCAAAGTCAGACACTGGCAGGGCATCAGCGATCTTCTCCACGCAGCGACAAGCATCAGCCGCAATTGGTGTTGCGATTTTGGCCACACTGTTCCACTCGCGGCTCATTCACCTTTCGGGCGGAACTGAAGCAACACATGAGGTAACGCTCAAGGCATTTCACTTCGCGTTTGCTGGAAGCATCGTGATCTCACTTCTTGGTGCGCTATACGCTGCGGTTTTCTTTCGCGACATTGATGCCAAGCCAACCATGCACCCTCGGCCAAAAAAGCAAAAAGCCGTTACTGCGTAATTAGTGCTTGTAGCGCGCGAGCGCGTCTTGAATTTCCTTAGTAGCGGCGTCGCGGCCTTCCCAGCCCTTCACCGTGGTGTCTTTGTTTGGCTCAAGCAGTTTGTACACCTCGAAGAAGTTGCCCACTTCATCAAGTAGGTGTTCTGGCAAGTCTTCAATGTCTTGATACGCCGCATATCGAGGATCATGTGAAGCAACACAGAACACTTTCGCGTCTGGACCCTTTTCATCCGACATCCAGAACACGGCAACTGGCCGCACCATCACGTGACATCCAGAAAAGGTTGGTTGGCTGAGCCATACCAATGCGTCAAGTGGGTCACCATCTTCGCCAAGTGTGTTGGGAAAAAAGCCATAATCAAGTGGGTACTGCGTTGCAGTAAAGAGCGTGCGATCAAGCCAAATCTCGCCTGTGTCGTGATTCATTTCGTACTTATTGCGTGACCCCTGTGGGATCTCAACGATCATTTCAACTTCCATAGCAACAGCCTACGGAATAAATGCGGACTACTTCAGGACACGATTAACAATTGAGCGCACTTTTTCAATTCCTTCATTGGTACTTGTGCTCGTCCACACCACTTCGCTTGGGTCTACTTCACAGTTTTTTGCTAGATCGCGCTTGCGTGTCTCTCGCTGCGATGGCTTTACTTTGTCCTGCTTTGTGGCAATGATCTGGAAATTCACTTCACTTGCACGCAGTTGCTCCAGCATCATCAAGTCTAAATCGGTTGGTCCAATCACTCCATCAACGAGCACCAAGATGAGGTCAAGTTCCTCTCGTTCATTCAGGTAGCCAACAATCATTTTTTCCCAGCCGCGCTTCAACTTTCCCGAAACCGCCGCATAGCCGTACCCAGGTAGGTCGACAACGGTTCCACCAGTTGGAGTTTGAAACAAATTGATGAGTTGTGTGCGACCGGGGGTATTTGACACGCGAGCCAAGCTCTTGCGATTACACACTGCGTTCAACAATGCAGACTTCCCTACGTTCGACCTGCCAACCAACGCAATCTCTGCCTTTGATTCGGGCAACTGGTCAACATTCGTTGCCGAAAGAACAAACGACATTTGTATCGGCTTAGTCACAGCGCAAGGCTACGAGCCATTGCGCCCTAAAGTGGCGACATGGTTACGCGCATTGGTGTGATTGGTACGGGAATGATGGGTTGCGAGCACATTCGCAATGTGAACGCCAATCCGACCGCCATCATCACTGCAATTTCAGACCCTCATGAAGAGCCTCTCGAATGGGCAAGGAAGGCGCTCGGCGCTGACAACTCAGTTGCTGAGTTTCGCGATCACCGTGAATTACTGAACTCAGGAGAAATTGATGCGGTAGTGGTTGCTTCCCCTAATTTCACGCATCATTCTTTGCTGCTCGACATCTTGCGCACCGATATTCCCGTACTGGTGGAAAAGCCCATGTGCACAACCGTTGAACACTGCCAAGACGTAGTTGCACTTGCCCAGCAGCGCAGTGCGCTCACATGGGTTGGCCTTGAATACCGATACATGACGCCCATTGCGCGCTTGCTCGACGTGGTGGAATCAGGAGAACTTGGTGATGTGAAAATGCTCAGTATTCGCGAACACCGCTTTCCGTTCTTAAAAAAGGTCAACAACTGGAATCGTTTTTCACGAAATACAGGCGGAACATTGGTCGAAAAATGTTGTCACTTCTTCGACCTCATGAACCTGATTGCACAATCCCCTCCCGTACGCGTGATGGCAAGTGGATCACAAGACGTAAACCATCTTGACGAGTTTTACGACGGCGAGCGCTCAGACATTTTGGATAACGCATACGTGATTGTGGAGTTTGCAAACTCCATGCGCGCAATGCTCGACCTCAGCATGTTTGCTGAAGCTGGAAGAAACGAGCAAGAAATTGCTGTTGTTGGCAGTCATGGAAAAGCCGAAGCGCACATTCCTGGACCAGGACATATCTATGTTGGAAACAGGTCAAGCCGGGAGATTCGAAAAATTGATGCAACGATGAGTAGTGATGTGGCATATGCCGGTGCTCACTTCGGCGCAAGTTACGTAGAAATAGACAAGTTTGTTCACGCGGTTAGTGCACAGGGCACAGCCGACGTAACGGTAAACGACGGATTGTGGTCAGTGGTTCTTGGAGTTGCAGCACACCGTGCAATTGAAGAACGACGCGTTGTCGAGATTGCCGAATTTAATCTTCGAACGTAACTTTGGATCCAGCAGAAATCATTTGTGCACTAGTTGGTTTGCGGTAAATCAAAATCATCAAAATTCCTGCAGCTAGATACACGACTCCATTGATCGTCCATGCAGTGTGATACGCCGAGAGGTCAAGTTTTGCTGTTTCCGACGTCCAATTCAATGGTGAACCAGATGCCGCGGCTTCCTTTGCACGCATGCCAAGCAAATAAATCTGCTTAAACGCAGGAGCCGCAACGGTAAGTGCGATTGCTGAACCGAGCGCTGTACCAATTTGGCGAGTCGTCGTATTTAACGCAGATCCCATTGCGAACTCAGATGGAGGCAAAAATGCGGTTGCTGAACTCGACAGTGTCGAAATAGACAGTCCAACTCCCATGCCCGTGACCAGCATCCAAGGCAGGTAATGCATTACATAATTTGGGTCTGTCGTCATGAAATGCGCCAGCATGAACGTTCCGAAACTGAGCATCACCGCTCCCACAAATAACACGCGCGCGTGGCCAAGTTTCATTGCATATTTGCCTGCAAAAGGGGCAATAAACGCCGCCATTGCTGGGCCTGGAAATGTTGCAAGGCCAGAACGCACCACGCTGTAGTGCCACACCTGCTGCAACCAAGTGGTGTTGAGTAGCCACATGCCAATGAAGCCGACACTGAACAACACACCAGACAAATTGGAAGCAACAACAAACGGAAGTTTGAACAACGAAAGATCAAGAAGTGGACTCTCCACTGTTTGACAACGACGAATAAACCCGCCGATCAACATCAGCCCGAGTGCAAACACGATTCCCGTTCGCTTATCTACAAATCCCCATTCTTCACTTTGGGAAATGGCAAGAACAACAAGTGCTACTCCCGAGAAACCAAACAACACACTCGGGTAATCCACTTTGCGCTGCGCATTTGCATCTTTGCTTTCATGCAAAATTCTGCGACCCATAATCACCGTAAAAATACAGAATGGAACGTTCACAAAGAACAGTGATCGCCAGCCCCACCAATCCACCAGCACACCACCGGCAGATGGTCCAATTGCTGCCGCAAGTCCACCGACAGAACCCCAAATAGCAATCGCTTGTGTTCGTTTTTCAACGGGAAACTCTGGCAACACCAATGCGATGGACGCTGGTGTGAGCTGTGCTCCACCAATTGCTTGAATGACTCGCGCAAGAACCAGCATTAACGCTGACGGAGCTATTCCGCACAGCACCGATCCAATGCTGAAAATGGTGAGGCCGCGCAAGAATGCGCGCTTACGACCAAACACATCTGCAAAGCGACCTGCTGTTAACAAGCCTGCGGCGTACGCAATGGAATATGCCGAAAACACCCAAGCCAGAATGTTGGCTTGATCGTGACCAAAGGTCTCCTCAATTTTTCCGCGAGCAACAACCACAATGCTCAGGTCAAGAGACACAAGAAATGTTGCAATTGCGGTCAAGCTCAACACCCGATATGCGCGAGACATTTTCGCCATGACTACATCACCTTTCGAACAACACTTGACTTTAAATACATGGCACCAAAACCATCGATCTTGCAATCAATATCATGGTCCCCGTTGTCGCGCACCAAACGAATGTTGCGCACTTTTGTTCCCACTTTGATGGAGGTTGGTCGCCCCTTCACCTTCAAGTCTTTCACCACTTGCACAGAGTCGCCATCTTGCAGAATATTTCCTGCTGTGTCTCGAATTTCAGATGGGCCGGCATTTTCTGTGTCTTCAGCAGCAACACTCACCGACCATTCATGCGCGCATTCTGGGCACGCAAACATTTCACCGAGTTCGTAGGTGTATTCGCACGAACATTGTGGGCATGGCGGCAATGTGGTCACAGACCACAGTACCCCGACATCTATTGGGCAATTGTGCTGAAGTCTTCCGAACGAGGCAACGACAGTATCGCTTTCATCAGGTTTTCGGGAGGGGCGATCATTTTGCGCGTCGCCAAATCAAAAAATGCAACAAGGCTCGAAATCTTGCACGCAAGTTTTCCATTTTCCTTGATGAACTGATTGCGAAAGATAAACCGCGTGTTGTCTTCACTGATGCCAGCAAGTTCATTCGTCACTGTCAGATCTTCGGCTAAACGGACTTCTCGCTTGTATTCAATTTCATCTTTGAGTACAACAGGTCCAAGCCCAGCGCCAAAAAACTCCGTGAGCGTGAACCCATTGGCATTGAAAAATTCCATCCGCGAATTTGCAGAAATATCAAGGTACGCCACATTGCGCATATGTCCATTGGAGTCAATCTCGCCCCAGCGGGAGCGAATATGAATTTCAGAGCGATCGTCAGCTGCCATGACTACCAAGGCTAGTCACAACTCAATTCTCTCCTGAACGTGAAATAGGGCAGACAACGATTCTGGATCACCTGAGAATTGTCCAATTTCACAATTCCATGTTCCACCTTCTACGAACCAACTGTGACTCTGCACATCTCGTGTTGCCAAGCGCTCGAGTGGAACTTCACATTCAACTTGCACGGTTTCTCCAGCAGCAACGTCAACTCGCTTAAATGCAACGAGTCTGCGTAGTGGTCGCTCAATTGTCGACTCGTTACGACCTACGTACACCTGCACCACTGTGGCGCCATTACGCGCTCCCGTATTGCGCACTGCACAACGAACCTTCACTACTTCTGCAATTTCAACACTTGCGTCTACATACGAAAAGGTGGTGTAACTGCAGCCGTATCCAAACGGAAACATCGACTTGTTTCCATCGCGATCAAGTTTCCATTGTCCGTGCCAGTAGTCGTACGTAATTGCTTTGGCATTGCGGTCAAAGAACGGAAGATGCGATTCGTCGTGCGGAATGACGAAAGGCAAATGTCCAGACGGATTCACCACGCCAGCCAACACATTGGCAAGCGCTCGCCCACCGTTGCTACCGCTGTACCAACCCATCAAAACAGCAGGCACTTCATGTATCCATTCCGACATGACTACTGCGCTACCTGCGACAATCACCACGATGGTTCGCGGTTGAACCTTCGCAATGGAATGAATCAATTGAACATCGGCATCCATTAGTCGCAATGACTCTCGATCGCCACCAATGGAGAACGTGCCGTTGCGCGACTTGATGCGCAATTCATCTGGTGCGTAATGATGATTTTCGTGCATGTACTTTTCGTATTCACGCGCCAATTCCGGGTCATCTTGTCGTGGAATGAGTGAAAGCATTGGGGCAGTATCTTCCGAATCACCAATGAATTCACCCTCTTCTTCCTTGGTGTAGCCAACAACGATGATGGCCACATCAGATTGTTTTGCTTGCGCAACTTGAGTAGCGAGCATTTCCTCAGGATTGTGCACAACCTTGCAATAGGCAAAGTGCTCAGTGATGCCTTGTAGTGGAGTTACAACATTTGGCGCCATCACATCACTGCTTCCGCCATCACCAATGTTGCGCACTCCGGCAAGTCGTCCGAACACACCAATGGTCGATCCAGCAGCAAGATTCAGTGGAAGTAATGCCGAACCTTTAACGTCATCATTTTTCAACAGCACCATGGACTTTTCTGCAACTTCTTGACTCAGTGCAAGATGCTCTTCGCACAACACCACCGAACGATCATTCACTGGCAATTGACCAACGCCGAATTTCAACATGGTGGTCAGCGTGCGAGTGACAGCACTTCCAACAAGTTCCTCAGTGATTAATCCTTCAGCAAGAGCAGATGTAATTGGTGCATTGCGAATCATGCGATATGGCATTTCAACATCCAGCCCTGCTTGCAAACTCTTCACACCATCGCGCAGTCCAAAGATCCAGTCCGAAATAACAAAGCCTGCAAAGCCCCATTCATCGCGCAAGACGTCGGAAATTAATGCGTTGTTCTCGCCACACCATTCGCCATTCACCGAGTTGTATGCGGTCATTACGCAGGCAACGCCTTCATCGATAATGCGCTTGAAATGAGGGAGATAGACCTCATGCAATGCCCGCTCATCAATACTTACGTCAACCCCGAACCTGGCGTTTTCCATTGAGTTCAATGCGAAGTGCTTAAGCGTTGCCATGACGTGACGTTGCGCTCCACTTGTGAGACTTGCACCCATTTCGCCAACATGGTGCGGGTCTTCGCCGTACGTTTCCTGTGCTCGCCCCCAAGCTGGGTGTCGCAGCAGGTTGACGCAAATGCCGCCATACAAGTCTGCGCCAACTGCTCGCAATTCTTTGCCAATGGCATCGCCAACACGAACTTCTAACTCAGGGTCGAAGGTTGCTCCGCGCGCCATTGAGACTGGGAAGGCTGTTGCTTCGCCAACAACTACACCGCGTGGTCCATCGGAGAAATGAAATCCTGGAATTCCTAGTCGCTCAACTCGAGCACCTCTAAATGGACGACTGTGATATCCACCTGTTGTGATGTCGCCAACACCAATCCAAAACGGAACTCCGCCATCGAGGCAGTGCACCTTTTCATCCAGAGTCATGTGAGCAACGAGGTCTAGAGCGGCAACTTCAGGCAATGTTCCGCTTGCAACCTTGGCAAGTGCTTGCTCGTATGCAGAAGTCACGTGTTTAGCGTATGTCAAACAACAGTTTCGCTCGGACTCGGAGCGAATTTGATCTGGCAGAATGGCTAGCAATGAAGATTGCAATTGATTCAGGAATTCGGCTGTGGTGCGATATTGACGGCGTTGGTCTCATCCCCGATGGCGACTCCATGCGTGCGAAGCCAACGCTGTTGCTCATGCATGGTGGACCCGGTAGCGACCACTCGGCATTCAAACCTGCCTTCGATGCAATGACCGATGTTTGTCAGGTGGTGTACTACGACCATCGCGGGCAAGGTCGCAGCGATAAGAGCACACCGGACAATTGGAACCTCAGCCGATGGGCCGACGATGCCGTTGAACTGTGCAACGCATTAGGAATTGAGAAGCCATTCGTTCTTGGAAATTCGTTTGGTGGGTTTGTTGCTCAACGCATGGCAAGTCGGCATCCAGGGTTTGCTCAGGCATACATTTTCAATAGCACTCGTTCCGATAACGATCGCAGCGCGATGTACGTGATGTTTCAAAAACTTGGCGGGCAAGAAGCACACGATGCTGCGCGAACATTTTGGGAAGCGCCAAGCGAAGAGGCCATGGCAAAAGCAGCTATGCAGTACCTCAAGATATGTGGACCGCTGTACACGCAAAGCCGTATGAATCCATTTGAAGGAAATCGTGCCGTGCGCAGTACTGACGTACTTACTCATTACAACCAAAACGAAGGACCAGCGCTTAACTTGCTCCCTGAACTGGCAAAGGTGCAAGATCCAGTTTTAGTAATCACCGGCGAAATGGACCCAGTGACCCCAGCAAGCGATGCCGAGTTGACAGTGAGAGCACTGCCTCAACACCTAGTGCAGTTTGAACGCTTTGCGAACTCCGGTCACGGTGTGTACCGCGACGAACCAGAACGTTATTTCGAAGTACTCAAAGCGTTTGTTAACGCACACTCATCTGGTCTACCTGCTGCCACAGAGATTCACGGTTAACTTCCGTATCAAGTTTTCTTGATTGTGGAGTTTTGTGCGTTGGACGAACTTCACGATCAGACCAAAAGGTACCGCTTGCTTTCGGCAACGGATTCACCGCCGCGAGCCAAGCAATGGTGTCAGCGCCTTCACTGGCTGACCGGAGAATTGGCGCTGTTACTCGTCGAAATCCGGGAATACTTTCTTGCACTCCTGGCGTATCTGCCCATCCTGGGTGCATTGAAACGAACTCTGTTTGGGGTTCGCGCGTTGCCCACATTTCAGTCAGCGTTACTTGTGCTCGTTTAGCAATTGCGTACTGTTTTGATCCGCCATATTTATGAACGGGCATCTCGAGAGTTTCACCATTGTTGAAAGCTGGAAGCCCACTGGAATACATGCCGCCAGACGACACGGTAACCACTCGACCTCCATCCATCAGTGAAAGAAGCAATGTGGTCATAAGAAATGGACCAACTACGTGAGATGCAATTGTTTGTTCAATTCCTTGTGGCGATACCTGACGAGTATTGAGTAATGCACCTGCATTATGGATAAACACATCTATATGAGTGAATTGTTGGTGTATCGCTGCACATGCACTGCGAACCGATTCCAAATCTCCCATCTCTGCGCGCACGAATGCCGGTGTATTTCCCGTGCACAGCGGCGTAATTTCATCAATGACGCGTGCACATTTTTCTTCATTACGTGCAACTAAGACCAAGTTGGCGCCCGTTGGCGCAAGCTGTCGAGCAACCTCTTTCCCGAGCCCGGAAGTTGGCCCAGTGATGACAACGGTTTTCCCCCGCAGATCAAACCCCGAAATTGGCTGCCAATTCCCCATTCGTTTCCGAATCGCATAACCAATCTTGGAGAACCCTGGCACCACTGCAGCGTCGAGTGCATTGCTGAGAAAAGTGTTCACAGGCGCAGGTTAGAACCAAATTGATAATTCCTGACTACCAAGGTGGCACTACGATAATCACCACTATGCGCGCACTATTTAAGCCATCCGCGGCACCTGGTCTGGAAATGATCGAGTGCGCTGAACCAAATCCCGGTCCAAACGACGTCAAGATCCGTGTTGAAAAAACGGGCATCTGTGGCACCGACCTCCATATTGAGTCGTGGGATGCATGGGCCGCATCAGCAGTAAATGCTCCGCTCATCATTGGTCACGAATTCTCTGGTCGCATTGTGGAGTTGGGTTCAGAAGTGACATCGCTCGAAGTCGGTGCGCTGGTGTCGGGTGAAGGACACATCATTTGTGGAACGTGCCGCAACTGCCGTGCTGGTCGACGACACATGTGTAAGAACACTTCAAGTGTTGGAGTGAACCGCAATGGTGCATTCGCCGAATACGTGGTTATTCCTGCAAGCAATGTGTGGGTCCACTCTGCAGCAGTCGACGCCGAACTTGGTGCGATCTTCGATCCGTTCGGAAACGCAGTGCACACCGCACTCACCTTTCCCGTTGCCGGTGAAGACGTATTAATTACTGGAGCAGGGCCAATTGGACTCATGGCTGCCAAAGTGGCGCGACACGTTGGTGCGCGCTATGTGGTCATTAGCGATATCAATGAATCGCGTTTGGAACTTGCTCGCTCAATGGGCGTTGACATTGCTGTGAATCCAATGACTTCTTCAATTGCCGCAACACAAAAAACTCTGGGCATGAAAGAAGGATTTGACGTTGCACTGGAAATGAGTGGAGCTCCGACTGCGCTTCCAGACATTTTGGACAACCTCAGCCACGGCGGTCGCATTGCAGTGCTTGGATTGCCAAGCAAAGAAATCTCCATCAACTGGGCGAAGCTGGTCACTCACATGATCACCATTAAGGGCATTTACGGCCGCGAAATGTATGAGACGTGGTACGCAATGAATTCACTGATTCAAACTGGCCTCGACATTCGCGACGTGATCACCGATCGCTTTCCTGCAAACGAGTGGGACAAAGCATTCGCTGCAGCACGTTCATCGAATGCTGGCAAAGTAATCATGGATTGGTCATAAGGCAGAGTCATGTACACAAGCGTTAAAAACGACCTGAAGAAGACCCTCGAAGACATTCAAACTGCGGGTTTATACAAGCGTGAGCGTTTGATTGACTCTCCGCAGGCTTCACATGTTCTCAGCAGCACTAAAGACCTCATTAACTTTTGCTCAAACAACTACATGGGACTCGCCAATAATTCTGCGATTATTTCTGCGGCCAAAGAGTCGCTCGATATCAATGGCTTTGGCATGGCAAGCGTGCGGTTTATTTGTGGAACCCAGTCGCAACACGATGAACTTGAATCACGTTTGTCCATATTGCTCGGAACCGACGCCACCATTTTGTTTCCTTCGTGCTTCGATGCAAATGGTGGAGTATTCGAAGTATTGCTCGACCAAGACGACGCCGTTATTTCAGACGAACTAAATCACGCCTCCATCATTGACGGAATTCGTCTGTGCAAGGCAACCCGTTACCGCTACAAGAACCGCGACATGGCCGACCTCGAGGCCCAACTAGTTGCTGCTCGCGGCGCTCGTCGAACACTGATTGTCACCGACGGCGTGTTCTCCATGGACGGATCGTTTGCTCCACTCAAAGAAATTTGTGACCTTGCCGACAAATACGAAGCGATGGTCATGGTGGATGACTCACACGCCGTTGGCTTCATTGGCGCAACAGGCGCAGGAACACCTGAAAAGTTTGGCGTTCGTGACCGCGTTGACATTATTTCGGGAACACTCGGCAAAGCGTTAGGCGGCGCATCTGGTGGCTACATCTCGGCGCACCAGGAAATCGTTGATCTACTACGTCAACGTGCTCGCCCGTACTTGTTCTCCAACTCCATTCCACCAACGGTGGTGGCTGGATCGCTCGTTGCGCTCGATCTCGTTGCACAAGGTGCGAACACACGCGAAACCCTTCGAGAGAACGCTAAATATTTCCGCGATCAAATGGCTGCTGCTGGATTCACGTTGCTTCCAGGAGAGCATCCAATTGTTCCTGTCATGTTTGCCGACGAACACGAAGCCGTGCGCATGGCAGCAGAGCTATTCAAACTTGGCATCTACGTTGTGGCGTTTTCGTACCCCGTTGTGCCAATGGGTAAGGCTCGCATTCGCGTACAAGTGTGCGCAACGCACACGAAGGCAGATATCGATACTTGCGTTGCTGCGTTTGTTGCTGCGCGCGAACTCGGCAATAACTAGTCGCGTCTTGTTAGGCGCAAGCCTTCGCCAAGTTTCGCAGCGTCACTTCCATGTTTTTCCGGTTGTGTGTTGCGCGGTCAGCAACACCACTGACTACTTTGCCCAGAAATCCAGCGACAGCACCACGGTGATCCATCCAACTGTGTGTAACTCTGCAACCTGTAGCCGTTGGCTCAATCTCATACACCCAATCACACCAGTTTTTTCTGTTGACCATCAGCCCAAATCAAAACTTCTTTGGCGCATCGCATGCATTAACTACGACGTTTGTACCCCACTTTTTCTTGCCATTTTTATTTCTGCCCTTAAATGTTGCGCCAATTGCTGGTCCCGTAGCTCCCTTGGCCCATTCTCCACCTTGGTTTTCAGGTGACCACTCGCCCATCCGAGGCAAGTCGGTAATCATTGCCCATACTTTTTCTACTGGCGCATTGATCTCTACAGATACTGAAACTGGTGTCGTCATCTCTTCATTGTGTCACGACTCGGCAGTCATGCCCGGAATCACAACCGTTTTGCCGTGATAGTTACTGCGCGCTCCACTGGATAGCTAATCCGTCACGCGAAGCATTGCCTTCAATGCGTGCTCCACGAGCCACCATTACAGGTTCAATTTTTGCCCACAGTTTTGGCAACTTGTAGTGCACCACGCGTGGATACAGGTGATGCAATAAGTGATGATCGTGCCCACGAATAAGCAACGTTGACCCAAGAAACGTTGCAACACGTGTATCGCGGTAACGCTCGGTTTCTTGATGCGGGTGATGTGGGTACCAGCCAAAAATAAATGCAACCCACATGAATGCAAGGCGTGTGGCTACGTACCACAGCAGCAAAATCTCAGGCGCAAATCCTGCAAAGGAGAACCCAACCAATACGAATACGTCGATGAAGCTTCGTTTCACGCGCAGCTTCATGTCCTGCACATCCATTTCGGAACGTGAATCTGCGCCGAGTCGCTTGCCCACCCACTTGGGGATGAGTTTGCGAGTTGGTGGCACAAGCGCAAACACTGGGGTAAGTAGCGACATCACCGACATTAAAACTGCAGATCCTGGAATGCGCTTTGGATCTCCCGACAACACCATGTCTGGGTCTTTTCCAGGAACGTTGGTGTGCGCATGATGTTTCAAATGCGACAGTCGATGCTGGGTTAAGCCAAATGTAAAAATCATCCCTGCCATTCGACCAACGAGTTCGTTCAGCCACTGCATCTTCGGGTTGTCGCCAGCTACGTTTTTATGCACGCTCTCGTGCAGTGGCATGTAAATCATCGCTGAGCTCACTATGCAAATAGGAAATGCAGCCCACAGTGAAATTTGCCCAGTAGATGCAAGTACAAATGCAACTACAAATGCAGCCCATGTGAACGCGAATTCAATTATTAAACGCCACGAAGTGGTCGCTCTAAATGGCGCAACGATGTCGTTTTCTTCGCGCAACTGCGCTTTTCGGATATCCGTTGAATCCGGCTCAATGGCAACTGTGTTCATAACCAAAACTTACATCTATTCGATGCGCAAGCCGGAGATTGCACGAGCAATCACCAGCTGCTGAATCTCTGAAGTGCCCTCAAAGATGGTGTGAATCTTGGCGTCACGGTGCCAGCGCTCCACTGGGTATTCGCGTGTGTAGCCATAGCCACCCAAGATTTGAATGGCATCTTCTGTTACGCGAACCGACATTTCAGACGCGAAGTACTTGCTCTGTGAACCTTCGGCATTCTT
>Ga0209190_1002172_pt1 | contig 13362 bp, 14 predicted proteins | sample M_140205_XF_Meta_FD_187315 | JGI IMG/M metagenome (GOLD analysis project Ga0209190, IMG submission 187315) | Freshwater microbial communities from Lake Montjoie, Canada to study carbon cycling - M_140205_XF_MetaG (SPAdes) (version 2) | ecosystem: Environmental > Aquatic > Freshwater > Lake... | reverse complement strand
CTTGGGCACGAGCGCGCGCAAGGCGATGCCTTCCTCCAGCCGCGCCACGAAGAAGCTGTCGCAACTGGTGAGCGCCGGCAGCACGCCCGCCATGCCCAGGCCATAGCCATCGGCCTTCACCACCGCCGCGACGGACGCACCGGGCGACAGCTTGCGCAGCAGTGAAAGATTGGCAGCGATGGCCGCCCGGTTCACCTGGATTTGTCCCCCGCCCATCATGTCAGTTCCGCGGCTGGGGAACGGCGGTGTAGCAAGGCACGTTGAGCAGCACCGGGCAGTTGCCGGGAACCAGGCCGGTCTGCAACTGGCGCTGCAACTGCTCGGCGCCGCTGACGCGCAATTCCGGCTCCGGCTCGGCGAAACGATTGCGCGGCTCCGGATCGCGCAGCACGATGGCGCCGTTGGGCAGCCGTGCCCCGGCCCAGGGAATATGGCCGCAACGGCTGCGCTCTGCCGTGGTGAGATTCTCGTAATGGCCGGCGCTGCACGCCACGTCGCGGCCCAGCGCACCCAGCAGGTCGCCGTCGCTGATCCCACGGCCGGGCGCGCGTGGCTGGGCCGGCTGCTGGATGGTGGGCGGAATGATGATGGGATCGATCACCACTTCCGGCGGCACGCCGGTCGGGGCCTGTGGCACGGTCATGCGCACATCCGGGGCCGGCGAATTGTCGGTGGCGCCGCGCAGGTTCAGCGTCACTTCCGTGCTGGCGCCGTGGCGGACCAGTTCCTGCCAGTCCTGGGAGAAGATCAGCGTGTTCACCAGGATCAGGTGGATGATGAAAACGGTGATCCAGCTGGCCGCCTTGCGCTTGGGCGACACCTGCCGCGACGGGCGCGCGGCGAAAAACGGGACATCGGAAAGGTTTTCGAGGCTCAAAATCGTTCCTGGCGTGCGTTCCGGGGCGGCGCGCGTCCCCCGACGCTTCGGCGCAGTCTAATGGGGGCGACCCTGCCATAAAAGCCCGCCAGATGTAACGCAAGATACGGAAATATCAGGGCTATCGCCCGGGAAAGCCCCTTCGGGGCTGCCGATTAGCGGGCGGACTGGCCATCATCGGCCAGGTTGGAGAAGCGGGTGTACTGGCCCTCGAACATCAGGTCGATGCTGCGGGTGGCGCCGTGGCGGTGCTTTTCCACCATGACTTCGGCGCGGTTGGTGGCGCGTTCCAGCTTTTCCACCCACTTGGCATGGTCGGGCGTGCCGGCCTCCGGCTCGCGGCTGGCAAGGTAGTATTCCTCGCGGTACACGAACATCACCACGTCGGCGTCCTGCTCGATGGAGCCGGATTCGCGCAGGTCCGACAGGACGGGGCGCTTGTCATCGCGGCTGTCAACGCCGCGCGAGAGCTGCGACAGGGCCAGGACGGGAATATCGAGTTCCTTGGCCAGGTTCTTGAGGCCCTTGGTGACCTCGGTGATTTCCTGCACCCGGTTCTCATGGTTGCGAGATGGCGCCACCAGCTGCAGGTAGTCGATGATGATCAGGCCGATATTCTTCTCGCGCTTCATGCGGCGTGCGCGGGCGGCGATCTGGGCGATGGAGATGCCGCCAGTGTCGTCGATATAGAGCGGCAGGGTGGAAAGATCCTGCATCGTCAGAACGAATTTCTCCCACTCGCCGTCCGACATCCGGCCATTGCGGATCTTCCACATCTCCAGCTCGCACTGCTCTGAGAGAATACGGCCGGACAATTGCTGCGCCGCCATTTCCAGGGAAAAGAACAGCACCGGCGAACCGCTGGGAAACTCCGCGCCCGCTTCCACGTCGCGGATATATTGCTTGGCGGCATGGAAGGCCATGTTGGTGCCCAGCGCGGTCTTGCCCATGCCGGGTCGCCCGGCAAGGATCAGAAGATCGGACGGCTGCAAACCGCCCAGCAGGCGGTCAATCTCGATGAAGCCGCTGGTGACGCCAGATATCTGGCCGCCGCGCGCCTGCGCCTTGGTCGCCAGCTCCACCGTCCGGCGCATCGCTTCATGGAAATCGAGTGCGCCCTCGCCATACTTGTTGGTCTCGGAGACAGCATAGAGCGCCTTTTCCGCTTCCTCGATCTGCGCCTTGGAGTTCTTGTCGATGGGCGCTTCATAGGCGGTGTTTACGATATCCTCGCCGATGCGGATCAGGCTGCGTCGGACGCCCAGATCCTTCAGAATGTTGGCATAGTCGCGGACATTGGGAATGGCAGGGGCGGCAGTCTTGAGCGCGTCGAAATAGGCCTGGCCGCCGACTTCGATCACGCCGGGATCGGCCTTCATGGTGGCATGCAGGGTCAGCGGCGTCGCCACCGCGCCACCGCGCTCTATCATCCCGACCAGCGTGTCGTAGATGCGGCCATGCAGGGGGTCGTAGAAATCCTCGGCCTTCAGGTTGCCGGACACGCGCTCCAGGGCACGGTTGTCCTGCAGGATGGAGCCCAGCAGCGCCTGTTCGACGTCGATGTCATACGGGACGTGGCGGTAGGCTTCGTGTTCCATGATGCTTTTGGGGCGCTCTTCGAACCCGCACCGGCGCGGGACCAGCAATCAACCCAGCGACGGGGGTGGCAACAACCTCAATCTGAGACAATCAACAGCTACGCCGTGGACCGCTGCGCTGCCACATCAACAAGTTGTGGTGTCAAACGCACGGGCACCAAGTCCGGCCGCTTTCCTGTGCGCAGTTGAAGTTTTTTGCACACCAGACCTTTTACAACACGGCGATGATGGCCTGCGCTGGGCGATGCAACTATCGATGATAGCGCGCGGCGATTGATGATACTGGTCACGCTTGCCTGCCCTGCTTATAGATGGCCACCGGTCCCGGGGGCTTCATGGTCTTTACCACATCACGGCTGCGCGCCCAGTTCGAGCAGATCCAGCAACTGCGCCAGACGGGCCAGGGCGCCGTGGCCGACATGCTGGCGAACCAGCTTGTTGCGGCCGTGGCGAACAGCACCGACGATTTCTACTGCCAGGCCAGCATTCTTCTGGAACGGGGCCGCGCCGCCGATGCGCTCAAGCGCTTCGACCAGGCGCTGACGCGCGGCCCTGCCCCGCCGGAACTGCTGGTGGACCGCGCCGTCGCCCTGCTGGAACTGGGGCGGCTGGAAGACGCCGCCGCCGGTTGCGAAGCGGCGCTGAAAGTCTCGCCGCGCTTCCCGCCCGCCTATCTCATCCTGGGCGAGGTCATGCGCGCCACCGGCAAGCTGGAGGCAGCGCTGGCCTTCTATGACCAGGCGGCAGGCCACAAGCGCGATTTCCTGCCCGCACTGCAGAGCCGCGCCATGCTGGCAATGGAGATGGGCCGCGCCGAAGAAGCGCTGGGCGACCTGGACCGGTTGCTGCGCGCCGTGCCGCACGACCCTGCGCTGCACACCAGCCGGGGACAGATGCTGGCGGAAACCCAGCGGCTGGACGAGGCGCTGGCGGCGTTCGACCGCGCCCTGGCGCTCGATCCGCGCCATGTGCACGCCCTGCACAATCGCGGCGTCACCTTGTGGCAGATGGCGCGCTTCACCGAAGCGCTGGCAAGCTATGACAAGGCGCTGGCCCTCAATCCCACCAACCTTGTGACGATGACCTGTCGCGCCAACACGCTGCAGGACCTGGGACGGCTGGACGAAGCCATGGCCGCGCATGACCGCGTCATCGCGCTGGCGCCGGAGGGCGCATCCGGTCACTGGAACCGGGCCCAGGGCCTGCTGCTGCAGGGCCAGTGGAAGGACGGTCTTGCCGAGTTCGAATGGTATCGCCAGCGGCCCGAGAGCCCGCGCAGTCCGCTGGAGAGCCCGCACTGGAGCGGCGCGGAAGACCTGTCGGGCAAGACGCTGGTGATGGCCGCCGAACAGGGTCTGGGCGACACACTGCAGGCGGTGCGCTATGCCGCGCTGGCGCAGGCGCGCGGCGCGCAGGTGATCCTGTATGTGCAGCCGCCGCTGGTGCGCCTGCTGCGGGAAGACCTCGTCCCGCCAGTGACTGCGGTGGTGGCGCAGGGCGGCGAGACGCCGCCCCATGATTTCCAGATCGGCATGATGAGCCTGCCTTTCGTCTTCGGCACGCAAACGCACACGGTCCCGGCGCGCGTGCCCTATCTGAAACCCGACGCCGATCTGGCAGCGCAATGGGCGGCGCGCATCGGGACACATGGTTTTCGCATCGGCATCTGCTGGTAGGGCGGCCAGCCCGGCGGCGACATGGGCCGTTCCTATCCGGTGGCGCTGCTGCAGCGCATTGCCGCCCTGCCGGGCGTGCGCCTGATCGCACTGCAGAAAGGCGCCGGCCTGGCGCAACTCGCCGATCTGCCGCCGGGCATGGCGGTGGAAATGCCGGGCGAGGATTTCGACAATGGTCCCGACGCCTTCCGCGACAGCGCGGCGGTGATGGCAAGCCTCGACCTGGTCATCACTTCCGACACGTCCATTGCGCATCTGGCGGGGGCGCTGGCGCGGCCGGCATGGCTGGCGGCAAAGCTGGTGCCGGAGTGGCGCTGGCTGCTGGGCCGCGAGGATAGCGTCTGGTATCCGACGCTGCGCCTGTTCCGCCAACCGGCAGTGGGCGACTGGAACAGCGTCTTCGCGGCGATGGAACAGGAACTGGCGAAAAACCTCGGCTAGCCGTAAGCCTTTTCATAGATGTCGGGTTTAAATCCCACGACAATCTTGCCGCGCTTCTCCACCACCGGACGCTTAATCATCGAAGGCTGGGCCAGCATGAGGGCAATGGCTTTCTTCTCCGTCAACTTTTCCTTATCGGCATCGGGCAGCTTCTTGAATGTCGTGCCGGCCCGGTTGAGCAAAGGCTCCCAGCCCACCTGACCGACCCAGCCTTCCAGCACCGCCCTGTCGATGCCGCTGGCCTTGTAGTCGTGGAAGGCATAGGCGACGCCGTGGCTTTCCAGCCAGTCGCGCGCCTTCTTGATGGTGTCGCAGTTCTTGATGCCAAACATGGTGAGCATGGCCTGAGCCTGCCACACTTCCCGCCCGCCTGTCTTTCCGTTAGCGTGGCATCATGACGGGGGCGGGACGGACAGAAAGCGCGGCTGACAGCGGCCACTGGACACTGGCGCAGCGTATTCGCGGCGTGCTGGGCGCCTGTGCCGGCAACCTGGTCGAATGGTTCGACTTCTACGTCTATTCCTATACCTCGATCTATTTCGCCGCAGCCTTTTTCCCCAGCGGCGACCAGGTTTCGCAGCTTCTCGCCACCGCCGTCGTATTTGCCGTGGGTTTCTTCATGCGGCCGCTGGGCGGCTGGCTTTTTGGCCGGCTGGCCGACCGCAAGGGCCGCCGTCATTCCATGATGCTGTCGGTGACGATGATGTGTGCCGGCTCGCTCATGGTGGCGCTGTTGCCCACCTATGCGCAGGTCGGCATCGCCGCGCCGGCGCTGCTGCTGCTGGCGCGCATGATCCAGGGCCTGTCGGTGGGTGCCGAATACGGCACCGGCGCGACCTATCTCAGCGAAGTGGGCAACAAGGGCCGTCGCGGCCTGCTCGGCTCGTTCCAGTATGTCACGCTGGTGGGCGGGCAATTGCTGGCGATCCTGCTGATCGTCATCCTGGAACAGTTTCTTTCCAAGGCGGAACTGGCAGCCTGGGGCTGGCGCATTCCCTTCCTGGTTGGCGCACTGGGCGGACTGGTGGTGCTGGTGCTGCGGCGGACCATGCAGGAAACCGCCACCAAGAGCAGCATGGCGCGCAAGGAAGCCGGGTCTGTGGCGGCGCTGTGGCGGGGCCACAAGCGGGCGGTGATCGTCATCACCCTCTTCACCTGCGGCGGCTCGCTCTATTTCTACACCTTCACAAACTACATGCAGAAATTCCTGGTGCTGTCGGGCGGCATGGACGTCAAGACCGTCAGCCTGATCATGACGGCGGCGCTGCTCTGCTTCGTGATCCTGCAGCCGCTGATGGGCATGCTGTGCGACCGCATCGGCCTGAAGGCGCACATGCTGCTCTTCACCGGCCTGGCGGCGCTCGTCTCGGTGCCGCTGCTCTATGCCCTGGAAGTCGTGCGCACCCCCATGACCGCCTTCCTGCTGGTGATGCTGGGCCTGACGATCAACGCCTTCTACACCGCCATCGCCGGGCTGGTAAAAGCCGACATGTTCCCGATCGAAGTGCGGGCGCTGGGCGTCGGCCTGCCCTATGCGGTTGGCAACGCGCTGTTCGGCGGCACGGCGGAATCGGTGGCACTGGCACTGCGGCAGGCCAAGCTGGACGAAGCCTTCTTCTTCTACGTCGCCGGCGTCAGCGCATTGGCTTTCCTGGCCAGCCTGTGCATGCCGAACCTGAAGCAGCACGGCTATCTCGACGGCGACGGAAAGGTCGAGGAGAACATCCCGCCTTTCAGACGCGGCGCCTGAGCAGGTCGTTGGGCCACAAACGATACGGCATTCAGGAAAATCATGGCCCATGAACTGGCTCTGATCCGCCTGCAGGGCGCACTCGCCAAGAAGATTTGTGGAGACGCCCATGACCATAAAGTCCATCACGACCTTCCTCTGGTTCGATACCCAGGCAGAGGACGCGGCCAACCTCTATGTCTCGCTCTTTCCCAATTCGCGCATCCTGCAGGTTTCCCGCTATGGCGAATTCGTGCCGGGCAAGGCGGGCCAGGTGATGGTGGTCGATCTGGAACTGGCAGGGCAGCGCCTGACCTTCATGAATGGCGGTCCCAATTTCAAGCTGGACGAAGCCTTCTCCCTGTCGGTCGCCTGCGAGACCCAGGACGATATCGACCGGCTGTGGGATGCACTCACCGAAAAGGCCAATGCCTGTGGCTGGACCAAGGACAGGTTCGGCGTGGTGTGGCAGATCAACTATGTCGGCCTGCCGCAACTGATGCAGGACCAGGCCAGCATCGGCAAGGTGATGACCGCGATGATGACGATGATCAAGATGGACATCCAGGCGCTCAAGGACGCGGCCGCGTCCTGAGCGAGACAGCGCGCCGGCGCTGTTGGCACTGCCTAGCGCAACCGTGCCGCGTGCCATGCCAGATGACCAGCCATGAAGCTTGAGACAAAATAATAGCCGTGGTCGTAACCGGCATGGCGGCGTGCGGTCAGCGCGATGCCCGCTTTCGCACAGGCGGCTTCGAGCAATTCCGGCCTGAGCTGGTTCTGCAAGAAGGGATCGGCCCCGCCCTGGTCCACCAGCAGTTCCGGTAGCCGCGCGCCATCGGCAATCAGCGCCACGGCATCATGCGGCCGCCAGGCGGCTTCATCGGGGCCGAGATAGCCACGGAGCGCCTTCTGCCCCCACGGCACCAGCGACGGCGCGACGATGGGCGCGAAGGCCGACACCGCACGGAAGCGTTCGGGATGGCGCAATCCCACCGTCAGCGCGCCATGCCCACCCATCGAATGGCCCATGATCGACTGGCGGCCCATGTCGGCAGGGAAGTTCGCCGGGATCAGCGCGGGCAGTTCCTGGGTGACATAGCGCCACATCTGGTAGTGCTTCGAGAACGGCGCCTGTGTGGCATCGACATAGAAGCCCGCGCCCAGTCCGAAATCCGTGGCACCCGCCGGATCGCCCGGCACGCCAGGCCCACGCGGCGAGGTATCGGGCGCGACAAGGATCAGCCCGTGTTCGGCGCAGGCGGCGCGATACTCGCCCTTCTCGGTAACGTTGGCATGGGTGCAGGTCAGGCCCGACAGAAACCACACCACCGGCAGTTTCGCGCCGGGCGCGTGCGCCGGCACGAAGACCGAAAAGGTCATCGGCGTGCCGGTCGCGGTCGATTCATGGCGATAGACACCCTGCACCCCACCATGACTGCGGCTGGCGGAAAGCTGTTCCATCAATAGACCACGACCGAACGGATGCTCTTGCCTTCATGCATCAGGTCGAAGCCCTTGTTGATGTCTTCCAGCGACAGCACATGGGTGATCATCGGGTCGATGGCGATCTTGCCGTCCATGTACCAGTCCACGATCTTGGGCACATCGGTGCGGCCCTTGGCGCCGCCAAAGGCCGAGCCCTTCCAGACGCGGCCGGTGACAAGCTGGAACGGGCGGGTGCTGATTTCCTTGCCTGCCTCGGCGACGCCGATGACGATGCTGGTGCCCCAGCCGCGATGGCAGGCTTCCAGCGCCGTGCGCATCACGTTCGTGTTGCCGGTGCAGTCGAAGGTGTAATCGGCGCCGCCATCGGTCAGCGCCACCAGGTGAGCCACCAAGTCACCCGACACTTTTTTCGGGTTGACAAAATGCGTCATGCCGAAACGGCGGCCCCATTCCTCCTTGTCGTCATTCAGGTCGACGCCGATGATCCTGTCCGCGCCCACCAGCTTCAGGCCCTGGACGACATTGAGACCGATGCCGCCCAGCCCGAAGACGATGGCGTTGCTGCCCGGCTCCACTTTGGCGGTCTTGGTCACGGCGCCGACGCCGGTGGTGACACCGCACCCGATGTAGCAACTGGTCTGGAACGGCGCGTCATCGCGGATCTTCGCCAGCGCGATTTCGGGCAACACCGTGAAGTTCGAGAAGGTCGAGCAGCCCATATAGTGAAACACCGGCTGGCCCTTGTAGGAAAAGCGCGTGGTGCCGTCGGGCATCAGGCCCTTGCCCTGGGTGGCGCGGATAGCGGTGCAGAGGTTGGTCTTGCCCGACAGGCAGCTTTTGCACTGGCGGCATTCGGGCGTGTAGAGCGGGATGACATGGTCGCCCGGCTTGACGCTGGTCACGCCCGCGCCGATCTCGCGCACGATGCCGGCGCCTTCATGCCCCAGTACCGAGGGAAACAGGCCCTCGCTGTCCAGCCCGTCGAGCGTATAGGCATCGGTGTGACAGATGCCGGTGGCCTTGATCTCGACCAGCACTTCGCCCGCCTTGGGGCCTTCAAGATCGAGCTCGACGATCTCCAAGGGCTGCTTGGGCGAGAAGGCGACGGCGGCGCGGGTCTTCATGAATGGCTCCTGTTGCTGGCCGAGAGACTAGGCAGCCCCGATCTGATGGCAAGCGCGGACATTCCGCCCGCCCTCGACTCTGAAAGCCGGATGTGTTCTTGATTTGTTCTGACGCACAAACTGATTCAAATTGCGGAGGCTGTGATGACAGATTTGGGTTTTGAACTGCTGGAGACACATGGCGGCGACACGGTGGGGTATTGCCACGCCCAGGCGGAGGAAGCGCGTTCCCGCGGCGATGGCTCGATGGTGAAATACTGGGGCTCGATGGCGAAGCTGGCCGCCATGCTGTCGCAACAGCCGCCGGCGCATGGCTATTCCTGAAACCGTTCCCTCCATAAGACTATTTCGGCGACCGGATGGCTTTGCTAGATGGCCCGGTGCTGGCGCGGGCCTGACGCGCAGGATTGCTCGCCACCCAGATGATGTGGCGCACGCCCTTGCCCTTGTTGGCGCGGGCCTTGACCTCTTCGACGGCAAAACCGGCGCGGCCCAGGCGAAAGACGAAATCCTTGTTCGGCGCCGCCGACCACACCGCCAGCAGGCCGCCGGGCCGCAGCGCCTTGCGCGCCGCTTCCAGCCCGCGCGCATCATAAAGCCGGTCATTGGCGGCACGACTGAGGCCATCGGGACCATTATCGACATCCAGCAGGATGGCGTCATAGGCCGCGTGCGCCGAGGCGATGGCCGCGCCGACATCGTCTTCGCGGACGCCAACGCGCGAATCGTCAAGGCATCCTGACGTCAGTTCCGACATCGGCCCGCGCGCCCAGGCCAGCACGGCGGGCACCAGTTCGGCGATAGTGACGCGCGCATCCTTGCCCAGGCCCGCCAATGCGGCGCGCAGGGTGAAGCCCATGCCATAGCCGCCGATCAACATGTGGACGTTGCGGCGGCCCGCCAGGCGCGCGCAGGCGATTTGGGCCAAGATGATCTCGGAACTGCTCATGCGGCTGTTCATCAGCGGCGTCGGACCGGCGAAGATGGCGAACTCGCTGCCGCGCTGCATCAGGCGCAGTTCATCCTTGGCCGTACCGGGCACCTTCGCCGTATCGAGATGGACCCAGGGGATCATGTCAGTGCCCGATCAGCCATTGCGCCACAGCCATCCAGCCCGGCCAGTGATAGATCGCGGCCCATCTCTACTCCCACTCTATGGTTCCGGGCGGCTTACTCGTGATGTCGTAGACGACGCGGTTGATGCCGCGCACCTCGTTGACGATGCGCGTCGCCGTGCGGGCCAGAAAGCTGTGCTCGAACGGGTAGTAATCCGCCGTCATACCGTCGGTGCTGGTGACGGCGCGCAGGGCGCAGACATGGTCATAGGTGCGGCCATCGCCCATCACGCCCACCGTCTTGACCGGCAGCAGCACGGCGAAGGCCTGCCAGATCTTGTCGTAGAGGCCGGCCTTGCGAATTTCATCCAGATAGATGACGTCGGCCTTGCGCAGGATTTCCAGCTTCTCTTCCGTGATCTCGCCCGGCAGGCGGATGGCCAGGCCCGGACCCGGAAAAGGATGACGGCCGACGAAAGCCGGCGGCAGGCCCAGCTCACGGCCGAGCGCCCGGACTTCGTCCTTGAAGAGTTCGCGCAAGGGTTCGACCAGCTTCAGCTTCATATAGGCGGGCAAACCGCCGACATTGTGATGGCTCTTGATGGTGACGCTTGGACCACCCGTGGCCGAGACGCTTTCGATCACATCCGGATAAAGCGTGCCCTGCGCCAGGAATTCGGCGCCGCCGACCTGCTGGCTTTCCTTGTCGAAGACATCGATGAAGGCCGCGCCGATGATCTTGCGTTTCTGCTCCGGGTCACTGACGCCCGCCAGCCGCGTCAGGAACATCTCGCGCGCATCTGCATGGATCAGCGGGATATTGTAGTGGTTGCGGAAAAGCGAGACGACTTCTTCGCTCTCGCCGCTGCGCATCAGGCCGGTATCGACGAAGATGCAGGTGAGCTGGTCGCCAATGGCTTCATGGATCAGAACGGCGGCGACGGACGAATCCACGCCGCCCGACAGGCCGCAAATGACGCGGCCCTTGCCGACCTGGGCGCGGATCTTCTCGACCATCGCGGCGCGAAAGGCGTTCATGTTCCATTCGGGCTCGATGCCCGCGATGTTGCGCACGAAGTTCGCCAGCAGCGTGGCGCCGCGCGGCGTGTGCACCACTTCGGGATGGAACTGGACGCCATAGAAGCGCCGCGCCTCGTCGGCGATCACGGCGTTGGGCGAAGATTCAGATGTGGCGATAACCTGGAAGCCGTCCGGAATGGCGGTGATCTTGTCACCGTGGCTCATCCAGACCGGCTCGCTGCCATTCTCGGCCAGGCCTTCCAGCAGTGGCGAACGGACCTGGACATGGATGTCGGCGCGGCCGAATTCGCGGTTGTGGCCGCCTTCGATCTTGCCGCCCAACTGGGCGCACATAGTCATCTCGCCATAGCAGATGCCCAGCACCGGCACGCCCAGCTCGAACACCTTTTGCGGAGCGCGGGGGGAGCCTGCCTCATAGGCAGACGCCGGGCCGCCGGACAGGATGATAGCCTGAGGCTTTTTGGATAGGGCGGCTTCGGCTTTTTGAAAGGGCACGATCTCGCAATAGACGCCGTATTCGCGAACGCGCCGGGCGATCAGCTGGGTGACCTGACTACCAAAATCAATGACAAGAACACTCATGGCGCGTTGACGGCTGCCTGTGCGGGGGCGCCCAGCGCGGCGATGGCCTTCAGCGCCGAAGCGTCCTGCGGATCGATCGCCAGCGCGAGGTCATAATAGGAACGGGCATATTCCGGCTGGCCCTGCCGCGCATAAAGATCGCCCAGCGCGACATAGGAAGCAGTGTGGGCCGGATCGGCGACGATGGCGGCCTGTGCCAGGCGCAGCGCCTTCTCGGCCTCGCCACGAATCTGGGCGTCATGCGCCTGGGTGAGGAGCGCGGTCACCGCCGGATCGGTGGCGGCAAAGGCGGAACCCAGGGACAGGCCCGCCACAAAAACCGGAAGCGAAAGGAACTTCATGGGGCGGACCTTAACCCGGTTTCCGGGCCCGGAGCCATGCGTCAGGTGTGTACCTCCCCCGTCATGCGAAGCCTCTATTTACGGGGGAGGTGGCCGAAGCAGCGTCAGCTGCGAAGACCGGAGGGGGCATGAATCAGCACAGAGGCGAAGAAGCCATCCGTGCCGGTTTTGGCGGTGCTGGCCCGGAAATCCACAGGCTGCGCCCGGGCAAAAGCCGGTGTACGGGCGAGGAAGGCGGCGACCCGGTCCTCATTCTCCTCCGGCAGCAGGGAGCAAGTGGCATAGACAAGCCGCCCGCCTGCGCCCGTGTGCCGGGCGGCATCGTCCAGCAGCCAGTCCTGCAACCGGGTCAGTTCGGCCAGCCGCTCCGGGGTCAGCCGCCAGCGAAGTTCGGGCTGCCGCCGCCAGGTGCCGGTGCCGGTACAGGGCGCGTCGAGAAAGACGATATCGAACAGGCCATCGCCCCACAGCGGGCCGCCGCGCCTGTCCGCCTGCTGGATGCAGGTCGCGCCCGCCCGCGTCACCCGCTCGCGCAGGGGCGCCAGGCGTTTGGGCACATCGTCGAAAGCGAGAATGTGGCCGTCATTGTTCATGGCGGCGGCCAGCGCCAGGGCCTTGCCGCCCGAACCCGCCGCCAGGTCGAGTATGCGCATGCCGGGTTTGGCTTCGGCCAGCAACGACGCCATCTGGGCGGCTTCATCCTGAAATTCGAACGCGCCCGACAGGAAGAGCGGTGACTTGGCCAGCGTGGCGTTGCCCTCGCCCGGCGGAATGCGGATGCCGGCGGGCGCATGCGGCGTCGGCGCGGCGGCGAAACCTTCGGCCTGCAGGGCGGCCAGCACCTCGCGGCGCGTCGCTTTCAACGTGTTGACCCGCAAATCCACCGGGGCGCGGGTCTGCAGCGCCGCCATCTCGGCTGGTAGGTCATCGCCAAAGGCACGCAGCAGGCTTGGCTCCAGCCAGTAGGGATATTCGCCCGTCACATGCGGCAGCGCGGGCGGCGGCGTGGCGGCAATGGCGGCGCGCTCGGCTTCGCTGAGGGGTTCGGGACCATAGCCGCCGGTGAACAGCGTAGCGGGATCATCGCCCGCCGCCAGCAGTGCTGCGATCACCTGCGCGCGCGGCGTGTCGCTGCCCATGCGATACGCCAGGGACGAACGATGGCGCAGGCCGTCAAACACCAGCCCGGCGATGGCGCGCCGGTCCTTCGACCCGGCATAGCGGCGGGCGCGGAAGAAATCCTTCAGGTAGCGGTCCACCGGCTGTTGCGTGCCGTCCAGCGCGACGAGTACGTCAATTACGGCCTGAATGCGGGCGGCAGGAGTCATGAACATGAGCGATAAAGACATCAGCGGCCGCGTCAAGCTGCGGGCGATGAAAACTCTCTGGGACAACCACTAAACCGTGCGCAGGGCCGTCCTGCCCCCCCTTTGAAAGGGTCCTACCTGA